>Ga0126338_10003603_pt1 | contig 10896 bp, 13 predicted proteins | sample OrbCmetagenome_2_FD_92529 | JGI IMG/M metagenome (GOLD analysis project Ga0126338, IMG submission 92529) | Coral microbial communities from Petempiche,Puerto Morelos, Mexico - Orbicella C C metagenome | ecosystem: Host-associated > Invertebrates > Cnidaria > Coral | place: Petempiche,Puerto...
AAACGCTTTACAAACTCCTTCCAAACCCTTTCAAACGCTTTACAAACCCTTTTAAAAGCGTTTCAAACTTTTTCCAAACCCTTTGCAAACGCTTTGCAAACCCTTTGCAAACGCCTTGCAAACGCCGTTTGAGGGCGTTTGAAACACCGTTTGGCCCAAATTGAAATGTTCGATAAGACGTGTTTTCCTATGGAAGGTCACATTTGTGAGAACTACACTACACTTTTTCGAGCTGAGCTTGTGTGACAGTTGCGTGCCTTTGCAATAGGACACCAACTCATTCATGTCTCTTAGTGTTTTGATATGAATGCAAGATGAAAACAAAAAAATGTGCTCAAAAATTTTGGCAGTCCTCCAAACAATTGAGAACAATAATATTTTTTTACTACAAAATAAGCGACACTAACTATCCAAATTACTGTTTCAACATTGTTTATTCTCTGACGTGTTACTTCTAACTAGAGAACAATTTGCATGACTGTTATGTGATATGAAAACCAAAATGCAAGCAAAAGAATAAACTCGGAATTTTAGCCTGAAGGCAAAATTTTAAAGCTCGCAATTGATTTCAGTTGTTGAAAAAAACAAAAACTATAGTTGCAAACTTGTTTATTCCCCAATGTGTTTCTTCTACCTAGAGAAGAATTCTACAAGACACATTTGCATGACTGTTATATGTCACTTTTTAATATGATATCTAGCTTCTCAGAATCAACTCCTGCCAATACGAAAGCTCATATTCGATTTGCATTCATGAAAATCTCATTTGCCCAAAGTGCAATTCACTCTGGATCAGCTTCCATCAATTTCACCTCTGTCTTGGTGCTGCAGAGGTCTTGGGTTTGAATCCTGATTTGAGGTCTTATTTTCACAACTGCTTAAGCTATGTACAAAACTGCCATGATCTTTACATCTTTCTCCACAGGTCACTAAATTCAGACTTGTTCACTAAATTGCAGACTTGTTTATTCTCTGACGCGTTTGTCTAACAAGAGAAGAATTCTACGAGCTAAATTTGAATGACTGTTGTGTGACTTTGTAATATGACACCTCAACGTAAACCCAGTAGGTAAACTCAGCATGAACCCAATACATACTGTAAACAAAAGAACAATCTCAAAAGTTTGGCCTGTAGGCAAAATTTTAAAGTTCGCATTCGATTTGGGTTCATGAAAATCTTCTTCCTTGCCCAAAGTGAAATTCACTTTGGTTTGCAAAATTTCTTAATTCAGGCTCAGCCCGTACCACTTAATACTACCATCAAATAATGATAAGCACTACCATCAATATTAGCAGACACATACGGATTACCTTCTGTTGAGCGATTTGCGTTCATAAAAATCTTCTTGCTTGCCCAAAGTGAAATTTGCTTTGGTTTGCAAAAATAATTTCATAATTCAGGTTCAGCCTGTACCACTTAATACTACTGTCAAATATGATACTACCATCAATATTAGCAGACACATACAGATTGTCTTCTGTTGACCGATTTACATTCATGAAAATCTTCTTACTTGCCCAAAGTGAAATTCGCTTTGGTTTGCAAAATTTCATAATTCAGGTTCAGCCTGTACCACTTAATACTACTGTCAAATATGATACTACCATCAATATTAGCAGATACATACAGATTGTCTTCTGTTGACCGATTTACATTCATGAAAATCGTCCTACTTGCCCAAAGTGAAATTCGCTTTGGTTTGCAAAATTTCATAATTCAGGTTCAGCCCGTACCACTTAATGCTACCATCAAATATGATACTACCATCAATATTAGCAGCCACATACGGATTGCCTTCTGTCAATCTTTAAGTTTGCCTCGGAACTATTCAATATCAGCTTCCATCAATTTCACCTCTGTCTCACTATTGATCACAATGTTTGGCTTATATTGAGCTCATGCTTTGTTCTGTTTGTTATTTCTAATTTGCTGTCAATGAACTCTGACTGAAAAGCAAACAATAAAAGTTTCCAGTTTTAGTGCAACACGCAAACTTATGTAATATCTAAAATAATGTAATTATGTGCCCACACTATTTACTGAAGGCATGCTCTGATTTCTACCCATGCACTGATTTTTTGCTGGTCAGCAGAAATGGCACAAAAACTTAACAGATGAATGACCAACTCCTCATTTGCATATCAGTTACATAATCTGCACACCACCAACAACTTGTGACTTGCTATCGCAATTCACAAGTTAAAAATTAATTAATACAGAATGTTGATATGCTAGTGAGAGTATGAGTATGCCCGCATTGCGTGCCTATATGTATGTAATCAACCATGACACTTTGCGGCCATAGTCCTACCAGGTGCTCAGTGCAAGATAGCGACTATCCATTGTTGAACCATTTGTTTTGTGTTCCCTTCTTGCCTCTTAATTCTCTGCCCTTCAAAGTAAATCAACACAGAATATATTGCATACTATGTTAAACCCTGGCAAAGTAATCCTATCATTTAGCCAATCCATTATCTGGGTTAACAGCCTTGAACCTATTCAAGCCTGAATTTTTTCCACCCTTATTTCATAACTCCTTATGTGTACGTAGCTGTGATGATCATTTATGTCTTTACATCTTTCTGCACAGTTGAAATATACCTGGTGTATGATCTTTCCTATGGTATATCCACTTGTAAAATGTAGTGAATTAGAAATCAATGTGATTTTTATACCTTTTGTTCTTTGTTTAAGGTTTATAGCTGTTACTCATGGAAAGCAAATCAAGGTCTGGCATGCTCCTGACTATAGTAAAGAGTTTGCACCCTTCACTGTTCATAGAACTTACACAGGCCTCTTTGATGACACTGTCTGTATAGACTGGTCTGCAGACTCCAGGTGAGTAATACAGTGCTTGGCCAGTTGCAAGTTTGTTAACCCATTTTAAACTCGTCACAAATAGATGAGCTTGGGAACTGGAACCTTAAGGGTTAGCAGGGAGCAAAAAGCAATAAGCTGAAGGGAAGTATGCATGGTAACCCTGGAAGTGGGAACCACCCCCAAGAAGCAGCTGCTAACTGGCACTGTCACACTGAAAGGTATCAGTAGAAACAACTGACCTGACCAATACTTACCAAGAAACCAGCAAGCCAAGAGGGAGGGAGGAGAGGGAGCAAGAATCAGCAGAGATTTGCTAGTACAAAGTGCAAATGATTCAGAAAGATCAGCTAACTGCACAAGTAGTGCGGTGAAGTATAAGAGCCCTGCGAATCCCCTGAGGGCTACCCCACAGGTCACGCCTAAAGGGTAAGTGGGGAGCAAAAAGCCCTAAGCTGAAGAAGGGGAACCATAGCAACCCTGGAAGCGGGAACCACCCAAAGGAAACCTTTCTCCAGGTGCTTGGAGAATGGAGGGACCCAAGAACATGGTGACCTGGAACCTTCAATCCCCAAATTAACTCCAAGCACCTAGAATCTGATAGTTATAGTGAATATGAACAGCACACACCTGACGAGGCCAATGTCCAAATGTTGCTGCAAGTCTAGGAAACTATATTAAGGTGCCATGTGACAGAAGCAGGAGACAAGCACTAAGTGGCACAGCAGGTGACCAGGACAAATCCTTTATGCCAGCTTTAAGCAGAGTGGTGCTAATAGTGCAAAAGGTATCCTGAAGTCCACTGCGAGCGAAGGTGGAGGCAGCCCTGATGTGGAAGCAATGGCTGAGGGGAAGGCTGAAGAGACAAAATGCTGGATAGTGCAACAAGACCCAGGAAAAACTTGTATTAGGGCATGATGCTACATAAGCCGGAGTCAAGCGCTAAGAGGCAGAGCAGGTGACTAAGGTAAATCCTTTATGCCAGCTTAGTGGAGAGTGCTGCTAACAACTCTGATGGAGTCCTGATGTAAAGCTTATAGGCATTGCTAGACCAGCGGCCTATGGCTTGTATAAGATGATCAGGAACTCCATTGCATACCGCAATGGTGGTGGCCCCGATGCGTAAGCTATGGCTAGAGAAGCTTCCAGGTATGTTAGCTGAGGCCATAATCTGCCAAAGTCAGTCCGTGAGACAAGTACACGAAAGAGGCTGCCCATTCTGTAACAGGAACAGGGGACCTGGTGCATTACCCTTGCTAGTGAGATAGGTCATCACAGAGTGGACTGCACAAAGATGATGCCAGCCAATGCCAATATGGATGAAGCGGCCTTTCCTAAAGGGATCGGTCTTCAAGCCCTTGGTCTTTAAGCGCATGCAGGAAGAGGCTGACAGGGAGAGTCCACTGCAATGCCCTGGGCCGGGTTGTTCAAAAGGTGGTTAATGCTAACCCACGATTAAAAGTTAACCGAAGTATAAATATTTCTTGTATACAATTGTTTTTCACTGCTTATGTTTTGTGTATTTTGAGATTATAAAAACTCAAAACAGAAAGCCAAACAATATAAACAGAAAATCTCACTGCAAAGTTACAAGAGTCAAATCAAAATTCGCGCTTATCCTGGGTTAGCTTAATCAGGCTTTGAACAACCCCGCCCTGAACACCCAGATGGAGTGATAGAGAAAAGCTAGCTATATTGGGCACTGTAAACTGTGAGGTGCACAGTAAGCCAAAGTACCCGAGTGAACTGGCAGCCTAGAACATGTGGTGATCCAGGAGACAAAGATCCAAAGACTGCCAAAGAGGGGAGCCCTGACAATGCTTAATACCACAGACAGCCCGCTCTAGGCAAAGACAGTTGGCAAGAGGATCTTGCAACCCCTGTTCAATGTGGAGTGCTCTAACCCCAGCCGAGTAGACCTTAATTGATGAGTGCTGTATTGTTTGAGCCAGAAATGTGGCAAATAGGCACAAAGTCCATTCGTCAGCTGGGCAAGGAGAACCCAAGGAATGTAGCTTACCAAGCTGACAGTAGAAGGAAATAAAACTGTCATGTAGAAGGAGCGAGACCTTGGGTTAGAAGCAAGTAGCACTGCTGCTCCAAGGCGGAGACGTCAATTCTGCTAGGAGTTTGGGGGGTACTGGAGTGGGAAGAGGCTATTTGATTGTTAGCACCTGATACATGGTGAGAGGAAAAGGAGAAGCTATGACAAGCAGCTGAGAATAACAGTCTGCACAACAACCACATTAAGCAGGGCACGCTTGAGGTCCTGATGTTTAAGATGTGAACTACAGCATCATTGTCTGAGCAAAAAAGACATGTTTTTTGACCCACAAGTGTCCCCAGATATGAGCTGCAAGAACTACAGGGAAGAGCTCCTTATAGGCAATAGACTGCTGTTGTTGGGAAGGAGCCCATGAGCCAGCAGACCAGTAGCCCTTCAGATGCGTTCCTTAACCGATCGAACCCACAACATCAGATGACACTTCAACATCAGCCTCAGGCAACAGTCTTAGGAAGAGCCAGAAGCTTGCGCTATGCTAGTCAGACAAGAACTGGTGCCACCAGAGAAGGTCCAGATTAAATTCTTGGTTAAGATGAATGGGTGATCTCTCCTCTGTAAGCAGCATAACAGGTCAATCATGCGGCGTAATAATGTTCTACCCAGCTACACCACTTTAGCAGCATGATACAAATGTCCTACTAGTGATTCAAACTCCTGTCTGTTGCACCACTTTCAAGGAAGCCAGGAACTAATCAAACCTTGTAAAGATGACAACTTCTCCAAGGGGAGACAAGCTCAATATTCAAGACAATGAGCACTGTGGAGGGGCCCACATGCTTGCCTGGGTGCAGAAAGAGACCTAGCCATTGGCAAACTTCCAGGGCAGTCCCCAGGCTATGTGCGCACTGTTGTGACTGGGGTGGGGGGCTGCAGTGATGAAATCACTCAAGTAATGGAGTCAATCTCGTATCTGGTAGGAAATGACCAGGATCCATTCCACCATGTCTGCAATTGTGTTAAAGATAAACAGAGCTGATTGAAGGCCAAAGGGGAGAGCTGAGTCCACATAGAATTGGTTGCACCACTTCATTCCCAGCAGGTAGTGATGAGACAGGTGCACAGGCACATTGCGATATGCCACCTCCACATCAAATTTGGCCATAAGGGCCCCCGCACCAAACTTGGATACTAGGCAAATCACCTGATCCATGGTGATGTAGTGAATGGTAAACTCATCTGGGTTGATCCCATCATTGACACTACCCCCCCCCCCCTCCTGGGAGGAAAGATCTACAATGAGGTACCACTTCCCTGGTTGGCCTCTTGGGAACAACACCAAAGCTGCTAATTTGGAGATTCTGGTAGGGTGGAAAATTTAAAGAGTTGCAAATTTGCTTACAAGTTTAACCCATTGAATCCACATTGCAAGTGCATGTGTTCTTTGAGGTAACACCTCCAGTCATTAGGGTGAGCTTCTACATATAGGCTTGGTAAAGGGAGTATATGAGAGAAAGTAGAACAAAAGTGGATGGGTTAATGAATTCCAGATTGTGGTAGAAGATGATTGGAATGTAGGAAGAGAATGGGTAGAAATGGACAACAAAAGCTCTGCATGCACAGTGAATTGTCCTTTCCCATGACCCATGCGGCTTGGCACAAAGATTGGAAGTTTCATTTTGCAAGATGGTGTAAAATTAGACTTTGACTCCTAAAAAGGCTGAATATAGAAGATTGTATCATATGTAAAATAGTCACAACACACACTTCTTTTATTACTGGGTATGTTAGAGAGTTTTGCCCAAAAGTTGACTACAATGTGCATCACTGGACAAAGAGATACCGGTAATTAAGAAGAAAAGTAATGATGAAAAAAGCGTTGAGCATGGCTGATTACTCTACTTGGAGGGTTGTACAGGGGGGTCTCTGGCATGGTTCAGCGAATTACTGTCTTATCATGGATATCAAAATCTCATTTTCCCAAATCATGAAAATAAGCAAGTAAGGTACCTTTTTTATAATAACTTACTCTTGCACTAGAAACAGTGTTTCATTTAGGAAATTGTTTCTGAAAGAGAATTTCATTAATGTTTCAGTGTAGTGTAAAAATTTTTTTCAGGAAGTGTTCAGTTATATATCATGATTTATTTAATATGTAGTTTTAAGTAGTTCTATAAGTAAGTTTGTCATAAGTAAGTTATAAGTAGTCATGTAACTGAAGAACCCTTGTAGGGAGTTGCAATAAAGTGTGTATGTTTTTTATTCATTTTCACATTGCTTATATTAAACAATACAGTTATTTACGTTACTTACAGTGCAACTACATACATTACACATTACTTACAGTGCACTTACACTTACTTACAATGCAGCTATTTACATTCCATACAGTATATGTATTTATACAAAAGAATAAGTATTAAATAGTTAAATAACTGCAGTTAAACATAACATAATAGTAAAACTGGTAGTAATCTTACAGAAAACAGTTCGCCCATTTGAATTGTATAAATTCTATTTTATTACTCTTTCGCGCAATGTACGCTTCTGTTTCATACTTAAGTTCGATTTTAGCCTTAAATCCATAAATAGTTGGAAAGGTTTGGTTTCTTCTACAGTCCCACAAGTAAATTTTTGCAATCAGTAAAAAGTAGTTAAGTAAGGGGCATGGTCTTTTTATAATGCCCATTATGATATCTTCTAAAGTTAGGTGAATTTGCTCATTTTTTACCAGTGACCAATACACCTCAAAATCTTTCCAAAATGCTATAGAGAAAGGACAGTGGTACAGCAAATGGGTTAAAGTTTCTAATTCGCTTTTACAAAACGTACAATCTTTCTGTGAAATGAAGCCAATTTTGTGAAGCTTTTCATTTATATAAAGGATTCTATTAAGTACTTTATACTGAAAAGCTCTGACGTAGTGTTCAAGAGCAACTTTATGTGGGAGCAAAAAGACTTGTAGTTGCTTTTCTGACAGGTTGAAATCCCTATGAAGAATGGTGATTGCATTTGGTAGTTTGGCTTTTTTGCTGATAAGTAGTGAATAGTAATCCCTTGACTTCTTAGGTTAACATTTTAAACACAAAATACCTCGTTGCCATTGCCAGTGGAGAAAGATGGTATAGTAGAGGATGGGAAGCTACTTATAGTGTTGTCCTGTAGGTGAGGTGGAATGGAGTCCCAAAGGCCCATAAATACAAGAAAATTAGACTTTTCTATGTTCCTTGCAGCAATCTCAAATCAATATTATTGCAATTTAAAAGGAGATCCCTCAAGTACGCTACACCTGAGAGGAAGAAATTTTTATAACAAAGTGGACTGCCATCTATACGAATATCCCAATTTTTCCATATTATATCGTGCCAGTCTTTTGGAGAAGCAAAGTCTTTACGAAACTCTGACCACCATTTCAAAAGTTGAGAATAGAATAGTGAAGGAACTGAGAGGTCATTAACATCGTAATTACAGTTTAACAGAAACAGACCTCTAAACTTTGCTAAAAGGTGAGAGAGATACCATTTGCACAGGCCTCCCATAACATAAAATATCCTTTGTAGCCAGGCCAAATGCAAAGATTTAATCCTACAATCTATGTCAATCATTTTTTAAACCACCTTTAGCATAATCGTTAATTGTCAAAAGACGGGTTGTCTTATCTGTTCCATTCCACAGAAATTTGTAAACTAGTCTATTTAACTCTTTCACAAATTCATCTGCAACAGGCATGAGCATATGTAAATGACTTTCGGTATAACTAAGGATTTAATGACAGTCACCTTGCTGTAAAGAGACAAGCCTCTACAGGACCACATGTTCAGGAAGTTTTTTAATCTTGTCCAAATTCTCGAAGAAGTTTTTCTCTCGAAGAAGGGCTTGGTCGTATGAATAGTAAAGGCCTAGAGCCTTGATAGGTTCACGAGGCCATTTGATACCCAAGGGTTTAGAGTTGTTATTTTTACAAGATCTGATCCACATACCTTCTGTTTTACTATAGTTAATTGCTAAACCTGAAAGCAGTTTGAAAGTATCTAATAAGTCAAAAAAGTTTGGGCTGAGTTAAAGTCAGAAAGGTTGCTGTTGTATCGTCTGCGTACTGGAGCAGTTTGTTTTCTTGTCCATTGATAGAGATGCCTCTGATACTCGTATTCTGCTGTACAGCGATTGCTAGAGCTTCCATTGCTAGTACAAAGAGATAGGGAGATAATAGGTCCCCTTGCCTGACCCCACGTTCCAAGGCAAAAAAGTCCAACATGAAACCATTATTTATAACGCAACTTTGAATATTCTTCCCAGCGCATAAAATCTGGACGAATCTTTTTGTTCATCTGTGAGTTTAAGGATGTTTAAATTCATCAGAAAAGTCTCAATAACATTATTATTAGAACATTTGTTTCTACTCGTGTACAAATCTTGGTAAAAGCGCTTCTGTTCAGCGAGAAAGACTGTTGGATCAGTGGTCGATGAATTATTAGAATTCAGTTTCGGCATATGTTTCTTTACGTGGTTTCATTTTTCTAGGTTGAGAAAGTATTTGGAACTTTTTTCACCGTATTCATGCCAACGGGCTCGAATTATTTTCCCTCTCGTTTTCTCTTCATAAAAGGATTCTATCTTTTTCCAAGCCGTAATCAGCATATTCAAGTTGTTTTCACAAGAATCATTTTCATATATCTGTTTAGCTGAGGCATACTCTTTTTCTAATTGAGCTTCCTTATCCTTTCTGCTTCTGGCTCTTTTCATCAAGAATTGTATTGTATGGTCTCTTACGTTAAATTTTGTCCATTCCCAGATGCTTCTATTGTCAGACAATTCTTTTCGACCTTCTCCAACCCACTTTGGTAATAAATTTGAAATTTCATCGTTATAGAAGGAATCATCTAGAATAGTACAGTTCATTTTCCAGTAACCCTGACCTTTCTTATGCTTTAGCCCATTGTCCTCCTCCACGAGCATAATTGCGGAGTGATCTGTTCTGAGAGCTGGAATTATGTCAGTTGATTTTATCCAAGCTTGTAAATTATTAGAAATAAACCAATAGTCTACACGACTAAATATTTGTGGAGAGCTTTGGCACCAAGTGAAGCTTTTAATTTCTGGGTTTTTGACGCGCCAAATGTCCACTAAAATGAATTCCTCTTGAAAGCATTCAATACTTGCAATTGCTATTTTACGTGGGGCCAAAGAACTGCCTTTCTTGTCTAACAATGGGTTCATAGTACAATTAAAGTCACCTCCAACAATAACTTTTTCATCTGCGTCAAAATGTTCTTCTAGTAGGGTTTTCCTTAGCTTCTCCAAAAAGTTAGCTGTATCATTGTCCTTATTCAGGGCATAAATGTTAATCAGGGTATATTTATGGTCGGCAATGTCAGCTTTGAGAATAATATAACTTCCCTGGGGGTCTATGATTCTGGAATGAATAGTGCAATCGGTACCTTTCTTCAATAGGACAGCAACCCCACGAGAATTAGAGTTTCCATGGGACAATATAATGTTGGCACCCCATTCGTTTCTCCATTGCACCTCAGTATCCTTTTTCAAGTGCGTTTGGTGTAAAAATACAATATCGGGATTTTTCTTGCAACACCAAGTAAAAACTGCTTCAGTTTCGCTTGTGCTTTTTGCATAACTTCTTCTCTATCCTGGTAGCAGAGAAAACGAGCGATAATCGGATGAGGATCGCTGCTGCTTCTTGGTTTGCCCAAACAATGGACCCTTTGAAATTTGATTCTTTTCCTTGCATCGGTGATGTTAAGTTCATCTTCCAAGAAATTAAAAAGGACATATTTGTGACCGTGAACGGGAAAACGTACCTTAACGCTTATCCGTTAGACAGGCAAAAGCGTTAAGCATCCGTTAGTCATCCGTTAGAAAGTTTTCTTAAAACGTTAGGGGCGTTAGCCCAACCGTTAGACGTTAGCATCGGGCCGTTAGAACGGAGAGTGCAACCGTTAGCAAGAAACATGTATCCGTTAGCCGTTAGCATCAGACCGTTAGACGGGACAGCATAACCGTTAGCAAAAACTCTGTATCCGTTAGCACGGCTAGAGAAGCCGTTAGGATCCGTTAGAAT
>Ga0126338_10003604_pt1 | contig 10895 bp, 7 predicted proteins | sample OrbCmetagenome_2_FD_92529 | JGI IMG/M metagenome (GOLD analysis project Ga0126338, IMG submission 92529) | Coral microbial communities from Petempiche,Puerto Morelos, Mexico - Orbicella C C metagenome | ecosystem: Host-associated > Invertebrates > Cnidaria > Coral | place: Petempiche,Puerto...
CCAGACTCCCTGAAACGCGGTCGTGTAACACTTCAGGCGCGACTTTGAAAGGGCATAGAAAATCGAGGATTCAACCAAATTCAAAAATTTCTTCGCCCAAATGCTTCAAATAACAAGTGGATTCGTTTTAGCGAAAAAAAATTTTGGGGGTTAGGTGCACTTTAATATGGATAAAGCTGGGCCGGGTCTACTGGCTTCCTTCACGAGTTTTTTTTTTTTTTTTGTCAATCCTTTTTTCTTGGCAGGATTATCTGGAAGAAAAGCTTTCCAAGCTGCTATCACCGAGTTTGAGTGGAATACCTGTATAAGATTTATAAGACACACCAATGAGGAAGATTACATTTGGGTGCATCGCGGATCGGGGTGAGCGAAAATTTGTGTACGAGGATTTATCCACACAAACTAACTTGAACTCAGATTCCTAGCTCTCCAGCTCCTACACGTAACTAAACAGTCATGAGCCTATCATATATGGATTGAAACAGATTTTCACTCAAATGGAAACGGATATCATATTTTCTATCTGTGCTTTCCAAAGGAACGTTACAGGACCTTACAGTTGTTTCGATGTTTCGAGTATTAATGCCCTGACATTTTTAATTCTGTTTGAGCTCAGAATTTCACATATGCATCTTACCCTTCGCGCGGTAACTAGGTCAATTGCAAATTAATTACTTTGGTTAATAACTATTAATGGTTAATGTTGGTTTTAAGCTGGCTCCACTTTGCATGGCTCACAACCAATCGGTGTGAAGATGTCTTTCGGTCATTTAGGAGGCACGACGCCACAATCAATTTATGATTTCGCTCATGAGAATTTTCACCCTGTTTTCCACAATTTTTGGATCGAGTTTTGATTGACTTATCTCACTGTTCGCAACAATAACGTCTCGTTTTCTGAGTACCTTGGTTTTATCTTTGCGCGACCTTGAGATTGGACACCCACCTTTAAAAAACTAAGAGCTGGGTTTCACTAGCGACGGAGTCGTAGTCGGAGTCGTAAATAGAACGATAGAGTGATACGATCTAGAGAAAATCAAACTGACGGAGTCGGAAGCAGAACACCACATCCGCTGATGACTCCGTCGCTTACGATCTAGTGAAAACTAGATTGTCGGATTCGGAAGCAGAAGAGGAAGAATAAGCCAATCACAAAGTTCGTTTCCGGGCCTTGTGATTGGTTGGTTCTTCCGTTTCTGCTTCCGACTTCGACAATCTAGTTTTCACTGGACCATAAGCGACGGAGTCGTAAACGGAATCGGAAGAAATGGAAACGTTCTGATTCTTCTGACTCCGATTCCGTCGAGCTTATGACTCCACTTACGACTCTGATTTTTGATTTTCACAAGGTCGTAAGCGCTTTTATGACTCCGACAATGACTCCGACTCCGACTCCGTCGCTAGTGAAAACTAGCCTTAATAATTAGTATTTACTTTTTGGTAGATGTTTTTCAGCCACTGGAAAAACCGGTGGAAAACAGCTTCTATCTTTGGGCAAAGGTTGTCAAACAAAGGGTGTTGTTATTCACGAGCTTTTGCACGCTCTCGGTATGATGCACGAGCATTGCCGCCCGGACAGAAACCAGTTCATTAGGATCAACGCAAACAACATCAAGCCAAGTAAGCAAGGCTGTTTGTGTTATAGAATGATGCAAGGCAGGGTTGCAATTGACGTGTCATGTAAATTTTCGATCCTGATACCAATAGATCATTTCACAGTTGTCTGCTCAGTGACCCGGCCTTTGAGTGGCAGCGAGGCTGGAGGTTACCTTGTTTTAAAACTGAGAGCTTACCGCTTTTGTTGTGTAAATCAAGTTATTCTAATGCTAACTACTGTAGTTCGCACTTAAATGAAAAAAGCAGAGAGATTTGTATCAAAACAATGTTACTTCCAACCTCGCTTGCAAATACAGGCCAGGTAACTGAGCATACAACTATAAAATGGCCAATTTTAAGAGATGCTTTAATTTTCTTTTCGCAAACTCTACTGAGACGTCTTTGATAAAATAAGCCATGTTTGCACAACGTTGACACTACGTTAGGTCTAGATTGGGTTCACGACAATGGTGGTGTAATGGACGTGTTTATCCATCTTCTCGTTTGGATCTGATTCACAAGTGTGGTGATCGTGAGAGACTTAGACCAAGAGAGAGAGGTATAAGTTGGGCTGTGGACGTTTAACAGAGAACTAGGATGGGAACGAGCTCAAACTTGTTTTCTTAGATGTTTACTATTGTCCAACTCGCTGCGTTGTTGTTGTTGTTGTTCTTTTTCATTGTTTTAGAAGCGAGAGTTGAGTACCGCGTATTGAAAGGCTATGTCATCGGAGAACCCTACGACTATGGGTCCGTGATGCACTATGGGTTCAATTTCTTTAGTGTCGATTCCAAGAGACCAATTATTGTCAAGTTAATGCCAGGAGGGAAGCAGATGGGTCAGCGGGATGGATTCTCTGATCTGGATTTAAGGAAAATTAACAAGTTCTACAACTGCACAAAATATATCAGTGAGTGTAGTTTACTTGTTTTAGTGAGGAATTCCTTTGAAAATCTATACGCGTCACATATTGTACTTTATTATTTTTACAGAATCGATAAAGACGCCCAAAAAGGAGATAATCAAAATAGTTTCAGGTATGAGAAATGTAATGGTTATAAGTGCTGTGTATATGGAGCGCCGTAGCTGTTGCTGTGTTGTAATTAAACCGCGCACTCGGCCTTCTGCGGTTTCCCTCGTCTACGCATGCCTCGTTGACATTGTAGAATCCCGCGCTTGCTGGTGGCCTTTTGTCTTGTTCAGTATTGTGACATTAAACCTTGAGTTCGTCTTAACGTATTGGGGGAGAATATTTCTCCTTGCTGGAAAGGCAAAACATGGGCGACCCGGCCGTTATATCGTTGCATTCGCTCAACAGACAATTTCATCCTATGATCCATGTCTTTTTCAGTGCCAGGTTTGGTTTACATGTCCTTTTACTCTGAACATAGGAGACTGTAGTTTTGAAAGAGGACTTTGTAACTGGAAAAACTGGAAAAGCGAAGAAGAAGATCAATTTGACTGGATGATAGGAAAAGCTGTTGCTAAGTCTCAATCGAAAACAACGCCTCAATACACGTCCAATCTGACTAATGGTGAGAACCCGAATGATGAATTACTTCTTATCAGTGTACAGACTGACTGACTAGCCAACCTACCACCTGGCTGGCTGGCTAACCGATTGACAGTCTAACTACTTGGATGCACACTAGAAGCTAAGTTAGTTTCAAGCAATTAGGCACCTGACTCAAGTGCAGTTGAAAATCTCAAGTTGCACTTTAGAAAACTTGAATTCACACCTGATGACAAAGTATATTACTTGAAGCATTTTTCCAATCAAATCAGTCATACATATCACAAATGCGATTGCTCGGTAGTAAAATCGTGAAGAAATCCATAGAGTTACGTTGTTGCCAAAGAGCAAAGGAACAAACGACATCCTCTGTACTTCTCTAGAATGGCTCAACAACCCAGTTTTCGGCAAAGAAATTGCTGTGGGGCCTTAGCTAACCTAAAAAATGCATTTCCGTGTGACTCGTCCAATGGTCAACAGAGTTTTTCGGGTGCAAAGAAATGTCCTGGTTGAAACTTGAAACAGCAGCTGGTTTGTAATTTGCAGAAGAGCATTTGTTGTCGGATGATATGAAAAGCGATGGTTTAGGCTGTCTAAGAAAATGAAATTCTAACAAGTTGTTTATTGGTCCGTTAATCAGGATTGTAGAAACATTGCACATCGCTTGCAATTGGCTTCCATTTCCTATTGGTCAAGTACGTTCTCAAGTGTGCGTGTAGACCACACTTGGTGGCGCACCTCGGCTTCTTTGATCTACGAACTTTTCCATGGTCACTAAGTAAAGTCCAAGTGAGTACATTTTACCCCTTCACACTCAAAGTAGGTTCCAAGTGTACGTAGATTATACTTACAAGCTCTAGTGTGAAGCCAAGTACTAACCAACTAGCGGGCCTGACTAACTGACAGACTGACTGACTGGGTGACTGGCTGAGCGACTGACTGACTGACTGCACGACAGACTGACTGACTGACCGACTGACAGTCTACATCTGACTGGACTGACCTACAAGTTTCATTTACTCTCTGTCCACACTCCAAAATCAGTTTTCCATAGTTTAGTAGATTGCGTGATTCTAAGTCCTTGTTTTCCCTTTTGATGACTGCCATTTAAGGGAGGTTCCTCTTCTTCACAAAGCCATCAACAAGAGCTGAGTACATGAGCAGCGGTGTTCTTTACAGTGCAGGATACTTCAAAGGTTCAAGTTGCTTGAGATTCTACTATCACATGAGAACTGGCGGATACCTTAAAGTGTTTACAAAGGAAGCTGCATCTAAGGAAAAAAACCCTTACGTGTTGATCTGGGAACGAGAAGGTCCTCAAGGAAATAAGTGGAACGTGATGGAAAAATCTCTTTTAGGTGCCATTATTAAGGTTTGTTGGGCTGCTGTGTGTGTTTTTCGTTGTTTCCATCTTTGCCGTTGGTGGTTTAGTTGCAAACGTTAGGTTTTAGAATTTCTGTTCTTTTTCGTCCTTTGGATGCATCTTTGTACAAAGTAGACGATGCCAGATTTACATACATGTCGTCTGTGAATTTCATAGAGCCAGATTATGTGGATTTCAGGCCTGTGTTGGACTATAGCCCACTGTTGACAATCCCTGTCCTTATGGTGCTCTGAGCACGCTGAACAAGGTTGTCTCATTTCTAACTCCCTCTCCCTGCGTTTGTACGTTGTTGCAGATTTACATAGAGGGAATCAAAAGTCCGACTTTAACTGGATTTGTTGCAATAGATGACATACGTGTCTCGCAAGGGAAGGCTTGTCTTGGTATGCATAAAGAAGTAACACGCCACTGACAATTCAATTATATGACAAAGATTACCTTTCAACCTATCAAAGAATATCTTTGAACATGATGCATGATGTTCTTCACAGGCATTAGAGTTTATAACAACGTGGAATACATCGTGATGAATCTCTTTTTCTTGCTAGGATGATTACGGTTATCATCTACCAGACAACACGACATTTAAAGAATGATGTTTAAACCTCAGTGACTTTGAGTTACACAACGGCCGTAACTGGAGTTTCTGTGTGACTCTCAAGCTACGAAATACTCCGATATCCAGCGAATTACAGCACATGGAGGACGTTTTCCTTTTATACCGTTAATTTACGCTGTTACTAAACGGCAAAACCAAACGAAAAAGATCAATAGCTATAGACAACAATATGCTCAGTACAAGCATGAAAAGTTCAGGTTCCGAACCGATAGGGAATGTTTTCGTAATGTTTTCGTCATAGCGTATTAGTAAAAAGATATTTTCAAGAGATAATTTTAATAACACTGAGAGGAAGGTGCTAAGCGTTTTTGGGATGAAATTTCCAAATCTCAGGGAGTTACAGAAATTCTGCTTCAAAACTCAGCAAACAATAAACATTAAACAAGTTAACGAAAGATCAACAGACAAACAGCGAACAAACGAGAGCAACATTTTTTCTAGACAATATGTATATTTATCAGTTAATTCGGTACATGAATTATAGTTCTGTAATAATCAGTAAAATGGCATTAGATCTAAGTTACGTTTTGTCACCTCTCAGTTTAGTTTAGTATTGTCAGCTTTCTTTTTGTGTAAGTGAAGTCTCGCGTATAACACAGCAATTATTCTCGCCGTCCGTAGTCATATATCCATTTCTATTTCTTTTTTATCTTTCTTAAAATTCAAACCACTGCACAATTTGTCTGCGTCCAAAAGCCAGTGGAAGACGCTTTCAAGCTTGCCAAACGAACAACAATTTTTCAACTTTAAAAGTTATATGAACCAGTGATGTCTTTTTTGATCAGTCAGGCAGGTTGCTAAGTGACTGATGGCATTGTCATGCTGAGGTGAAGAGCTTGTTCTATTTTCTGGTTAAAGCTGGTGACTCTAATTGAAAATAGTTCTGTCACAACGAGGAAACACCAAAAACTGGACTCGTCTCTTTGGTCTAAAAAGCTCAAAGCTTTCCAACATTTATTTGCTCCTTTAAAGTGATCTCGGCTTTTTGGCGGTGCTGGTTCTGTTGATTCTAAAAAGTAGCAACACAACGTTAACCATAAAAAAAGTTCGCATTTAAACTATCAGTACTGAGATCATGAGCAATTTTCTGTCGTTCGGAATTACTCCTTTTCCTAGCTTTGAAAAAGCGTCAACTTAAATATTATATATTGTACATCTTTCATCGTGTAAAGGGTTCACAACAAAAACATTAACAGTAACTTGGTCATCTAGGCTGCTTATAGAGTTTCCGGAATAACAAATGTAAACATGTAGTGCCTGAAAACGAACCCAGAGCGAAAACAAGGAAACTGGTATCAGAAGAGGGAAGACGAGTGTAGTTACTCTAATGACTCTGAGTAGCCTCATGAGCGATGTTCTTGTTCAAGATCTTATACACCGTGTTGACAAATGCTCGTCCCAGAGGTTTTTAACCTAGTTAACATTGCTTGGCCTAGAAAATGTTAAGACATCTCAATTAAATTTTACAACAATTTTGGAAGTCAATTAAAATAAGTTCTGAACTGACTTTCCAAAGCTCTATGAAACAGACTTTTAACCTAGTTCCATCCTAGTTGCAATTTCAATACAAATTAGACACATTTTTGCATCCTCAAGCCCCACCATACCATTGGATGGGAGGCAATTGGCTGCACGCCTAATTACAAAAGATATACACTACAAAAATACGAAAGCACAGTAACTGATGGCGCTACAAATCCTTGTCCATGTTAAAAATTAAGAACAAGGAAACGTTCAAAAATACAAAATACAGATGACCTTGTTATGTTCTCCATACTGAGCAACGTCAGTACAGCCTAGAAAGCATTTGCTGGTGAAATCTACTGATACTTAAACGTAAAATGGTTGGCTGAGCTGATTACATGTATTTTACACTGAGTATCCCAGTTTATCCTGCCCTAAAACTGACTGTTCATTCTTTTCAAGGAGGTTTGCTTTCTCTTCCTAGTTAGACCTTGCTTTACACCTTCGCCTGTGACCGTACCATTGCACATGATGTCCTCACTGGGTAAAGTTTTGATTTCACAGGGATACCACGCAATATGCATGTGTATGTACCCTGTGCTGATTTGAAATAAGTAATAATGAATGGCTTATGAAGCCATAAATGCCAAAAAACGTGGCCACAACCTATTACATTAAGCAAAAAGCAATCTATGTGATTTTTAAATCTACTTATCTCGATATTTGATATCAAATTTGACTTATAAACCCTAGTCTTTATGCTAAGCTGGTTTAGCCCTAGAGAGCCTACAATTTTGTTTCATTATCACGCTTTCTGCATGATAGTTAGTGTCTCTGACTTCGTTATTTACATATTTCATGTTCTTTACATGCAACTGTCATGACTCTAAGCGTTATGATCTTGACTGCATGTCTCTATTAAACAAACACAACTTTTCCTTTCTTCTTTTTTAACTCCAGCTCCCCAAGAAGGCCAGTATAGGCTATTTTAGAGCAAATTTAGCTGTTGAACATGAACTGGTCTTAAAAGAATGAATATCAAAATATATCCCATGGTCCGAAGGCAAGTGCAAATGCCTAACCGACTGAAAATAAATTTGAAGTAAATTTGTAGGAGATAACGACCTGTGTTGTTCTGACTGATCAGAGAATTGGAGTTTGTTTTTTATATGAGGGAACGAATATTTGTATTCCAAATCCAACGTGTCACGTTCAATTAACTTCTCCAAAATAGCGATAACTGGACCCACACTATGCAGGAACAAAACGCCAATACTAATTCATCTGTCCATTTTCATGGCTCCCTTCATCCACTGAGTGAACTCGTTGACATTGGTGTAAACTCCATACTTATGTGGCAAGGCACATCCTTCGCCCCAGCTCACGATGCCTGCAAGCATCCACCTGCCGTCCCCATCCAGCACTGGACAGGCCAGTGGCCCCCCGCTATCGTAAGAGCATGCATCGATGCCGCCTTCTTCAAATCCAGCACACAGGAAGTTATTTCCTATCGTCCCGTTGTATGAGCTAGGAAAAAAATGAACAAATGGGCAATAAGAAATTTTGAATGCAATGTCAGCAAGAGCAGACGGAGAAGAGCTTTTTGTAAAGAATGCTCACTTCTCAGAATTGCAGGCTTCTTTTCCCGCCAGATCGACCCAGGCCTCTCTCAACACAGGAGAGGTGCTTCCGTTCCATGACGTGTGCCCCCAGCCGGTGACGATACAGCGTTTACCAGGTTTGAAGAAGATGAAGCTGTCTGGCAGACAGATCTGATTGACGTGGCGTCCATACTTCACTGAGCTGGACAGGCGCACTAGAGCTGAGTAACATCACATGGAAGACAAAAAAAAAGGCTGGATGTCAATAGACAGCAGTTATTTTCTTATTGTGAGAGAGCAACTGCATCCTACATGCATTTAGCACAAATTTAATTTAGCTAATTTGAGACCCTTTTAACTTAGACAACGTTGAAACTTTAGTGGTTAAACTTTGTTCATTTACATTTTATGACGATTTTGTACCAAATTCTTTACATTTACTGTATCCTTATATCAATTTCAGGGCTGTTCTTACGGTTTTGAAAAGTTTTTGAAATCCAAGATGGCGGGCATTGTGAACTGTGTGACGCCATTTTGACGTAATTTGACGTCATGATTGACAGGTGATAACCAGTAAAGAAAACGAGTTTGGATGCTTTAAACACCACATAAGTTTCATCGCTACTGAGTTAATACTTTCGAAGATCATAAAAGGAGGGCGGCGTGGGGGTACAAAGAGCTCATGGTAAATAATAGGGTGACGTCGCCATACCTATGTCATTGTTCCCGGGATGAGAGGAGTTACTTGGCTTGTAGCCAGGATGAATCAATATCTGCCGCACTCCTTGCATAATTTCTCTCCCTTCATCTCTCAATAATGAATGCTCTCCAATTCGAACCTTCCAGTCGGACGGGTTCTTTGACGTACGTTCGCCTGAAACGCAAACGGTTTTATTTAGAAATTATGTATACGCAATCCACCGTAGGGAAAAAGATGGCGGCTGTACATTTTACCACTATGCCTCGCGAACCTAACACAGCCCAAAAGGCACAAAGAAAGCCTTATAATTATAATATTTGTCCCTGTACTAAGGACATCGAGTGGCCAGGATTTGAAGATTTTATAACGTTTCTTTTACGTTTACGTTGTTTAGGTTTTCGTGCGCTAAGAACTATGGGTAAATGTACCAGTCGCCATCTTTTTTCCTACGGAGGATTACTATTATTTTTTCATAAGATAATGAACAGTTACACTTTAGACTCTAGTTTTTTTTACGAGCATACAAGTTTGTCGTGAAAAAATACAATATATGTGTTTAGACTTTGGGTACTCAGCTCGGGCAAAATTCACAATTATGTTTTACATGAAAATGGATTTCTTATCCCGCATGACTAAATTTGCTATTACAGGTCCTGCAGTTCGTAATAAGCTGAAAAGATGTCGTGCGAAAAGGGCCTAAAGAAAGTTTTTGCTTTGATTTTGATACTTTGCTCGAGAGTTTGCATTTACGAGCATTTTCCCTCTTCCAGCAAACGTTGTTGGCCTTTGTTGTTCAAACACAGGGTAGTTTTACAACTTACTGAAGCAGTGTGCCGTGGTAACGATCCAGGACGGTTTAATGATGGTTCCTCCACAGGCGAGCTTTGTGCCGTTGAAGAATAGAGCAACCATCCAAGGCCAGGAATTAGGAACACTCTCGCGGCCCCCCACAATCCTTCGCAAGCGCCTTAGGTTTTCATATAACAGGGTGCGCCTTCCGCAATCACCTGAAACTAAACAGAATCACAGCGCTTCTGTGATTATCTCGTGAAACAAGACTTGATTAAGGTTTTTCACACTAAGGGAAGGCAGACAAGGTACTATAATTGAATTCCCCTTTTCTTGTTTCCCTTGAATCTTAACTAGCATATGAAGGTCCAAATCGACATACAAGAAACCCCCGTGATATTTTCATTTGCTCACGATGTAAAGGTCGAGAGAATCGTCCTTGCTACAAACGGTATTTTACAGCGGCATAAGGGGTATGCTAGCCAGACTGGGAAAATATTTCAATGTATAACAGCATATTTTCAACCAAAAAAGAGAAATTATAGATGACTTTGATGCCGTTAACTTAGACTTAATGTGACAGTAACATATATCCCGTGTTGAGTAAACCCAAACCAATCTACTTACCTGCCGCAGATCTGCAGTTTGGTCTCCCTCCCTTGGTTCGTGTTCCTGGGATCTGTTTTCCTTCCCTATCCACACACCAGCAGAACCCAGTCTTTCCCGGTCTCTTGTGGCACTGAGTGCTTTTAAAGTGACCGTTGTCTTTGCACTTGGGAACGTATACTCCTTCACGGGTCTTTTTCCTTTTAAGTCTACGTTCACGCATTCGCTGGCACTTGGATTTTCCTCTATGAAAGGGGATTTCGTCTGGGAAAAATACAATCAAATCAGGTTAAACAGAAAAACCTTTCTGACGACCTTCAAAGTTTCCATTGACATTAAGCAAATATAAACATGCCTTTTGACTTTGTTTGTGCGTTTGGTGACTTTAACACATTTTGGCTAGAGAAGAGCTCGTGTAACGGATTTTGACCAATCACAGGGTAGGTGTTACTTTCACATTCAAACAGATGTTTAACTAAGAGCCAGTCCGCCGAAGAGTTTCCAGCATCTGCCACCAGGTACATATTTCGTCTTAATTAGAGACATTAGAGTCAGAGCTTTCCAAAAGGTCTAGATAGCAACAGACATGTAAAGATTTTAAGGAAAATGACCAATTTTTTAAG
>Ga0126338_10003605_pt1 | contig 10895 bp, 14 predicted proteins | sample OrbCmetagenome_2_FD_92529 | JGI IMG/M metagenome (GOLD analysis project Ga0126338, IMG submission 92529) | Coral microbial communities from Petempiche,Puerto Morelos, Mexico - Orbicella C C metagenome | ecosystem: Host-associated > Invertebrates > Cnidaria > Coral | place: Petempiche,Puerto...
CTTTTTAGCGAGGTCTGGGGCGAGCTCGGTCAAGGTTGGCCGCGCGGGTTTGGACGCGAGGACGTGAGGGTCTGGGGAGCGGAAGTGACGTCATAGACAGACACAGACCACGTGATCAGATTTTTTTAAAATTTTTTTATTTACAATCCCACTTGCGTCCAGGTTAATCCGTTGGTGTAGGGTGCGTCTTCGTAGTATTCGGGTGACCAAAATCACGTCATAAGAATGTTCGTGACGGTGACTTCGTTTCTGTCAAAAGCGTACCTTCGTCCTTCCCGTTCGTAGTCCGCAATGTGAGTGAAATGTTCTCCGTGTACGATTTCTTGCAGGCAGAGATACACGGCTCCGGGAATGAGTTTCTTGACCAATCGGTAAAATGTTTTTCTAACTTCTTGGGTGGGTTCGATAGGGGTGTTGACGGAGGCGTGAATGTAGACAGGATTTCTTCCATCGGGAGAAGTGGAGATGAACCAATCCAGTTGGACCCAGAAGATGTACCAAACTAAAGGATCGATGGGAAAAGGTAGAGTGTCCCAGGAGCTGGTCCCTTCTTGGTGAAGGGTGTGGGCCATGGCACCGGCTCGGTGATCACTGATGGCGTTTCGGGCGCGTTCCAAGGGCGTGGGACCCGCGAGGTCTGGGGGTAACACCCAAATCGGTGGGTCGTCGGGACTGTCCGCCAAGTGTTCGTTGGCTCGGAGATCGTCGTCAACGCTGATGGTATCGTTACTATCGTCGAGGCAGGGACGTCGACAATGTCCACATTGGAAGCTTTGTTCGTTGGCCTTTTTGAAACAGCGTTTGTGCAGAAATTTTCCGCAACATGGCATGACGCGACAACGTGCGACGGATGGATGTCTAATTCCAATAAACAGATGAAACATAGATCTTTGAACGGCGAGAGTTCGGGTCCCATACCTTGCAATCGTAGACTTTGCCTGGAAGCCATGATGGAAAATCACGGCATGTGCGCTAGCTCGCTCGTTTAAATAGAGGGGGTCATGTGATTTTTTTATGCGCCCGGTGGAGGGGGGATGGGGGTATCCCCCCTCTGGTGACGTCATGGAAAGAAGGGTGTTGATTAAATAGGAGGGCGCGCGATTCTTTGCTTTGTTTTCAAAATGCCGATTACGCGAGGTTACGTCACTATTTTGGCGGAGCTGGATGAGACTTTGGAACGGTTGAGTGACGAATGGGAACGCGTGCAGTTCAAGAAGCGGCGCGCTAGGAATGGCGAGGCACAAGTGTTGTTGAAGAGGAAGATGAATTTGATCTTGAGAGTCATTCTGAAATTTCAAAAGTGTCGAGGCCGTTTGGTGAAGATTCATGAAGAGCATGGAAACAGTGTGGAGAGACAGAGGGCCAAAGAAGAGATGGAAGTGCGTCTGTCGGACATGGACAAATTATTTGAGTACTTTAGTAAATTTTGAAGACACAATCTCTGTTGAAAAAAAACTTTATTGAAAAATGTTTGTCAACCAAAACCAGAAAGCATGACATTCTGTAACAGGACAATGATGGATACTCTCATCTTGATGAAATCCGCAGCTGGGTTATAAACGTTCACTTGAAATGATGTGTCTGAGTTTGTCGTATTTAGGACAACCCAATGTTTCTAGATCGAGCGAAGGAATGTTCAGTTTCTTTCACAAATCTTTTTCCACGTGTCCTCTCTTGTACCCCACCACGGTTCTCTGTCCTTGTTTGTACCTGGAGTAGATGGTCTGGATCAGGTCTTCGAGTTCTTCGGGTTTGTGGTAGTATTCGGCCTTGAGGGGTTGATAGCTCAATCCATGGATCTTCTTTGTCACTAAATTCACGGTTCGTTTGTCTTTGTCGCTCAACTCTTTGTAAGGGATGGGGAGGCTGAAAGCGTGTCTTCCATTGTCTCGGTTCCAAGCGTAATAACCCAGTTCTCTAACTTGAAAGGTCTTGTTGATGAAAAAACCTTCTAAATCCAAAATGAAGCAAAGTTTGTTCTGTAACCCTTCCATGTTTGAAACTGACGCTCGACTTTTTTGGGGCTACCTTTTATGGACTGTCTTTTATGGCTGGAGGCAAACCTCTTCGTTACAGCTACAAACGTTCTTTGGGGGTGAATTCATCAAACAGGTACTGATCGTGAAATTGTTGGGGCGTGTTGTCTCGGAGTAGTCGGTCTACCTTGAACTTGGTCCGCGGGCTCAAATCGTTCGAAGGGAAGACTGTTCTTTCGAAGTGACCCGGATGATCGTTTCGATCCCAGTTCCCTTCAAAGGGACCCAGAGCCTCTCTTCTCTCTACACTTGGTTGAAGGGGGTGGGGTTCCAACCAAAGTTTTCGACCCTCTTCTAGCCAGGCTCTGACCTTGGTTTGGGGGTATTCATCGGCCCATTGAAAGATGTCACATTGGCGCTTGGAACACCTGAAGTAAAACTTGCCCGGGTTCTTTTCTGATCTGGACATGCTCATGATGAGAGGTCTTTGGCAATAGCATTTCATTTTTTCCACGGGTAGTTGGACATAGTAATCGTTCAGCATACGTTGGCCGGAAGCCACATAACATTGGATGTTGTCAACGCCTGCACAGGCAAAACATTCGGGGACAGGACATTTGTAATAGGACCAACGCCCGTAGGCCGTGGTCGTCTCTCGCTTCTTCAATTCTTGCTTGGGGTGTCTAGGGCAAGGAAAGTGGGTGTGCGGTGGTGAAGGGTTCCTGTAGGATTTCCATTCTTGCTTCATACCGTCGAGGAAAGCATCGGGATCGAATTCGTCTCGCTTGACTTCATCTTTGACTTCCCAGAAGGTGTGGATGGCTGGGGGGCTATCTGCGTCGAAGAAACAGAGGACAAGTTATTTTCTTTTTCTAACCGTTCGAGTATACGCATTCCTCTAGGACCGAAAGGTCGTCGTTTGTGCTGAAGTTTGAGGATGAGTTTTTGTTCTTGACGTTTTAAAGTGAAGTCACTGTTTCTTAACGGATAATCGTCTTCACGGGTTAATTCTATTTCTTGCATGGAGTAGTGACTTTTATCCTGAATAATTTTGACCGAGACTTTGGAATGGAAATGAACTCGTTGACCTTCGACTGGTTCCTGCTTGATTTTCTTGATTTTCTTGTTTTTGTCTGTTTTCTTTCTCTTCTTGGTACTAAGGGGATATTTGGCGGGCGAATGAAGATTGAGACTATAATCTACCAAACCTTTACCCTCCTCCTGCGCTGGGTCTGGTAACATATAACGCGTGGGGGATTTGTCTGGACTGGGTGGCGGTGGCTCCATTGCTTCCGATGACTGATCGCGACTGAATCGAAATGACACTCCGTCCTTGTATTTATAGGGTTCTGCATCGACCAATCAAGAGCTAGTACTTTCCCATGACGTGGTCAGTACTTTTTATATCACGTGCGCAGTACTTTTCCATCACGAAAGTGATTTTACTTGATTGACGGGTCTGGGTGTATAAAAAAACGCAGTTTACTGCTGTGAGTTCACTTGACACCATGGATTGCAGCGAAGAGACTCCCCTGGTTGAAGACAAGACCACCTTGAAGAGAAGGAAAACGATGCCACCTCGCAAGGAGCCAATCCCTGTTGTTAAGATGGAGGTGGAAGAGAAGAAAGAAGAAGAAGACCCTGATGCTTTGCTTTTGTTGATCAAAAAGACCATTGACACCATCATGTTGGAGGAAGCTGTTGAAATAGGGAAAAAGATGGGTAAATACCGAGGCGTTTTGTCTGGAGGTATTTTGAAAGTGGCGGATGAGATGGATGCAGCGGGAAGTCGCGTGGATTTGCTTAAGTTGGTGGATGCCATGCGAATAGGGTGGAAAGAGTGGAAGACGAGTGGTGACGAGAAAGTGACCCTTGACACCTTCATGAGAGCCATGGACAATGAACATTGGTTTACCTCGTGATTTTTTTGGGTGGCATGTTGTGGGATTGACCAATGAGCGTCTTGCGTTTTTTTACTATAAAACATTGCGTTGCAGTTCTTGTTTTTATCATTTGAATCGAGATGTTGACCGTGTTGTACAATAACAGCAACGAGATCGTTGATTTGATCGAGTCGGTGTGCGGCTTTCACGTGTCGCCTTTGGGTTGCATTGATGAAGACGAAGGGGTCGATGATATGTTGGTGTTTGACATTTTGTTTTATGGTAAACCCGAGCACGACTGGACCATTCCTGAACTACTCCATCGACGTCCTGAGTGGGGATGGCAGATTCTGCCTTTACTGAAATCTCAAGTGCATCGAACCTTTCTAGTCACCATCGATTGGTACTCCATGGTCTACATCAAGGAATTGGATGTCATTCGTTTTGTGCCAGCGGTCGTTCCGCCTGTCAGATTGAAGGACAGGTTCTGTCTGATGGCCACGTCGAGTTTGACCTTCATGATGAGACAGAAGATCAAGAAGATGGTGGAGCCGCTGACCTATGCCAGAGATATCTCTGTGAGACTGAGCGACAAACTGAATCGCCCGATTTCATTGGGGACTCCCGCTTATTTCAGAGAACTAGCTGAAAAGATGGAGGACTTGCTGGTGGAATTGATGATGGAGAGAGACCTTGTAAATAGTTTTAATTACTGTTTGATGAACGAGGATGACTAAATGGTGTAGTGGTCAGCGCGTTGAGCTCATAACCCAAAGGTCCCAGGTTCGAATCCTGGTTTAGTCCTTTTTTGTATAAAAGCAGTGATGTTAAAATAAAATTCATTTTTTTTGCCAGCATGGCTAGTGCGTCGCATAGTCTCTCCGAGCGCTGCGAACTTTTATATGCCCAGTATGAAAAGAAATATCCCATTCCCTCGTTGGTAGGGTTTGACCCCGAACAGGTGTTTTTGGAGACGCATGTCGAAGAGGACGTGTGGCGTTTTGTGGTCTTCATATTGTGGTTGAAACGACAACCCATGTCGATCGCCTGGTACTCTATCATAAGACGAGAACACCCCGAGCTGATTAGACAAGCTCTCTGCCGCTTGTCGACATTATGAGTAAGAAAAGTAAGAAGAAGAAGGTGGATCGGTATGCCAATTTGGTGAGGTCGTACGAGAATCCCAGCGTCCCGGGAAGTCTGGGAGGCGTGACGCGTTTCGCCAAAGCCCGAGGATTACCCATTGGACCGGTACGCAAGCGATTGGAAGCCAGTTTGGGCTACACGCTTCACAAACCCACACGTCGTCGTTTTCGTACGGTGTCGGTCATGGTTTACGGTATGGACGAACAATGGGTGGCGGATCTCATCGAGGTGGGTAACATTGCCAAATCGAATCGAGGGTACAGGTATCTGTTAACGGTGGTGGACGTGTTGTCCAAGTACGCTTGGGTGGAACCGGTCAAGTCCAAGACTGGCAAGGACGTGACGGCAGCCTTCGAGAAAATTTTGAAACGCAGTGATGGCAGGATCCCTCGCAAGTTACAAACCGACGACGGTAAAGAATTTTACAACAAGACCTTTCAAGCCTTGATGACGCGAAAAGACATTCGTCATTTTTCCACCAGCGGCGATACCAAAGCGAGTGTGATCGAACGATTCAATCGCACCTTGAAGAAACGCATCTATCGACATTTTACGGTCAAGAACACCTTCAGTTATTTACCAGTCTTGAAGGATTTGGTGTTGGGATACAATCGTTCCTACCACCGTAGTATCAAGATGGCGCCCGAGAAAGTCAACCTGGGTAACGAAGGGCAGGTGTGGAAGAATCTGTACGCGGATCGACTGCAAGCCAAACGTGTACCACCCGAGTTGAAAGTGGGGGATCGGGTGAGATTGAATAAGAAATATCGCGTGTTCAAGAAAGGATATTTACCGGGTTGGACCGAAGAAGTGTTTGTGGTGGCTCGTCTGGTGCCGGGTGTGATTCCTACCTATAAGATTAACGAGTGGGACGGAACACCTCTGAGCGGTACCTTTTACGCCCAGGATTTGCAGAAAGTGACGGTGAAGAGCGACGATCTGTTTCGCGTGGAAAAGATTGTCAAACGAAAAGGGGATAAAGTCTTGGTTCGGTGGAAAGGTTGGCCAAACAAATACGACACGTGGATTGAGAAAGGGGCATTGGTCAAGGCGAGATGAAAGAGTTTTATGTCCAATTGATCAGCACTTCCAGTACCACGGAATTCCCCTCCAATCAAGCCAACAGTTTCAAGAACCGTTTGCCTTACCAGATCCAATTGAAAGAAGAAGGATGGAAAGTGGGTTTGAGTAGTATTTCTTACCCACCACCACCCTTGCGCCGTTATCAACAATTGGCTAATCGACCGCACCTCTTCGAAGATGATGATGTCCTCTTGGAATTTGATTGGAGCATCAAAACCTTCCAACGTAGTTCCAACGGTATCTGGTATCCGTCGGTCTACCGCGTTGGCTTTACCGTCAAGGGGGGCGACCTGCGCAAGGACCAGGTCAAAGTCACGAGTGGTAAATCGCTCATGCGATACTTGGTGAATAGTTACCAGCATCGTCTGACTGAGTACATGGAGCGTGAAAATGAAAGTCTACGTGCTCCCGACGGTAAAAAGTACTACGTTGTGTTTCGTTGGGAAGGGGATTCTTTGATCATTGACAACACCGATACCTTCCTCAATGAAAATGGAAATGGAGAGCGTCCCAAAGTGTGGTTCAGTGCTGAATTGGTCAAGAAAATGAAGTGGGTGGAAAAGACTGGAATTGTCGATTACAAATTGAGTCATCACGTGATTAAAAGTTTCAAGGACGACAAGGTACCCGCTTTCAAACTCGATTGGGTCGCTCAACACAACACGCATTCCACTAATTTTTGGAACATCAGGCACGATGGGTCCTTACAGCTCAGTCCCTATTGCAATTGGCGCTTTGAGTATCTGGACGAGCTCTACGATCAGCACTACGGTGGCAACGTGACCGTCAGTGAGACGCTTCGTACGCCCATGTATGTCTATTGCAATGTGGCGCAAAGTACAGTGATGGGAAATCAAGTCACCGATCTCTTAAGAGAAGTCCCACACGACCAGAACACGATGACCTTTGAACCCAGTCACATCCAATATCTATCGGTGCGCAGCGACGTGTTTGACATTATCGAGACGCAAGTGGCCGAGAACGACGGAGAGTTGGTGAAATTTCCTTTGGGAGTCACGACTGTCACGCTCCATTTCAAACGTGACGGATTTTTACGTGAGTCTACCGAGCCACAGTAGCAAGACCGAGTATCCCGAGAACCGATCCAATCATTTCAAGATGCGTCTACCTCATCCTTTGAAAATGGAAGGCGCCAATTGGAAAGTGGGTCTCAGCAGTATCTCGTTACCAGACCCCAAGAGTCAAGTACCTCCCTTGTTGCAAGGGGACGATGTGATGTTTGAAGGCTATTGGTTTGTGAAAGACACCATGCAATTGAGCAACCGACACAATGCCGATGGGGCGGATTTCAAGCCCGAACACCTTAGGGCGGACGATTTGTCCAATCTGTCGGAGGTGGAATTCATGAAGACCGTCAAGACTTTTTTTGACACCACCCTGCTGGAAAAGAGGCTTCGAGCGGGTTACCTCTTCACGGATGAAACGACCAAGAAAAGCAATCTCTTGAATTTCCAATTCGAAGACGAAGATTTTGTCATCGACAACACTAACACCAACCTGAGACTCTTCCAAGGTCATTATTATCCGCAAATCTACGTTAACCTGGAACTGGGTATCGACATGGGATGGTTTAAGATGAATGGAAACAATGTGGATTTGGGTCCGAATCTGTCCATGGAACTGAACAACAAAGAACTGAAAGTGCCAGCTGCCATCGACATCAGCTCAGCCACAGGCACTCCCTATTGGCAATTCACACCCGACAGAAAGAGAGTTCAACTGACCATGACCTTTAACTGGCGGTTCATCAACCTCAACACCTCCTTCAAGAACGTGACGGGCTCCACCTCGCGTTCGTTGATGATTTACTCGGATGTGGGGACCAGTGGTGTGGTGGGGAATCAAATCACGGATCTGTTGCGAGAAGTGAATTACAGGCGAGAAGGCAAAGGATTCCAGTATTTTGAACCTCTCCGTGTTCAATATATTCCGGTACGCAAAGATTACATCGACATTATCGAGACACAAGTCGCGGAGACCACTGGTGAATTGACTAAATTCGGAGCAGGCAATACCATTGTCACTCTACACTTCAAACAAGAATGAGAGGCGGTGCTTTGACGCGTTTCAAACCCGATGGTCAAATGGGACGAGGTTTCTTGCGAGACTTTTCGGGATCCAGTTTACGAGAAGGATGGCAAGGTTTAAAAAAGGGTGGACCCATGGGATTACCCAACATTGCAGGTGGCATTCGAGGCGTGAAGGCTGGTGGGAGACGAGCCATTAAACGCAAAGCCTTGAGCGAAATCAACCGAGCAGCCAAACGCAAGTTGGACGACATTTTTGGAAACTGAATATGAATCCTATTTATTCGAGACGCGTTCGACGCATTCCTCCCATCGTCAGTGAGTTGACTCGAGGAAGAAGAGTACAAAAGGGAGGAGCCTTCTTACCCCACCGCAGACGAGGTCTAGACCCCACTTGGGTACGGAGCGCTCTCAAGAGAAGATATCGACGAGGACCTAAACGACGACGATGACGGACATTGTCCCTCTCCCTGGTTCGGCTGGGGTCAAGAACCCCATGTTGAATTTGTTTCGGGTACCGCCCACGGATCTGAGTATCTCGAGTTATCGGATGGTACCCGTTCATCCTTTCACCACAGGCATCAACCCGATCGATTTTCAGATCGATCCGCAAGAAGATTACATCGATTTGTCTCGCAGTTACTTCGAATTGGAATGGAAATTGCAGAAGACAGGGCCTGCCAATGTCGTGGCCGCCGAAAACACCTTTTTGGTCAACAACATTGCTCACTCCCTCTTCAAACAGATCAGCGTGCGACTCAATGGCACGCTCATCAGTCCTCAAACGGACACCTACCATTACAAAGCCTACATTGCAACCTTACTGAATTTTGACAGAGACGATGGAGACACCATCTTGAAACCTCAAGGTTGGTTCAATTTTGTCAATGTGCCCAACACCTTGACAGGTAATCAACTCACCATCGACCACGATGATTTCAAAGCTATGCCCCCTGAAAGACAACTCCTGGTGCGTGAGCTCAGATCGCAAGCCACTGCCACTGCTGGAGGTGTCACGCGCACTTACAGCTTCGTACCCCACATCGAAGTGTTTCACCTCAGCAAACTCTTGATACCCAATGTGCAGATTGGTATCCAAATGTACTTCAATTCACCGGATGTATGGATGTGGCAAATGCAAGGTGCCAATGCCTTCCGTCTCGATGCTGCAGACATCAAAGTCAAATTGTATCTTTGCCAAGTCAGACTCAACCCGTCCGTCTACCGAGAATTGATGAATGACATGGGAAATGCAAGAAACATGGTCAGCTATCCCACGGTCAGAAGCGAGATCCGAACCTACAACATCACGCAAAACGAGTTACACTATGAAATCACCAATCCGTTCCAGAACCGATTACCCAACATGTTAATGGTGGGATTAGTGGCTTCCACAGCGTTATACGGCGCCGCTGCCGAGTATCCCTTCACCTTCCAGCAATTTAATCTGACCAGCATCAAATAGTTGGTGAGAGGAGAAACCTATCCCTATGAAGTCTTGGAATTGATCCACACCAATGGAAGTAAAGACCTGAGAGGCTATAGACAATTTCTACAAGCCACTGGAAGTTTGTGTAAGAGCAAAGGAAACATGGTGAGAGCCAAAGATTGGGGACGAGGCAAAGGATGCACTCTGTTTGTATTTGAGAACGCAGCCAACGGTTGTCTCAACAGTCCAGTGTTGAACCCCAAGCTGAGCGGTGAGTTGCGGTTGATGTTCGACTTTGGAGCCGATCAGGGTGCCAACATCACCGCCATCCTCTACGCCGAATTTGAAAATCTCTTGGAGATCAACAGCAACAAGACCGTGCAATACGACGTGTACCAAGTCTAAAAAAATGGAAAAAGTCAGTTTGAACAACGTGCAGCTGGACGTGTTGGCCAGGAGTCAACCCAGTTTGAAACCCTATTTTTACGGCACGGTGCCTTGCGATCGTTTACCCGAGAAACCTAACAAGAAAGGACCCGTGGGTTACATCGTCAACACGGACCCTCAAGGTCAACCGGGTCAGCATTGGATTGCGCTATGGACGTTCAAGGACGCTTGCGAGATCATGGACAGTTACGCCCTTCCCTTGGACACCTACATGACTACCGAACCTTTACAGAGGTGGTTGGATCAACATTGGAAGTTCAACATACACAACGGCAAGAGTCTCCAATCGCTGTACAGTCAGAGTTGCGGCGATTACGCTTTGATGTTTTTGATCGATCGATCCAAAGGACATGACATGAACACGTTTCTACGTCGTTTCAGTCCACACGATTACGTACAAAATGATCATAAAGTGGAACAAATGTTAAAAAAATTGATACACAAAGAGCTGAATTGGGAGCAAGTATGTCGATGTGATTACGAGCAAGACACTTGTACCTCTCGTTGCGGTGTAAGACATTTATTGTAATAAAGTTTGAAAAAAAAATGTGAGGTCAAGGTGTCAAGACAAGTGCGTGTTGATTTATGGCTCCCGCGCCCAGGAAAAGGAAACCTGTCTATCCGGACCTCACGGTTTTCAATAAGGTACCCCAGGCGGTTTATATATGAAACGAACTCCTTTTTTCTCATCCATATGGGACTCGACCATGGAACGACGCGAAGCGTTTCGATTCAACACGCCTTCCAGTATGATGGTGGTGGGTCCGTCGGGATCGGGTAAAACGGTGTTCACCACCAAATTATTGGTGGACAATCTCGATCTGTTCGAGACCCCACCCAAACACATTTATTACTGTTACGGTTCCTGGCAGGACGGATTCAA
>Ga0126338_10003606_pt1 | contig 10895 bp, 6 predicted proteins | sample OrbCmetagenome_2_FD_92529 | JGI IMG/M metagenome (GOLD analysis project Ga0126338, IMG submission 92529) | Coral microbial communities from Petempiche,Puerto Morelos, Mexico - Orbicella C C metagenome | ecosystem: Host-associated > Invertebrates > Cnidaria > Coral | place: Petempiche,Puerto...
GTGATAACCTGTAGTCAGCTGAAAGTTTTCCTATGGTATGAAATTCAAATCTCTCACACTGGACAGGTTGGATTTTTATCCCAAGAGCTGCCCTTTGGCGACATGCCATACAAGTGTATGTACATCATAAGTGTGCAAGCGGCCATGGTGACTCTGGGAACAAGAATGGGCAGGTCTTTCAGGGAAAGATAATGGTCCACAATTTCGAGATTTAGAGTTTTTAGTCAATTCTGCTCAAGTGCAAACAATATTTTCCGCCTTGGAAACGTTGACCCATTACAAACCAATTTCGTTCTTTGATATATTGCCATAGACAAGTAGTTTCGGTTGAGCCAGTTACATACACATTGCTGGAATTATGTGTCTCTTGTCGAAAATTATGAAGATTTTTTTGACAGCAAGAAAAGCTTAGATTAAGAGTGATTTACTGATAAGAAGATAATTTCAAAGGTTAAAATGATATGTGAGTTCAAGTTTAAAACATTTAAAAATTGCCTTCACGTACCTCTTTACAACATCAACGACGGCATCGTCCTCTTCAGTTTGGCTTCCTTCTTCATCCTCGCACTCAGAATGCTTCCTTTTTCCACTTACTGTTGATATCGTGGAACCCATTGTACAGAGTGCACCAAGCTTCCAAACTCTCTCACGTTTAGTAAGATATACTAGACGACCCTGCAATGTGTACCTTCAAAATCCACTTTACACTAGCAGCCATGACTGTTTACCATCCCACAATGCCGCGCGGGACTAGGAGCTGTAATAAGCAGCAAAGGGGTATGGGTAATTTGCATATGGCGACTTCACTTCATGCAGTGAAAACTGACAAAAATTTATATTTTGTGATCACGCCAAACCCTTTCTAAGAAGGTGAGTGATAGAAATAAAGATTGAAAAGCCAGAAGAAGCGTTGATGATCATAAAATTGTTAAAGTGAACCTTTTTAGGGTGAATTTAAATGCTTAAATATATGATTAAACCATGGTAAGTCAATACAAGCTCGCTTCACTGAATGTAAACTTTGAACTGGCTGACAGATCTAGCCTTTATATAGGTACACGTTTGTCTTATTGACAATACACCGTTACAAAACTTTCAGTTTATTGTAACATTTTAGTAATGTGGCGCACTAGCTATCTCAAGATTTCTTGTTTTTGATTCGTATAACATAAATCTAAGCGTAAGCTTTGGTTAATGAAAGCGACAGCTTGGTAGCTTGTGCGAAGTTATACTTGGTCGTTTTACTTTTGTTTAGCATGGTGTTATTTATGCTAGAGCTGACTTGTGATTTTTGTTTGTTTTTTTTTTTTATCCAGAAAGTTTTTAAAGCCAAAAGTGCCAGAAATTGTTTTCTACCACGTTGATACTTCTGACTCTTGTGATAAGCGTGATATTTGTATCCCTTGTTTAAATTTTGTTCCACTATGGCAGCTGTAGGAAGCAACGACGATGAATCTGACAACAAGACTAACTTGATCATCAATTACATACCACAACACTACACTGATGCAGAATTTAAAGCACTGTTTCAGAGTGTCGGCCCAACCAAAAGCTGCAAGATCTGCCGACACAAATCCTCAGGCTACAGCTATGGCTTTGGGTTTGTGGAGTATTTTACACCTGAGCATGCACAGCTGGCAATTCAGAGACTTGATGGTCATCAGATAGAAAACAAGTTCTTGAAGGTTGCTCTGTCAAGGAAAGGGGGAGAGAGAATCAAGGGAGCAAACTTGTATGTCCGTAATGTTCCAAAAAGCTGGACAGTTGATGACCTGAAGGTGCTTTTCATCCCTTATGGCAATATAATCAACGTCAAGATCCTCACTGATAAAATATCAGGCGCCTCCAAAGGTGTTGGGTTTGTTCTTTACAATCTGAAGTCAGAAGCTGAAGCTGCCATCAATGCCCTCAATAACACCATGCCTTCTGGAACCACAGAAATCATGTATGTCCGTTTTGCTGATGACAACACTACCAAGTTAAAGCCTCCAACTGTAGCTGCTGGGCCTCAACGACCCAGTTTTAATCTACATCCACCAGGTGCAGTTGGGCCAATGGCCCAAGCCATGATGAATCGCCGTGCAAACCGATTCAACCCAATGATGGGAGGACCCCAGATTCCACCAGCATCAGGGTTTAACCAGATAACCTCCCCAGGAACTGGTGACGGCTACACTCTGTTTGTTTATAACATTGGGGCGAAGGCAACAGAAGCTGCAGTGTATGAACTATTTTCACCTTATGGTGAAATAAGGAAAATAAATGTCATGTGGGATTGGGAAAAGTCACAATGTAAAGGATTTTGCTTTGTTACTATGGCTTCAATGGCACAAGCTCAAGCTGCTATCCTTGCATTGAATGGAATGATGTATGGTCAACGCCCTTTGCAAGTTAAACTTAAAACTCCAAAAATGTAGTTGAAACCTCGCAAGTGGCTGATGTGATACACTGCATACTTTTATTTGTCATCAAAAAGAATTTTGCCATTTGTTAGTTAGTGCTTTTCATCTGGCTTGGTCTGCTCACGTGCATGTTACACACAAAAATGGAAACAAACGTATCAGCCTGCTTGTTTATGAGAACCTTGTTTTCTTTCACCCACTCAGTGGACATGTCAACAGAATATGAAATGGAAATCTGATTTTCCACAAGGAGACAATTTGTGTTAGTAGTATATTTATCATTCTCCAGAATGTTTGTTTACCCCTTGGCATGTGTGTATTGCAGACCACTTCATGTATTTTAAACCCATTCATCATGATTGTAGAGATGTAGTCTCAGTTTACCTACCAGTAATTCATATATCTGTGTTGATAGACCTCCAATTAGGTTCCCCTGGATCTAATGGATAGCTCACTTCTTATTAAAATGTATTAATGCAGTTAATATTTCTTACTAAAGCTGAGAACAAGAAAACATAGTGTTGACAGAGCAGTGTCATTAGTAAGTATGGGTACAAATCCACAATTAAAAATCTAACCATTTTTTGGGACATAACTATTCAACAGATGCCAGAAAGCAACCACATTTTTTATATTCGATAAATGTGTACATTTAAAGATAATTTCCAGTCCATACTGCACAGTCTCAGCATCCTAATGTTTATAAACATAAGTCTCACTTGATGGAATGCGAATCAATGTTATTCGTTACGAACAACATAACTTATCTTTGAGGCCTTTCAAATTCTTTTTCCAACAGCTTTATTGATTTTTACAGCTGCAAAGTTGTTTCATCAAGTGATATGAGAAAGAATGAAGCATAAAGCTTTGACCGCTTTACATCCATAATGGCAGTTGTTTTGAAACTTTGAATTTACTTCCTGTAAGTAGTTGCAAAATGTTTACATTTTGTGATGTCTTACATGAAACAAAACTTCAAAAGTTTCAGTCTTCTTTACATTGTTTGTTAAGCTATGATTACAAGTAGTAAAAGGAATATTAAGGAGCAGTTATAGAAACTGAAAGGATGTGGTAGCTTTTTTTAGAACAACTTCAGCTTTAAGCACAGGTTTTAAATAATAAGTTCTTCCAAACATGTTGGTCTTATATTTCAATCTACAAAAAGAGAACATGGTCTTTCAGCCAAAAAATTAGGAAAAGTTGAGTCATCAGAGAGAAAAAAAAATGTTTCCACTTTCCACCCAATGCCTTGAAATCAGACAACTTTGGAATCATATAATTATTAAACTTGATGGTGTTTGCAAGAAATGTATTACTTTGATTAGTTACATATCACTTCTTTTAAATATCATATGCCTGCACTGTATGAAAAGGGTTCCAACAGACCCAGTTTTCAAATTTTGATAGAAACCAAGGAAGCCATTTAACTGTTTTAGCATAACCTAGGGACTCATCCATCAATGAAACAAAAAAAAAAAACATACATATCTCAGGAACTTCATCAAATATAAAAATTTATTCTCAGCCATTCAAAGTTTGCCCAGTTCCCAATAACATGTCTCAATAATGTTAGAGTTCCTGTGTATCCCATCAGGTCACACATCTACCTAATAGTCAGTGGGTTATGCTAAGTGATTACAGTGACCATATCAAACATTTTGTCCAACACAAATAATTAATGTGGTGTGCAGTGATAAAAATATCTAGTATTCGTCAATGTTTGTCTCATGGAAAACATGTATATAGGCTATTGACTAAGCATGAGGTCAAGATGGCTGGATATTGGCCAAATTCTTTTCTGTAGGTGTTTAGACTGGGATGCAGTCAAGGACCATAAACAGGCAAATACTCGACCATTCAATATCCACTCATGCTGAATGAACAAGTGTGGTCAACACAGGATCTTGGTCAATAATATTTTAAAAGAGAAATTCCTTGTAAATTTGCTTCATGAATAGTAATTCCTGAAAAGAAAAGCCAAGGTATACAGTGTAACATTCCCTTTCCATAGCAGATCAAACAGCCATGCTCTAACTTAGATATATTAGAGGGAGGCATGTCACTAAAATGGTTGATCTTTACAGATAACTGTACACTGATAATGTTTGTTTCTCTTCTCCTTGGTGATAAATCCACGCCTTGTTACACTTCTAAGAACCACAAGTGAACCTTGTTTCCTCCACCTGTTGCACACAGGGGCAGTGAAGGGTGCCAAGAAAGACCTCCTCCAGTCTGCATCTGACATGAGACTGGCATCTATCCAAAAAAAAACAAAGTGAATACTGAGTTCTTTGCTCAGCTACAGGGTTGTCAACTCAAAACATGACTTGTATTACCCCGGTATTTTGGCAGTCTGATCTGTGAAATGTGATAAAAAGGAACACTTTTTTCACAGACTGTCATGAATTGGACTGTACAAAAGAAAATTGTTTTCTCATTTTAGAAGTCTTCTTCATAATATTCCTGGATGACTTATTACTGGTAATCTAAACGTGGTGTTATAAAATAAATATGCTCTTCTTTGAGTTGTGTATCTAAAGTGAGTATAGTGACAGCTGATCTTGAAACCCCAGGGAACTGAAAATAGTGGTAGTTTGAGATAGCTAATAGAGTACACAGTGGTGGATCCAGACCTTAAGCTAAGGTGGGGGCCCAGTTATTTTTGGTTGCCCTGCCAGCTTTTCTTCCCTCTGCGATTTTTTTTACCCAAAGTAACGGGAGGGGAGACCCCTGGGCCCCTCCCCTATATCCGTCACTGGTAAATAACTGAGAAGTATAATCAAGGGAAGATAATTTAGGGTTTGAGATAGCCAAGTTCAAAAAAGTGATGTTCTGTATTTTGTTTTTGGTATTTGATAATGCTGAAATGTACTGCTCATCACTTAGGCAGTACTTAACATTTTGACAGTATGACTGTAGTCAAACACATGTAGCTACAATGTGGTACAAAATTGTACACACTGTAAGCTATAGGCCCTTAGCAAACATGTAAATTATTAATTTAACTAACCTTGCGGTGTTCCATGTGGTAGACATTGATGTAGTTCCCAGGACGACCAGTTGTGGCAAAAAAATTCTCGTGAACATTTGACCACCTGCATAATAGAAAACAAGCTAAAGTTGCCTACTGGTAAATACATCAGGCACAGATCAAGGATGAATGGCGATCAGTTTCCAAAACAAGAGGTGCCAAGAGTCTGGGGCCATGCTCTGCCGAGAAATATTTTGGATTTCAACTCCCTAAAACCCTTTTCCAGGGTTTCTGGGTCGTTCTGAAAAAACTAACAGATTTCTGAAAATAGTGGAAACTGGTGGGGGTCTGCACATGTACATCCCGACCATTTATGCACAGTTGACACCATTTCATATCTTGTAAGAATGTGATTCTAGGGTAGAGACTCAAGAAGCTTTGTGTGATGTAGAGTGTTTTATGTTCATCATTCCAATAATGTTCTATCAGATTAGGATTTAGCTTGGTGACAGAGCAAGAAAAATACCAGCCAGCGTCTTAATGAAAATATTTACACTGAACAGATTCAGGGGTTCCATTAAATATATGTTTTCAGCAGCAGAGCAACTGGTTTTCACAGGCAGGCAAAACTATTTGACCTGAATTTCTTTATAAGAAAACATTTTCCTCTAGATAGTCAAACAAGGTGGGCAAAATTATCCTTACAGCTGGTCAATTTGCCTGGTACCTAACTCTGAAGGTATCATTGAGTTACCTAAATTTGCACACTCCTTTTGAATGAGCCTGGTCTGTAACCTCGGGTAAACTGTAAAGCAAATCAGAGCATGGATTGAAATTACATCCTCACCCAACAACACTGTGACTGTCAAACAACAAACCTCAACCCAAGCTATTGAAGATATGAATATTATAAATTCAATAATAACTGATGTGTTCCTCAATAATGTGCAGTTCCAGAAATTATCCATAACCACCCCAAGGAAGGTTATTACAATTTACCAGCGGAAGGGGGTATCAAAAGCCAAAATTTTTCAAGAGGTATGGGAAGGTTAATACCAAAACACCTTTCAGGGGAGGGGTATAGATATTATCTGGAACAAACTTAAGGGTTACATACCTTGATTTGGACATATCCCATATAAGCCAGTCATCACTAGCAACTGCGCCAACTTTTAACGCATTAGTTTTACACCAGTCGGCTGAGATCAGGGGCACTTGTCCAGCACTGAGTGACATGATGGGTTGTTGACTGACCAGGTCATAAAATCTTATAATTCCATTCTTTTCTGCCACCATAAGCTGTTGGAAATTATATACAATAAATTGTAGAACACAGGGCTCCACTCATCTGTGACGGGAGATACTTATGCCCAGTTCTCTCTGTGAGATATGTCTGCCACAAATCATGCAAGTTGTAATTTGACAATGAAACATCATAGACTTCTTGTTTTGAAGATATGATTGATCCTTGCAGGCACATCTCATATACAGAGCTGAGAATTAGATGCAACTAGAGAGATATGTGCACCATCTTGAAAAGCTTTTTAAATTCTGCAGCACAAAACAAACAGTTGAAGATGCTATGAAATTTAAGATATCTGTTACTGTAGTGCTCTCTTGGGAGTGGAATAACAAATTTAGCTTACAATGTATATAATATGTCTTACAATGTAGTTGGGAAGGAAAAAAATATGCAGTCAAAGACAAGCTAAGAGATATAGTTCCCTCATAAACAACAGCCAGAAAACTACAGAAGTATTTTCAGCATCTAGTCTATGATGATCAATTGGATTTAATTTAATTTGTGGCTTTGAGACTATTAATAATTAATTAACTTTTCTAATTTACAACAGAAGTGTTTTTCAGGGTACTGCACACAAGTTAATATTTTACTTTATTTGCCAAACCTTGTTTGGTTCACTGGGATTCCACTTAACACTAACTCCTGCTGAGCCAAGAGGAATGGAAGTTTTTTGTGTTCCAGTCTCCAGATCCCATAAACAACAAGTATGATCATCTAGAAATCAAAATCATAGTAACTGAGAGTTATAATAAATTATTATTATTTTTGCTTGTATGATTTTCTATTAAATTAATTTTCTGGAGTCTAAATAACTCTTCATGAATTTAAAGTTGAAGTGCAGTACAAGCACAAGCTTTTACTAAGTGACCACCCCTAGAAAATGGGCAAGTGGCCCCTTTATAGAGGTCTCCAAGAAATTATCATTTGATAAGGTGAAAAATTCATTTCATTCAAGAGAAAAATAGAAAAGGAGGTGATAAGAAAACAAAATTAACATGAGTCAATGGGAAGCAGATGTCGACAGCAAAATGAAGAATGAGACATTTAAGCCAATTAGTGTTTTAGCTCATTGTCATAGATCTACTTAAAACAAAAAATTGTTTACCAGATAAGATTAATACTCACCACTGACACTAGCAACATCAAGACCAGAAATTGGTTCAATGACACAGTCATTGATGTAACTTAGATGTCCTTCCAAAACTGTTACTGATGATGAACTCCTACCATCAGATACAAAATAGCGAAGCTTTCTGTCATCTCCAGCTGTACAAAACCTAATATAAATTCCAGCAAAAAATGAATTTATTAAAATTAATAACTTTCAAAATGTAAAAAAGATCCCACGATTACATTATGATTGGTCTCAACTAAAACAGACTGAATTAAAATCTCTCCGTTTCTATCTAAGGTAAAGGAGGAACAAGGAAACAAAACTTATCATTCAAGGAAATTTAACTATTAAATTCTTCTACAGAGGAGATGCAGTGGCTCAATGACTAATGCATTAGATTTTGGATCAAGAGATCAGGTTCACCTAACAATTTCATCCAACAAGAGCCAGGATAAGCTCTGGTAATGTGAACTTCTTTGACTTGAGTCCACGTTACACACTAAACATCATTCCACTCTTAAGATGGCCATCCAAGGGGTCAGAAATGTCACACGCGTGATCTTTAGCAGCTTAGAATTTTAAGAAAAGTGTACGCCTGTATGTAGAAAGCTTTCATTCTTTTAATAAAATTAATTTAGGATGCAAATGCCAAGGTACAAAATTTAATCAACTTTTATTTAATTTATTCCATTGCTCTCAGGGAGAAAGGCGGGAGAGGGGGGGAGCAAGGGGGGGGGCATTGGGTATGATGTTTTTGCCGGTAAGAAACATGGCATTAATTCTGGTCATTCTGGTGTTACATAGAATATGGTTTTTGTATTCTTGTCTTGAATTAGGCATGTTTTTTTAGAAGAAGCTACTTTTTCATCATTTATCACTAAAACCATCAACACGAAAACCTTTGCAATGTCTTTAATATTGGTCTGAATTAAAGAACTAATTTATAAGACAGGGCTGAAGAAAGGACTGATATTGATTTAGGGGTCAGGTCTTTAATAAATCACAGATTTTGGTCTTAAATAGGGTAAGGGTTTTGAGAACCACCCAATTTTTCTGGGAGTACCCCACCCCCAAGGAGGGAGGAGGCATTGCTCACAGCAAACCATTTAAAATGTCCTACAAGGTCCTTCTAGTTTCTTATTCATAATTTCCCTGCAACCTAATGAACAGGGCGTAACCAATGGTTGAGAATCGATGATCGTAAAAGGTATAGATCAATCGATACCAATTGATGCAAATTAGTTTAATATTTATTGGTATTGATTGATATCGGCCAATCGATGACCAATCGATAATCACACAAAAGCAGTCACAAATCATTGATTGCCATTGATTGGGCTTTAAAAGCTTTTCCTGATACTGTCTTTTACTGCACTGTCTCATCAGCTGAATAGTTACGTCGTCCCGAGATTTGCCCGACAGTTAACACTCTATCAATTAATAAGGCCCAAGTGTACAGGTGATTATTGTGCAAATTTATATCGCAATTCCATTGCGTTTTGTAGCATTTGCACTACAATCAACTGCAATTTTGATCACTCTGAGAATGTCTTCGAAATGTGGTGAACTGTGTACACAGCTCTTAGAAAAAAAGATGATGTCATTTTTGCCTTAGGTCTAGTGTAAGGTCATAGTTTCTCGCAATTCAAGTCCAAGTTGCTGGGTCGCACGGGCGATTTTGAGTAGCATCGCACCTTTTTGTATCCCTCAAGTATTATGTAACTTTTTCACTGATTTGTATTATTATTCTACATTTTGTAATTTACACCTACTGTTACCTACTTTATATACAGTCACTCACTTGTAAACATCCTTTAACTGAAGATGGATACTGAGTATCCAAAACATGCCTTACAAATTTAATTGCTGTGTGGTCTTTTTTAAATGTTTGATTTAAATTGTAAGCATTTACAGGTTATGCTCTCAATGTTTGAGGATCCAAAGTTCAATTTTATTGTACTTTAATAATATTAGATTGTTGTAACTTTGAAAAGACGCACGTTAATGCTGTGCAACTTTCCGTAAACTTTATTCAGTTAAGCTAATCATCAGTGTTGTATATAACCTGATCTTCTTCCAATGTCCTAGACTGTCGTTGTTTTTATCATTAAAATACATCAAGAGATTGTGCCCTTTAGAAATCATGACTGACAAATTATCTATCAACAATCAATGGCAATTGATGCCAATTAATCAATTAATATTGATAATCGATGAAAATCAATGCCAATCAATGAAAATCGATGACAATCAATGACAATCGATAATCACACCAACCTGTACGATCGATTGCTCATTGGTTATCAATATCAGTCGATTAATTGGCATCGATTGCCATTGATTGTCATCGATTATCGATTTCATCGATTGGTTACGCCCTGAATAAAGAAAGGCAGTTCGGTTCATATGGCACGATTTTTATATAATTTTCCAGAATTAGAGCTATATCATAAAATATGTTACTTACTGAAAAGAATAAGGTAAATGTTGGACGTTCGTGTTAGGAGACCAAGCAATAGAATGAACACTTGTACCGTGGTGAAAATCTGTGATGTGCTGAAACTGCAAGACAGGAAGATGGCTATCTTGAGCCTCTTCTTGGAAAAGACACATGCCCAAAGCTACTCTGTCGTCACCACCATAAGCAATAAGACCTGCTGCGGTGTCAAATGGACAAAACTCCACAACTTTCACATCTTGAACACTTTCAAATGAAAACGTGCTTGGTACTGCTTGATTCCCCAATGGCATCCTGTCTCTACAAAAAAAAAGCGATGACACAAAATTAGAGAAAACGAGAGAAAGTGCTCAGCTCTTCACGACTGATTAACTTACTAGACGAAATGGTAACAGCCGGTTTCGCTCCCTGTCGAGTTCGCTACGTTTGAGTTCGCTTCATGTTCGCTACCAACAGTTAAACCGACGAAATTATATGTTAGCTCATCAAAAATGGCGCCAATGCTTCAAATTGGTTCGTTACCCACAACCTATTTGTCATATCGCGACACAAAGAAAAGGAAAATACTAACTTATGAATTATAGCAACATAGAAGACCACTTATCCTGGTTATATGTTCACCTTAAAATTAGAAACTCAGATACAAA
>Ga0126338_10003608_pt1 | contig 10891 bp, 8 predicted proteins | sample OrbCmetagenome_2_FD_92529 | JGI IMG/M metagenome (GOLD analysis project Ga0126338, IMG submission 92529) | Coral microbial communities from Petempiche,Puerto Morelos, Mexico - Orbicella C C metagenome | ecosystem: Host-associated > Invertebrates > Cnidaria > Coral | place: Petempiche,Puerto...
AAAACGTTTGGCGACAAAAAGCATTTGTAGCTATTGAAAAGAAGTATTTAACACTGTTATTTTCGAATGCAACTTTGACTGGCATTTTTAAATGGTGCTTCCCAAATCCCATCAGCTCCCCGTCCCTCATACAAACTGAACGGTCCCTAACTTACCGTAGATACCTGTTACGCTCTGCTACGCGCAGTTTATATTTGAGTCAACTTTCATTATCGTTATTAAGCAAATGAAGTCGTGCTTAGAAGACCCAATAAATAAACTGGTGATATATATATTTTGAGGTTGGCCCACACGCACGTTATAGCTACACTTTAATTATGCTGCGTCACTCCTTGCCATTTCCTTTCCCAATTAATTTAATGACTACCCATACAGTCGAATACGCAGTATCTATACTGATTCAGTACCATAATGGACGGACCATATAAAATGCACTTCTAATAAAGGACTATCGTGGTACTTCAGCTGGTTTCCGAGAGATCTAAATTAACTTAACTCAACCATTACAATACTGGCATTTCTTTATAACGCACATTTTCGTAGCTCTTGCGATTCAAAAATCGCTAAACCTTTCTTTACCTTTAATTATCTAGGCGAGTACAATAAAGCCATCTCGTTGTAACGGACACTTAATTTGTGTCTTAATGAAAGCCATATTATAAGCCACTATTCGCATTTGCTTGTTGCCTGACAAACTATGGCCCACCCACTTTGTAATAAATAAACAATAGCCTTCATTTGGCGCGAAAATATGCTCGGATATTTGTCCGGTACGATTATCTCGAGCTCGAGCTCAAGAATAACTGAGCTTCGAGGAAAAGATATAATGTCCAAGGACAAATATCCGAGCATATTTTTAAAGTCAACTGGAGGCTATTGTGGTTATTATCCATGAAATATTTTTCGCATCACGCGGGATCTGCCAAAATTTGGGAATAGCTGAGGTATCTATGTTTTAGCTGGGGCATATCCAGTCTAATAATAATAATAATTTATTAATTTATATTGCGCTTTTTAACATACGATGATCAAAAACGCATTACAAGTGACGCGTTTAGAGCGATCACGTGCAAGCGAAATCGTGATGGATTATAATACCATTTATTATCCGTCTAGTGGTAACTCGGATACAAAGTCCGGTACAAATCTCAATATTTTCTTGTCACTACAAGCATCTAGCTATTCAAGGCGCCGTTGGGACCGGAACTGGAAGACTGGGTGGTCTTAATTAATTACGTCAGCACTCTTATATGCGTTGAAGGGTTTTCAATTTCGCGTCTTTGACAATTTCTCTCCATCCATTTGGACAAATATCATAAAACTTTCTATGATATTTGCCCAAATGGATGGAGAGAAATTTTAGTATTTAGGAAGTAGAAGACACACTGAAGAGTTAGAAACTTTGGGATAAATGTTTAACAGAAAGTGCAGCAACTCAAATTTAAGGATAATGCATCTTGAAAAAATTGGCCGTTTCTCGTATGACTCTCTCTCAGTTCTTTTTAATTCGCCTCAGTCGTAGCTGTCTTTGTTTACTTATTTCAGGGTTATTATTTGTTGGTGTTTTTGTTCTTTAGAAACCTGTGTTTTAGGTTTTCTTCATAGTTATTTCCTACATCAGAAATGTGACTTAAAATATCGTGACATAGTCTTAAATAATATGCACAGGCATATTAAACGTCACGACAGTTATATTGGTGTCCCCCCCAAAAAAATGAAACGGCGGCCTTGTTGGTGTCCCAAACCAGTCCTGTGGGAGTTCAACTCTTTTCCTTTTGTTCCGATAAATTTTCATGGTTGCTGTTCCGATGTGAGTGACAACGATCTATCTCCACTGAGACAGCGTCCTCACTACGCCAGAGGAATTTGAAAACGCGGCTTTATTTCTACGGTTAGACCTACCGTCCACACTAATCCGACACGAAAACGCGGAGCTTTTCGAAAACGCTCTTCAAACCGGAGGAATTTAAAAACGGCGGCTTTATTTCTACGGTTAGGCCTACCGTCCACACTAATCCGTCAATAAAGCTTTCTGTTTTCGTATGGACGGAAAACATTTTGAAAAACGGAGCTTTTCGAAAACGATGACGTCACGATAATCATGTGATTTGCCTGACCGAGCTTTTCTCGATGACAAGTGATTGTTACGTTTTCAAATTCCTCCAGCGTAGCGTGGACGGAAAACATTTGGTGCGTTTTCAGAGTGAAACCACCGTTTTCAAATTCCTCCGGCGCAGTGTAGAGGTGCCTTATAGAAGAATTAATGAAACGATCAGATTTTTTGTTTGACAGTTTGCGTCAATTTTCTTACCTGGTCACCTAACGCGTAAACAGCCCAAATAGACCTTTCATACACATGCATTTTAAGATAGGTTTTACCCAAACCCCGATTAAAGGGTTGAAAGCTAAAGGAAGCACGATTTCCGTTTTAATATCGTTCAAGCCAATGTTGAGTGTTACAAAGCGTGACGCAAGTCACCATATTTAACAAAATTTGTCATTTTGAAGGGCCAAGTTTACATTTTTCACTCCCCTTAAACTTTGAAGACCTATAAACTAAAAAAGAACGAAGCTTTCAAATCTTCGTTCTACAACTGAAAGGGCTGTTTCTGTTTCCTGTGTTTTTGCTAACTCCGACTCCAAACTCATAAACTGAGAAAAGCGTGAAAGAATTGGTGGCACACCTTTTGAATGTTCAACACAATGAAATATTGAATTTGCTTATGAAGTGTGGAAAACGAAAAACTGTTAATACTGATATTAGCTAGGTAACTATATTTACTAAAACTAGATAACGTCTGCGTGAAATTGAGTGCTAATGAAAGGAATAGTGTGTAGAAAGGAGAACTGAATACAATAAAAACGTAGGCAATCTCTCGCTTGAACAGGTCATGGAGGAAGCCCAGTGAAAGATTGAGAATATTATTTAAAATTGTTCAACTAAAAGGGGCCCTAGAGATATTAAAATATAGTTGAAGTTTGGGTCAAGGTCCAGTGTTCACGACTACGTTTTGCCAACTCTAGAAGCCCTTCGACCTCATCAACTAGTTTTACAATTGATGCCAAAAAAAAAAAAAAGCGGTTTGCAGAGCACTATTGGAGAGGATTCTTGACTTGATGCCACCATGGCTACTTCGACTGAATAACCATATCTCCCCCTTCCCCCCTCCGCCCCCTCAAAAGGGTTATCTTTTCTACCTTGCTATCGTTATCAACTTTGATTCGCGGTATCGACAACTATGTGGGTCAGAAAATGATTTTCAACCACCGTGGTGATCTTTCAGTGTAGAGCTATTTCACTCAGTTCCTAGCTGAAGACGACGGCTAAACAAATGTATAGCACATGCGCAAGAACGCCCGGCAGTATCACCGGTTCCATAACTCTTTTTTTCGCCGACCTTCTTCTTACCTTGAGCATCGTGAAGGGGACATGAGAAGAATAAGACGAATTGTAAGACAGCGCCTTTCTTTTCAACGTTTTTTATTTTCGTATTATAAGAACTACCTATCCAAAATTTTACATAAATGATTCGATATCTTACAGATTCACTGACTGACATTCCAGCATACCTATCCTATTTAAAGCTAGTAGTTCAATGTTCAATATCAGCGTTCACTACATAGCCAAACACTTTGTTATCAGCGTTCACAAACAATACAAGAATACAATGCAAACTTATTTAACTTCGCTGTTTAGGTATGGAGATAAAAGCGACAATTTCGAATAAAAGATTATTACATCAATTGTATCCTTTCCCCTTGAGACTAACATGACGAACATTTTCTTCAAGTAAAGTGAGACGGCGGGGAATGGGGAAATATAACAAAGCATTATTAATACAAGCTTCTTTGCTAATTCAATTAGTTGCTAAGATTGTGAAAAAGAGTTTGCACTTCTTCTGGTGTTTTGGCAAAAATTGACAAGTCGGACTCACAACCTTTGTCGGCATCGGCAACAGAAAGAACAATTATGATGCCCTCGCTTTTCTTGTTGATGGCATTTGCCTTCGCAACTAGCCTTCTAGCTGAAATGTTGTGCTTGTTGTAGCAAAAAATCGCTGAATGCTTCAAGCCGAAATCTAAAGCCATATAACGAGCGAGAAGCAGATGAGTCGTGTCGTCACCAATTCGCGGGTTCATGTCCACTAGGTACTTTGCATGGTCTGTGATTACAACCTCGAACGTAACCAGGCCAAAGTAACCGCGCTTTTGGAGGTAGTTTTTAATCGGTTTAGTGAAATCTTCTAGCACGAGCTTCTCGTAGTAGTCTTGCTTGTCCCAATCCACTAATCCATCGGTCCATTTAAATCCGCTGAATCCCCCAGATGTCGTTCCCACCCAGAACAATTCGCCTGATTTGTGCAGGTAGAATTGAAAGCTGGGCACTTCTTTGACCTGAGGAAAAAATTCTTGGAACACAATTTTCCCAGTCCAGCCGCACACCTCTCTAATGTGTCTCAGTGTGGCGGACAGCTCGATTTCGTTCTTTACCAGTCTGTTTCCCCGGCCTCCGCTGCTCATGTCAATTTTCACCATACATGGGTAGGAAATATCACTCTCCTGCATATGTCTTGGAGAAGGTGCCTTGATGTCGAGTATGGAGCTCTTGAGATGCAGCTCGTACAAGATGTCTGGGTGGACGAAGTGCTTGTCCTCGGGAATGCTTTGAAGCGCTGCTCTGGTCACGATCGGAAGATCGTCTTGTAGGCCCTCGTCTGGCGACTTGACCTCAGCGGAAGGGAAAGCCGGAAGCCACTGTTTCCAATGCTGCTTCAGGAACGATTCTGGTTTACGCTCCATTAGAACGGGGATTTCGTCGCCAGCTGCGGGCAAATGATAAAATGGCGACATGAGTCTTCGGAAAGATGACGGGGTCGCCGGGTAGTCATATATTCGGTACTTCTTATCGTTGAAGAATCTGTATCCTTTTAAACACGAGGAAGGTTTCTGTGGAAGAAAATACGCCTCCTTCAGGTCTTTTTGGATCAGACTTCCAATGGTGATAGCGTTGATCGAAGAAGCCATCATGAACGATACTCGGCTGATGTTCAACGTAGAATGAATAAAAGCAACTCACGCCTGATGTCTTCAAGCAATACAGAAATGAAAGCATGTAGAGAGCGAGAGTATATTGCTCGCCAAATGACGTGTAATTCCATACTTAATTATAAGCACGATAATTACAATTTTCCAAGTCTTTTTCTATTCATGATTGCCTTTTGGGTATGAAAAATCGTAGTAAAGAAATTGTATGCATAATTAATTGGAAGATACTGTACCTGTATTGAAATACATCATTAAGATGGACAACTTCGTCTGTGTGTAAGTTAGTCACGTCAATAACTGGATGATTTCGAAGCTGAAATAGAATGTAACTTTTGGTAAAGTTTCTCTCAGTAAGAGATCGAATACAAGTTTGTTTCAGTCGCTCAAAGATGGTGCAAAACATAAATCAGTTGATGGTACAAATTACATAGTGATTGCATGAATTTAGAATCACTTCTTTGAGAAGTGAAATTTCGCCAGGCGAAGAACAAGGGCAATACACTCTCTCTTGTTTATGAGAACATCGAGGAATTTGAATATTTTAAGAATAAACCCTGGGCTAAGATTTTGAAAAGAATATAATTTTGTGCGTAGAACCTATGTAAATGCAATACGATTATATGCTTTTAACTAAACCGTATAAAATTCTTCCTTTCTCTTAACGCACAAAACCTGCCAAAAAACAACAAAAACAGTACAAGCTGCAATGTTCAATGCTCATAACATTTCTGTAACTGAGACGTTATGTGCGTCATCAGGCTTTCACGCCTGCAGGCTGGCTTTAAAATTACTTTCGAAAACAGAAATGTCACACGCTATATTCTAAGAATATTCACAAGAATATATTCAGTCTCGCCCGGAAAAACAATATTCTTATAAAATAATATTGTTACTCTTATAGAGAGTGTATGGGCGCTGTGACGTCGGCCTATGAAAAAGTTCTCAAAGAATCGAAATGTTGGCTAAAACGGATATTTAAATGTTTCTATGTTGTGTGTGTGTGTTCGCATATTGTTGTTGTTGTTATTATTACTATTATTCGTAGATTGTTTTCTTTACACTTTTCTTTTAAGTAGAATGCCCGAAGGTCCCGTTAGGGGAGGTGATGGTTGTCCCTGTATGAATTGTAAAGCTGGTTGTGTCTCAGTTTTGGAGTACAGTCGAACCCCTATTAAACGGCCACTTATTAAACGGCCACCCCTATTAGCTAATTAGACGGCCAGTAATCAAAGTCCCAGTGGTTGTCTAACTGTTGTTTTTACCTCTATTAAGCCACCAGCCTAAGTTAAGCAGCCACTATCCATTTCTCCGAAGGTGGCCGTTTAATGAGGGTTGAACTGTAGTAGCCCGGATGTCGAGGGTCTAACATTGGGTTCGCGGGATGCGGGATGAGCCTTTTTTCGCTGCCGGGATGCGGGATAAAGGACATTCGAAGGAGGGATGCAGAATTGCAAGGGGTCAGCGGGAGGCGGGAAGCTGGATATTTTCAGGCCGAAAAAAAGAAAAAAAACGGGCGATTGTAACTGTAAGACGGTCGAAATCAGAATTCAAATTCACGACTGAAATCTCAGTAACACAAACTACAATCTTGGACACGAAAGTGTACAAGGGTGACAGATTGTTCCACATGGGGTCTATTCTTGATGTTGGAACGTATTACAAATCAACAGAGACCTTCCAGTACACGAGTTCCTATTCGTGCCACCCACCAGGCGTCATGAAAGGCTTTATCAAACGAAATGTGTCAAGGCTTCCAAGAACAAATTCCTCTCAATTTATTTTTGAGCAAAACATGAGAGGTTTCAGATCACACCTTCAGAATAGAGATTACCCAGCCACAGAATTGTAGAGAAACACCTCCCTAAAGACGTCCTAGAAAAAGCTAAGCCGTGAAGGCTTTAGAACCAATGCATCTGCGGACCGGAGGAGTCTTGCAAGCCCGTTAACGCATTCTTTTATCGTGTAGAAATTAATTTTACTAGTTAATAACACGTTAGCTAGGGAAGGTTCGGTGTCTCATCAGGTAAAAACATCGTCTTGTCACGGTTAAAATACTTTGGAACGCTGCGGGATCGGGATGACGCGTCCGAAGTAAGCTTAAGCGGGATGGCGAGATGGAGGAAATATTAGTGGCGGGAATTAAAAGAGGGATTTGCAATCCTTATTTTAGACCCTCGATGTCTGCGGTCGAAATTTTGTCTTTTCGTTCAACAACTGACATTCGCCAACTTACTGTAGGTGCACAGAGCATGAGTCTCTTGCAAACTGGAATAAACAGGTAAAATATGACGAGTGAACGGTTCTCAACTGCCCAAAAAACTCCAGAATTTTCACTTTGCTGCAACGAAGTTAAAAGTTGATCAATTGAACTTAACTTCTCAGGTACGCATAGCTAAGGATTGACATATGCTTAATGTCGAGCGTAATAGTAATTGGGTCGAGCATGATGCCGACATAATAGCACCATTTTGCCAGAACATAGTGCCATTTTGTGAAAACGTTTTTAATAGCTATTTTAGCCACTAGCGTACATTTATTTGGTAAACATGATTCAATTGCAAGGCATTTTCAAATTCTAGGCAGTTTTCGTTACTGAGCACTTTTGACTTGTTACAAGTATAAAAGACCCGACTTTACTTGAATTGCTTTTTATCTTTAATTTTGGATTAAAGTTGCTAATTACAGAGTATCACTGATTTATTTTTGAGAATGTTTGTCTCAATGTAATTGATTACTTTATTATTTTCTTGTACTTTTGTGTTACTAATCTATTATGAAAATTACGCTTTTTTGCAGGGGGGGGGGGGGGGTGGGGGAATTTTTTTCAGCATAACAATGAGCATAATCGTGACCATAATGAGAAGCATAGTCAGAGACGTCCGTTTTAGGGTGAAGCGCAAATCCATAAAGCTCGATTTTAGGAGCAACCTCTACAAGAAGCAAGAGTATCTTTGGGTATTGATTCAATGACTAATTTTAGAAAGTCAGTTAAAAACTGGTCATAATTGCTAATTCGATTGAAAATGACCTGAGTAAGTTAGGAAAACAAAACAGGTATTTTTCTGGCATTGATTCATTGCACAGAAAGTATAACAGGTATTTCAGTCTGGTATTGATTGATTCACCGATTTTTCGAAAGAAGGGTTTTTCAATTTTTAATTCATCATACAATTTTTTTTCACAATCCGATACTAATTACTTCAGGTAGTTTGCGTTACAATATTTTCAATTTCACTCCTCTAGGCCTTCTAACACTACACTAGATGTTTAAGAAGGTAGTTAAAACTCAGACTAACGCCCCGCCCACACTACGCCAGAGGGATTTCAAAACGCTGACTTTGCGGTTTAGTGTGGACAGAAAACATTTTGAAAATGGCCCGGGCTTTTCGAGAACGATGACGTCACCATAATCACGTGATTTTCCTGCCCGAGTTTTCCTCAAACACAAATCCAAAATGACCGGTGATTGTTGCGTTTTCAAATTTTTCCGGCGTAGTGTGGACGGACAACATTGGACGAGTTTTCAAAGTAAAAAACTGAACGCGGTTATCAAATTTCTCCGGCGTGGTGTGTACGGGGCCAAACACAAGCCAGGAGCAGCAATGCGAGACGGATCGACGTCCTCAAGACACTTTCCAAAATACACTTTAATAATAGTACTTTAGTAATAGTACCCGGTGACAAATCTATTTGTATTGAGAAGTCGTGTTTCAATTTTCCGAATAACTTAGTGGCTCCAAACATTATCGAGCAAAAACAGGTTTGGAAGAAGACGATTTCTGCGAAAGATCAAGCACTTTTTTTTTCAGCAATTTGGTTAATGAACAATATTTGATCTCTAGTTCGTGACGTAGTTTCATTAGTTTGCAGCCAGTGTTTCGTACAATATAAACTGACACAATAAATAAACTTTTTATAAGGGGCTCAAATATTATTGCTGTGAATTTAAAAAATAATTATATAATAAACTATATTGACCTTGAAATGTTGTATTCGATTAAAACTAGTTGTCTATTTCAATAAGCTCAGCGTTGGTGGAAAGAAATCAGAAGAAGTTGACGGAAAACCCTGGAACAAAATGTTGTTCTCTTTGTTTTCTTTCATCAACCAGCTTCCAATCGGCCATTTTCGAGTTTGATTTGCGTGAAAATAAACCTGTAGTTGGAACAAATTTTCGTATGAATGGCTTGGCACGAAGACTCGTTTTGACAAAGATCTAGAGTAAAATGGCAACTCCGGAAATGGCCAGTTTGAAAGTGCGTTTTAAATATTGATATTAACGTTTGAAATACACATGACCACGAAAGAATTAACTTATTTTCAAAACTCAAGAAAAACGCTGCCAGGGTTTATGAAAATTCAACCGTACTCTTGTTTAAAAAGTATGTAAAAAAAAATCAAGAAAACCTGTCCAGTTACAGAAAATTCGTGTATTTCTACACTTCACTTCTCTAGTAACAAATATTGATGGCAGAATTTCTTTCATTTATTGGCGTAAAACCCAAATATTTGACGCATCCCATGGCATTAGAAGTTTGTATTGCTCCCTGACTTTGCCAAAATGACCATGAATACACTTGTGGCTTGAGAGCTTATCGCCGTTAAATTTATGTTTTTAATCTTCCTTCACGAGCTAAGTTTATTCTAAGGATTTGTTATTTCTCAAGAGTACTAGAATGGGGAAATATAACATCAGTGAGCGTCACAAAGCTCAGGAAAAAGTCAGGAAATCGACGAAGCAGGGGGTTGTGGGGTGAGAGACGGAACCACCCCATGCTTCGTCGATTTTTTTGCTCTCGCTCCAATTTGCGCGCGTCCAGAAAGCGGAAACACCTCCTCATACGGGAACGCTAGATACGCAGACTATCAATATCTATGTATTTCCAAAACAGTCCTAAGAAAATACGCGCGCTGACTGCTTGAAAAATCGTGTTTCTATTTAACATTTAAATTAGGAGTTAGAGATTTCTATCGCGAGATAGTTGACGAGGGCGCAGCCCGAGTCAACTTTCACGCATAGAAATCGAGAGCGAATAATCTAATTGCTTTAGTATAAATGTACTAGTCGTTCAAAACTTTACCTAAATCCTCCTCAAAGACACTTCGAAAGCGCCAAGAAGCAGCCGTCATCTTGTTAAAAAGGGCACACTGTTACGCTACTCGCTATCTATCACAGATTAGTAGAATTCTACTAGTATACTAATGCAAATGCTGTAATCTGATTGGCTAAGCCATTGAACACTATCAGCCATTACTGTGCAATGGCTGGAGGTTGTCTAAGCAATGGCGACGTTTTTTTCGTTTTTCCAAAGTTTTGGAGAAAAATATTGAAGCAAATGGATAATTAAATTCCTAAGGTGTCTGAACGACGGACACTTTCGGTTTCTTGACTTTAAAAAAAGTTGAAATTATTGAGAAAATTGATGCGCGCACACACACAACAATTCAATCCGAGCATTCTTTTTCAGGCGCAAAGTTTATTAAGTGACTCCCTATAGTTTTACGATCGCACGCGCGCTGAGGACGAAAGTTCAAGTAATTTGCGCTAGCTCGAAGGGAAACGTCAGTGTTTTTGGATATTTTCTGACGTCAACATGAGCACAAAAAGAAACATAGGCACGCAAGGCGTGCAAGAGTTATTTTTTCGTGTAAAGTGTCGGAGATTGGTTTTCTTGGTTGCGATGTTACATCCGTCATTGTAAGATATCTAAATGGTAAGCCATAAAATGTTTGACTGAACAAACTACAGTAATCTGACATGTCTCCAGATTAATGTAGATACCATCTTATTTTCTAACAGGCAATTTGATTCATTCTTTGATACAACCCGCACTGTGATTGGTGT
>Ga0126338_10003609_pt1 | contig 10890 bp, 7 predicted proteins | sample OrbCmetagenome_2_FD_92529 | JGI IMG/M metagenome (GOLD analysis project Ga0126338, IMG submission 92529) | Coral microbial communities from Petempiche,Puerto Morelos, Mexico - Orbicella C C metagenome | ecosystem: Host-associated > Invertebrates > Cnidaria > Coral | place: Petempiche,Puerto...
CATTCATTCATTCATTCATTCATTCATTCATTCATTCATTCATTCATTCATTCATTCATTCATTCATTCATTCATTCATCCACACGATTTGCCTGTGGCCATCGGTTTGTTTAAAGGCCGCATACTTGACTACACGCTTTCTTTGGTTACAGGATTCTTCTTGAAGGCGCACGTTAATTTCACGTTGTTCGCGTATACAGAAATTACCTAAGTTAATTACCTAATGTTAATCCAGGGATATTGAAATGTTATTCTTCAATTCGATGTGTGCTTTCTCCACCAGAAAGTCTTTGGCTTTGTTCCCCAACAACGATTGGTAACAGAGCCGCAAGCTTTTTTATAACTGGATTGATTGGTTAATTTATTATTACTTCACAATCCTTTTTGATAACCTGTTTCTTATTTCTAAATTATAGTTAAGGTCTCGTAATAAATGTTTATAAAAAGACGGTCGTTACGGCGTTTTCCGCGGAATATTGACGCTGGTTTGTGCACTTTATTCGGATTATTCTTTGTTTCCTCACTTGCTACCTCGCTTTCATGGTATGTTTGCATTCATTACAGTTCGCATGGTAACTTTGATGAGATTTCGTTCAAAAGATGGCTGGCTTTTTAGAAGATCGTATGCGTTTATTTCGTTTTTTATCTGTTATTAATTTCGTTGGCGAGGACGAAAGTTTTGCTCGTGAGGTGGAAGGTTTTTTTTATTTGTTTCCGGAGTTTGGGGATGTGGAACGTGGCTTCCCAGATTTTCACAACTTCAGTTTGAATTCTGGAAAGCCAATGGCAACGGTGCTTGTCAGTTTACAAGAGAGATGTAGGGGCTGTAACAAAGTTTTAGCTGTCGATCCAAATACCTATGTTGTCGTTATTTACCACAAACAGCGTGGCAGTTACCTTGCTTCGCGAGTAACGAAATGCTGTCGCACTTGCAAGATATACGAGCACTATGGTTATTGGACGCAGGAGGGAAAGCGCCAGTTTAATGACGATTGCTTAGACAACGAATTTTTGTTGTCATCTGAAGACACTGCTTTCCAGATGACACTAGTCTAAAATAAAGCTTAACGTATCTTCTCATCTTCAAATTAACAATTGATTCATGCTTAGCCTGCGACTATCTATGTATGCAGGAGTTTGAAGAACACGAATTAGGGCCTTGACTCTCAAGCTTCTCCACTGTTTCTGCTAACTACCAAGTGCATTCATAACTCGATAGACGTCAGATAAGCTAACACAAGAACCCCTGTACAATAGCGGAGGAGGCCTGGAAAGCCTGGATGAAAGTCTGTCCACGAATACCAGTAGGAGAGTTTGCGAAATGCACTTTCTTCCCGAAGGGAAGCAGCCATCGTGGTTAGCAGGGACTCTTGTGAGCGAGGACATTCTTTCTTAATTAGTGCCTTAAACGTCGCTATCTAGCTAAACCATCACTTTCCTTTCCAGCGGCCGCTTTCTTGTCTTCCAACAGTTGTTCCCGGCAGTCCATCTCCGTGAAAAGTTTAACTAGCGTGCGTGCTAGTGACCAAACATCTGAGTGGACCGTGGCTTTCTTTCTCTCATGCAGACATTTGGGAGCCATATAAGAAGGAGTTCCTGGAATACTTGTGCTAGTGGTCTGACTGAGGGGACTGCACTGACTTCAACTTGCTCAAACCCATGTCACGTAGCTTAGTGATGTGTGTTGTCTTGGGCACCAGCCCATTGACAGGTTTTATGTCCCTGTGAACCAGTGGAAGTTTCAAATTGTGCAAGTAGGGAACAGCTACGGAAATTTGCTTTCCCACAGTGAGCTTGTTACAGCTTTGAATGGTAAATGTGCCAGAGTTTCCATCATGGCTGAAGAGTGATTCCTCCAAATTGCGCCCCTTGATAAGTTCGGAGACCAGGTAAATTGAGCTCGTCAGCTATGAAATTGCCACAGTTGGTCGATGTTTGGGTGGCGAAGCATGCTGTAAATTCGTACCTCCGTTTCCATGACTGACCGAAGACGCCTGGGGTTTCGTATTTTCCCATGCGTCACTGCAACTTTGGTTCCGGTCCATGCCTCTTTGTAAACAACGCCAAAAGAACCAGGGCCGTCTTTAGCTGAGAAGTTTATCTCTTCCTTTTCCACTACAGGCAACTGAGTGACGTTCTCGTTGGGACTTGTGTCGGCAGCAGAGAAGCTTGGAGATCCCAAATCACTCAAATTGGAAACCAAAACTGGCTCCGATGTCTTTTTTGTTCCCCACCATGCACCTCCACACCATAGCTACCAGGTGAAGAAATCGGCAAACAGCAATTTTTGTTTCCCTCTTCTTTCTTGATTCCATCACAATACCAGGCGTACTATGCATTTGATGACATGCAGCACGATGATACGACTCCCAGTATCAGCTGGTTTCCATCATAGCGCCAGACCTCAAATGGAGGGGCTCCATTCCTAGATCTCCATCCGAGGTCTGGGGCTATGATAGATTATTTTTCCGGAATTTTTCTAGTTCCATCTGACGTTATGATCTCTCTATTTAAAGCCTACGTGTTACCGCATATTGAATATTGTTGCCCGGTACTCCTGGGAATATCTAAATCTTTGAAAAGAGCAAAGACATATCATGCAATCACTCATTTATTTTTTAACTGGTTTAGACTGGATGGCCCAAATTATATTTCTCAGTCTTTTACACCTAGGATAAATAACTATAATTTATGAGGTAGTAGCCTAAATGTTGTATAGCCACTATATAACAGCCTTGTCATGCACAACTCCTGTCTGTATAAGGTTGCCCACATGTGGAACCAGTTACCAGCTATCACCAAATCCCCGACAACTTTGGCACAATTTTGTTTTCGTTTGATTGGTGTGGAGTTTGCAGGGTGCCAGTGTATGAACTGTATTTTCTAACTCAAATTTTTATTATTAAAACTAGTTGCTTTTAGGAATATTTTATAATTAATTAATTCTGAACTTATCTTAGCGAATATAGTTATTGTAAGTAGTAATGTTATAGTAAATAGTCGTGCATTTTTGTCGTGAGCCTCTGGCTCGGGAGATTGGGCAACCACTCCCTACGTTTACGACTTAAAATAAAGTTACCTTACCTTACCTTACCTTACAACTGGGTTGCGCAAATGCCTGCGGAAAGTTTATCTTGGACGCGTCTCCCTCTACCAAAGTTGTTTCGTCACTCCATTCGACAAAGCATTTTTCACCTTTAATAAAAATAGATTTTTTTCCCATATTATATGACAAACTGGCCCAATATGAAAAGGAAAATTTGTAGCTCTTCTGGTATACGAATATCTCCACAAATAGGAGCCTCTAGAAAAGAGGGTTATGCTCACGGTGTATTCCATATCTAAATGGTTTGTTTGGCCAGTGAAAATTAAGGTAATTCCGCAGAATTGCATTACGCGTCCTAGACTTTCTAAAAGTCCTTTCCAATAATTCTTCCTTGGCCTGTCGGTTTCGCCGTTGAAAAGGACTTTTCCCACTTGCAGCGCGCCAAATTTTACCGGTCGATTTTTCCACCGGTGACGTAAATACACGTTAACCAATGAACAAACAAGTACTGACTATACGTCATGACGTCGCGCGCGATCAACGACACAACTCGCAGAGCAAATGTCTACTGAGTTCAAAAATCTATTTCATTTAGCTTTTGTTCGCGGATATACTTAAGGATATGAATATAGTCTTTCCAACTTAATTTCAAGTCTTTGAAAGAAGGACAGGGAAAAGCAGTGGAAGGCTATTTATCCGACCAATACGTATTTGTTTACTTACGGACGCGAACTGAGCTCCTGCGTGATCCGGATCGTTTGAGAGAATTAAGTTTGGACCTTTCGAAGAAGAACAGAGCCGTTCCTGCAGTTTGTGTAATTGTTGCACTTTTAGTTGATTTAATGAAGGACCAAGTTTCTTCTCTGTCGTCAATCTCGTGCCCTCCACCCGTGAGGTGATAATTGACCACGTGTCCAGGTTGACAACAGCAAACTGATCAACTTAGCGTCGTCAAGCATCAATTTCCGCTATTTTAGTCGTCATATTTCAACTTTTTGTCCAGCTAACACGGTGAAAACTAAATGTGTGATTCATTGGATTGCAGAGAGAGAAACCACAGGCTTACGTTGTGAGTTCAGCGAGAAATATTGTGAGTAAATGCTCTTTTTGTGTGGAAATTTGATTCGTTTCCGAAGAGTGTTTTGTCGTCAAACTGGCCGAAGTTTCCTACGTTGTCTCTTATTATAACACCGTAGGACGAATTTTTCAAAATTCGTTCAAATCTCGTTTAAACTCTCCAGGATGAGAAAAATGACACCATTGAATGTTCAAGAGTCTTTATTTCGTAACTTACACATACATTGAACGAATTTAATGCCAACTCCAGGTCTCCATACAAACTCTTATATTTTAGCCACAGATCTCTGTACAAACTCTTATATTATGCTTGGGTCACCTGTGCTTTACCGTGTTGAAAGCAGTTGTCGATCGTTGAAGGACTTTTGGGGACACCGCTATTATTCTCTGCCGTTCGTTGCGACTTCGATTCTCAACGTTATTTAATCAAGAGAGCTTTACAGAATTAAGGTTCTCCCCAACTTATTACGCCTTACTTAGTTATTCGGATTCTTGTCGGTACAGCCTAGATCTACTTAAGTTTATAGCATTTGCCAGGCAGTTCTCTGGTCGATCGCTGGTTAATTCAGCCTAAAAAAAAAAAAATTGTCGATCGGTTTAAACACGGTTTTGTCTTTTCAGGAGGCGTTACTCAATGGACCAGCTTTTGCCGTTTGTCAATATTGCTGCTACATACTGCACTGTACACAAATAAATTTATTTGAGATAGGGAACAGTACTCATACACCCGTAAACGTTTTGATGGAAATAACTTTCTGCTTTCGCGACGATCGCGCGCGGAGCACATGGAAAGTGAGAAATGTCAATTATGTGTTTCGCGGTACGCTCTGATTCACATCCCTGCAAGTGAAACAAGTCGATCTCTCGCCACTTACATCGCTCGCGCTCGCCCTCACGACTTCGTCGCTCGACGATTACCCTCTCTCTTCGCTCGAGGGAGATAAATAAGTCAATGATTAAGAAAAGGTCGACTTGTGGCAAGTTTATGCGCATCCTTACTGCGCAGAATTTTACGCGTGTTTAGCGCACGCACGTAAACATAATGGCGCATTTTTCTATACGGCCTGGCTTGCGAGAGAGGGAAATGATCGTTTTTCTCGGAAACTAGTTTCGGGACCCATGATTTTTTTTCTCTTTATTTGAATGTAGCGATCACTACCTTTCTATATATTAAACAAAGAATGATTTCTATTATAGGGTTTAAAATTATCACCCAAAAACGTGAATTTAGTAAGCACTCTTAAGATAATATAAGGAATTGCCGGGTGTATTCAGGGTCCACCTGCTCCTGAACAAATACCGGGACCCCTTTTTTATTTCACAATTTCAGTTCTCTTAGCATAAGTAGTCAACAATGAAAGTTTGAATGAAAATCTATTGTGAATTACTTTCAATGGAATGCCCTCCAGTACGCTAGACAAAAACTATGAAGGGCATTTTGACAAGTTGCGTCAATTATAAACCCTCAAAAGCGAAAGTTCCATTCTGCTATCTCGTTTATAATCATAATTCAACATATGAGCAAACCGAAGTGGTTGTTTATAGGCAAAGTTCTTTAGGAATCTGCGCGAGATGACCACGTTGAATTATTTTGGACCATCGAGTCATTAGCCTGCGAGCAGATTTTCATACGCTGCACAAACAAAGGCGAATTAAGTTGTGAGAGATGAGTCAACGAGGAAATCAATCCAACAAAAGTAAGCCACGCACCTGATTTGCTGGTGCCGCAACGCATGAGAACCTGTACACGCTCGCAGGCTATCAAGTGTATACTATCAAGTGATGAACCGCAGCTTTGCAACCCAAATTTGCCCTAAATTTGACAGTTATACCGGAGAAATTTCGCTTCTTCTTTTTTGACCATTTTTCCCCGCTCTGTAACTTTTTCTAAAACAACGGAGAGCAAAAAATTCAAATGTAGCCGTTTAAAAATGCGATCTGGTTAGGCAGCGTGGTGGATATGTTACCGGAGAATCGCACGGCGTGACACCGTGGCAAAGGGCCAATTTAGAAATATCAACGTTACACTTACGTTTTCGTTCCCGGCACACAATTTATAGTTTCGGTCGGGATTTGTTTTCTCTTTTTTTTTTTAAAAGAAAAGTGAAAGAATTGATAACAAGAGATTACCAGGGAAGAAGTAACGAAGCCTTTATCGCGTAAATGCGCTGCTACAACTGCACGCGCCTTCCTACTTTTGACTACTTTTCTGAGCGCGTGCGGCAGAGTAACATACGCGCGCGAATTTTAAATTTGATACTTTTAAAAGCAGGATGACGCGTGTAGTTTTAACAGCGTATTTACTTCAATGAAGACTGCATTAGGCAGTTGAAATCTAGGTTTGATGCAAATAATTGGTGATCCAATAGTTTCAGGAGGAAGCGAAGAGTTGCAGGTAAAGAGTCTCAATTATTGCAATGCTTTTCTGCTGTACATTTTTCTGCAAACGCCTTTTATACTTTTTTTTGCCATCAAGAGACGATGCAAGTGTGTTTTTGTCAAACGAAATCCTTTCTGTAGAGAAATTTGAAAAGTTTAACTTGCAGGACAATCCAACTGCATGAGTGAAAAACAAACCTATATCAGTTGAAATCTAAAGCGATCGTAGTACAGACTTAACCGCGGAGGTCGACCGTATACACGAACTTGTTTCAAGTTTAATTTGAAAACTTCGGACGAAATTAATCAGGTTCTGCTTTTGGTACTTTGTAAAGATCTCTAAAGGCTGGTTTTCACTAGGGACGAAGTTGTATTCGGAGTCGTAATCAGAAGAGTAGAGTGATATAAAAATCTAACCAACGGAGTGGGAGGGAGAACATTGATTCTGCTTATGGCTCTGTGGCTTACGATCTAGTGAAACTGACCAGATTGTTGGGAGTCGGAAGCAGAAGCGGAGAAATAAACCAATCGCAATACTCGATTCCGGGTCTTGTGATTGGTTGGTTCTTCTGCTTCTGCTTCCGACTCCGACAATCTAATTTTCACTTGACCATAAGCCGCGGAGTCGTAAACGGAATCGGAAGAAATGGAAACGTTCTTGTTCTTCCGACTCCGATTCCGTCGAGCTTATGACTCCGCTCATGACTCCGATTTTCGATTTTCTCGAGGTCATAAGCGCTCTTACGACTCCGACTACGACTCCGTCGCTAGTGAAGAATTAGCCTTAAAGCCTAATTTTACTTGGGTGCTTTATCTTGGTTGTTACTTTTCATTGCACTGGTTTTCTTTGAATTTTTCTTTCGATAATAGCAACTCTAATTCGATTATTTGTGGTTGTTGACTAGTCGAGGTTGTAATTTACTGGAAATAGAGCATGCTTTTTTCATACAGTAATAAAAAGCCCCCAAATAGTTTTTTTTTAGTATATACCACACAAGTGAATGGCACTTTTCGCGCACGCTGATTGGCTAGCTCGGAGGTGACTGGCCAAGTACTATCCACCTCCGAGCAGCTGAAGAAAAACAAAATGGCTTCCCGTGTCAAATAAAGTTACTCTTAAACAAATAAAGTTACTCTTTGGTCCACTAGTTATTCAGCTTGTGTGGTATATACTAAAACAATTATTCACTATTACGCATAGAAATCGAGAGCAAATAATCTAATTTTTTAATATAAACTACTGGTCGTTCAAAACTTTATATTTATAAATATCTTTTAAATACACTTTTTGAATATCCACCATTGTAATCCATCATATATTTTTGCTCACGCGCGATTGGTCCAAACACGTCACGTGACCGAATATTCCCCAGCTAAAACTGGGGGATATCCGAGAATATTCCCCAATTTTCAAAACTGCGCACGTTGCGAAAAAGATTGGAAGAATAATAAGCACGGTAGCCTCCATTTGGGGCGAAAATATGCTCCGATATTTGTCCTTGGACATTATCTCTTCCTCGAAACTCACAGTTTTTCTCGAGCTACGCTCTCGGAAAACTGTGCACTTCTCGGAACAGATAATGTCCGCGGACAAATATCCTAGCATATTTTCGCGCCAAATGGAGGCTATCGTTTATCTATTCACCTCCACTTCGGTAAATAATTGTTAAATAACTTTGAAAAGAAAAAATTCGACTAATCACAACCTTAATCTCAAGTGATTCTGGGCTATACCGCATAGGAAAAATATTTTATGAAAAATTGTTTTTTTAACCTAGCGCACTGTGATTTCCGAATTAAGTGAAAAATCCTGGTTTTACGCTTAAAGTGCCACTAACCCCCCAAAATGTTTACTTTAATAAAATCTAATAGTTTCCCTGATTACTTCAATGAAAAGATTATCTCGATTGATAAAATCCCTGCGTTTCTACAGGTGTTTGAACATATTTCTATGTTCACGACCGCGCAAAGTGGGATCTGGGTCAGGCTACTAGTGACGTCATTTCGGGAACCAGGCTAAAACACTCTAGAAACACTCTAGAAATTTTTGACTGATTCATATTTTATTAAAACTGGACAAGACTTTTAAGTGAAAGAACTGTATCATCTAGCATTACAATTCGGCGTTGAACGGTTGCGACGTTAACGTATGTTTTTCCATTTCGAAGTGCGGACGGGTCGCTAGTCGAGATCGCCGCGTTGTAATTTAGGTCAGGATTGACAATTTCCCGGTCAACTTGGGTTATAAAGGTACAAATAACGAGTTAACTTACAGCTCTTAAAAGTTACAAAGATGTCAATGAACAGGAAGAGTTGGTAATTTGATTCTACAGAACGTGCAGATTTGGGAGTGTCAAAACACAAGCTTAAAACGCGATAGAGTCGAAGTCCAATTTCGCCTACTTCTCCAGATCAGTAATTGAAAGTAGTTTTTACATAACAGATAAGCAGAGATGTCGGCAAACAATATCCGAAGGTGGGGTAATTTTTCGCTTCGTTATTGCCGACCAACCGTAGTATATGCATAGTCAATTGCTGTGTACGAACACAAACATCGCAAACTGCACAAATTTGCATATTTCGTACTAGTAAATCCTGGAAAATCCTTTGACAGGATCTTGAATCGCCTCGTTGTTGGAGATAGGTTTCGCTTACTATTCGTTTAGAAAAGTCTCTATTTCGAGTAAAAAAAGCAACAAAAAAAAAGCGATGCGTTTAATTTACCGTATAATTTCCTCACCTATAGTTTCCTTTATCTATTTTGGTCTGGAACTGGGAAGATCGTTTGAGCTCGGAATAGTCAGGTGGCTTCCAGCTAAGTGCTTATCCCAAATTGGTGCCTTACGCAGTACCTTGAAAATGTCAAGCATTCCACTAGCGATAGAGGAGAATAACAGGCCATAAAAATCTCTAGGTTTTTACAGTAGTGGCGAAACCGAGGTCGAAGAAATAGCTCCCCGGCTTTAGCTTCACACAGATCAGCCCACTTATTTGTTTTTTTTTCTCTCGTTTATGGTCGATTTTCATCGAAATAGAGGTATTGAATGAAGAGTAATACTCTATCCTAAGCATCCTGTATTGCTAAAGCCTCCAGCAACACATCTTCCTTGCATTCTGCAACGATTTTGACGCACACTTTCGCATGTTCGCATATATTCTTAACTATTCTTCTCAGAAACAAAATATTGTTATTCTCGAAATGACGTCAGAAGCTACTCGTTCCATTCTCCGCTATTCCTCGGTCGTGAACATGGAACAGGGCAATTTTACAAACTTGAAAATTCATACAAGATTAACGAAAATAGCTACAACGATAACTTTTTCGCAGTGGTGATCAAGAGAAAAAGGAAATTTATATTAGCGAAATAAAATTTTGGGTTTAGTGGCGCCTTAAATAATTTACCAATGCCTCCTACCGCTCTTACAAAAATATTCAAAGTTAAGGAGCCTGCTTCCTTTTGCAGTTTTCAAAACCAAAAATCTTGTGTTGTCACTGATGTCCGCCAGTTTGTGGCCATTGGCGTCGCTTATAGTTTTTGCCAAATTTCTGGAAAATAAAAGCAGATTTGAACAAAAAATTGTGTCACGTTTATAAACTCATCATAGGGTATCTCTGAGCGAAATATGTGCCATATTTTTTGGATTTCTCTCGGTCTTCGGAGGCATTCTCTCCTAACACTCATGATCTAAATGAAACACTCGATGCCTGCATTTTTTTCCTATCAGCAACCATTTGAATACTTGACTGTATTAATATCAACCCAGACCTCGACCCAGTTCCACTCTAGTAATAATAATAACTCAGTATTGATGTTGTTTGGTGGTTACATTTTTTTCAGAAATGGCTTCTCAAAAGTGGATCGTGTTGTTCGCTTTTCTCGCGCTGTTTACTTTTGAGGTGGAAGTAAGATCTTCATCCTGTCTATATAGAGTGGTTCAAGAATTTAAGGAAACTATCACCGTTGTTGAGAACTGCAGTTGTATCGGTAAGTCACCTAATTGTCCTGTGAAAGTGAATCGGAGACGGGGGTTACTTACCATTTACATGGGAAGACTGGAAATTCCAGTTGGAAAATCAAATGGTTCGCACCCTTCCGTTTGGGAAGCTTTGGAAAGTATGGGCTGTGATTTGAGGTGATGCTATTTTCCTGCTCTTTTAAGTCTCTCTAGCTGATGTAGATATACTTTATAGTGCTTCCCTCTCCCGCAACGTCGCATTTAATTGTTTAATGCTAATGCCTGAAATTTCCAACCGGATGGTTTTTGTAAATGGTGAGCGCCCGGTATGTTACTAAAACTGGTAACGGGGAACGGGGAACGGGGAACGGGGAACGGGGAACGGGGAACGGGGAACGGGGAACGGGGAACGGGGAACGGGGAACGGGGAA
>Ga0126338_10003610_pt1 | contig 10888 bp, 8 predicted proteins | sample OrbCmetagenome_2_FD_92529 | JGI IMG/M metagenome (GOLD analysis project Ga0126338, IMG submission 92529) | Coral microbial communities from Petempiche,Puerto Morelos, Mexico - Orbicella C C metagenome | ecosystem: Host-associated > Invertebrates > Cnidaria > Coral | place: Petempiche,Puerto...
GGGGGGGGGGGGGGGGGATTTCAAAAATATTATTTTCCTCTCATGTCAAGTCTAGGGGCTCATTGTGACCAGCAACTGGAAAATTAGGGGTGACTCATTATACCTACAAGGCTGTGCTCTAGAAGCGAGCAGGTGCCACTTTTGCCTTTCGGCAACTGGAAAAACTTTCTTTTTTCAAATAAGCTTATTGATAAGCGCTGGGCACGCAGGATGTTATGGTTAAGAACCTTTGGGCTCCTTATAATTTTTCTTACACCACAGCCTTGACCTAAAACAAAACTTTGGCTCTTGGAAACCTTTGATCTGATCTTGAATTAGTGCAATCCTTTGTGAAAAGTCACAAAGTCTTGTTTCTGTGTGTTTCTTTCTGTCTTGGAGTCTAAAACCATTCAAGGATGATTCTGGATGGAAAGAATCACCATTAGAGTTATCTGTCTTGACATTTGAAGACGATAGAAAAACAATGGCCAGTTCTAGCTTGAAGCAAGAAATTCTGGAACTTTTGTCAAATTAAAGCACAAGCCATTAAATCACCAAATGTATCATTTTAATAGGCTATTATAAGCACATGTCAGTTGGCATGTTAATTAATATATTTTTTGGCTTGTCATTTAGCTGATAAAATGGGAGCACCAGTTGGATAATGACCCAATGTGGGTCTTAGTAGCATTTTTAAATAACATCATGGCATGTTTGTTTGCACATGCATAAGGTGCAGGTAGTTCACAAGCTGCCCATTAGGGAGGGCTATTTGATTTAAACTGCAACCTGGTGAATACATAAAATAATTCAAAATATGCTAGCTTTCATGAAAAGTGATTTTAAGAGAACTTGTAATGAGTACATGTACTTCCTGAAGTATCTCTTCTCCCCTGTAAGTACAGTGTTATATATCCTAATATTAAGCAGAAAATAATTAATTGTCAGTAGACTTCCATTAAAACAAAGACATATCAATTTAAAATACACACCTTCTTACACACTCCATCTTTTAAATTCCACAAGCAAATTTGACTGCCTATAGTGTCAGAAGGCCCAGAGGCTGAGGCCAGTATTAGGCCATCATGTTGAAGGGCCAAGGTGGATATCTCTTCTGTGTGCCCCATGAGGTGTCTCTGAGTACCAGAATGAAGGTCCTCTATAACCACAAGGCAACCACTGGTGTATGCAAAAAGTCCTTCATAGAAACCAAAGAACCAAGAGAGGATTTAGAATTTCTAAGGAAAGTCGTGTGTATTTTAAACAGGCTCTAAACATGTCGGAGATAGCCAAGTAAAAAGTTATCTGTGAGTATTGACAGGGGTGTCTAAACTGTCACAAACCCATAAGCATGTGCCAACGAGAAGCTCAAAGGGCTTAGAAATGTGCCTGCTGATTAGGTGTTCAACTACTGAAATTGCTTCTTGTACATGAAAAAACCAGTGCAGTGCTGCAGTGCACTGTTGTGAAACATGTTTAAATATAGTCATGTGAGACAAGCAAAGTTTACCATTTCGTGCTTTAAAGTTGGGGCTGAATTTTCCCCATGATTAGAAACTAATTCAATATTCTTTTTTTGACCCCTTCAAGCTAATCCTATGTACAAACTATAATGCCACTGCATGCATGTGTAACCAACAAGTCATTAAAACCTGTGTCATATTTCCAGACCATATTTTTCCTTCCATTTCCATTGTATCCAAGAACAGATTTAAGCTGAAGTCCTGCCTGGTTAGGTGGAGCTGTGTATCTACGCTCGGCCAAGAAGGAGCTGCATGGACATCGCTTGTAGTGCCTAGCGACCTTAGGGGCATGATGAACATCAGCATTTGGAACCATTGATCCGGCAACTACAGGAATGTTAAAGTTTAATCTTCTAGCAGGTGATTTTGTCTTGACAGGAGAAGTCTGGAAAATACAATGAAGTACCATCACTAGCTAATGATTTCCTTTCACTACCTCCTTTTTCAAATTTGTCTGCCAAACACATTATGGCCTCATTATTTTTGCAAGTGAGTATTTCTCATACTTAGCAACCCTTTTCTAATATCTGCCTTAAAAGTAACACCAAAAATTGCATGTGAGCCAAGTGTATCACACAAGCATTTAATTTAGTTTGGTGTCAAGAATGATTGGTTCTCAGGGGCCAATTTTTTCATTAAGAAAGAACCTGGCTGCTAGTTTGGAAAAGTAAATACATGCAAAGAGTTCTATCACTAACAACTTCTTGGAGTTACTTTTATTAAGCCACAGCAGGTAATTTTAAATTGAGACTGAACATTGAACTGTTCATGCACAGAAACAAAACTTTGCCTTTGAATACAAAACATAACAGACACCAAAAGGTGGAATGAACCAAAGAAAGCTACTTACATGTTCATCAACATGTTCTGGAATCTGTTTCTGAGGGCTTTTCTTTGGGGAATAACGGTCATGAAATTCACTCTGTGTTGCTCTGTCATGGTCACCTGGAAACCTTTCATCATGTGCATCAGCAGGAATGGGACTTACATCAAACTGAGGAGGTTCAAACCTAGTAGGTACGGGAACAGATTTTCTGGGCGTGACTGTGTGGGGGTGACCACTTGGTGGGCTGTACGGCCTTTCAGGACTGATTCTCACACTTCTGTCTACACAAAAATACAAATGGTAAAGCTTGTTTATCGCAAGGAATGATAATTTTTATAACTAATGTTTTGCCTTGTTGTTAACAATCATTTAATTTCCAATAAATAAACTCTAATAAGCTACCTGGAACTTCAGGGATATAGCTTTTCTGAGGCTCTCGTCCACTGAAAGGAAAACATATGTATTTCAACCAAAAGGTTCCACATTTGAAACCTAATTAAAAGTATTCCACAACATCACAGCTTATATCAACTGCAATATCATGAAGCAACTATAGGAGTATCACTACTCCCCCTGGATGGAATTAATGCTACATGTAGTCCACAACAGGTTACTCAACAGTACGGTGGTACAGCATTTATTAATAGGTTTCCTCTCAACTATTAATTTAATCTTAATGAATAATTATATAGATCCACAAAGGTCAAGTTCTAACACATAACCAGTATTAATAATATGTGGGATTGTATACTGAGAAATGTTTACCCATTTATCTGTAGCTGCCTTCCTCTTCCATGGAAATCCCACAGCAAGATGGCCTCACCTATACTGACAAGACCAAGATGGTCTGGAGTAAAAGCTACTTGCTGAATATGGTCTGAATGACCAATAAAAACCTGCAGAAACCAAAGATACAATCATGCAAATTAGTTACATCTCATCTCAGTGGTTTTGGAAGAAGCTTAACTGGTACATGTACCAGAGCTCTGGGTACTCTCATGTTCAAGCATGAGTTGTTTGAAAGGTGGATAACGCTATCCACCAAATAAATCACTATCCAGCTGAGCATGGTTTGGTTTGTTAACACTTATCCACTGGATAGTGTGGATAGTGATTTATCCGGTGGATGGAGGATATTACAAGGTGGCAAGAAGATATGAATTTTATGTTCAAGTGGCAAGAACAATATCTCACAAGTGACTGCAGCAAACAAGTGAGATATTGTTTTAGCCACAAGAACGTAAACTTCATATCTTCGAGCTAACGTGTTTCAATGTTCTTTTTATTATATAGACATACTGATGACAGTGTTTTTGATGATTTTCCAAAGATTTCCAAAGATTTTCCAAAACTTGTCTGAAGGTCACACAAACATTGCTGCACATTTTCCGAAAATTTCTGAAGATTGCCAAAGACTCTCGAGGAAGACCCAAAGATGTTTCAATCATAAACCAACAAATTTGACTACAATTTAAGAGACCAACTTGATATCAGTGAAATCATTGATATCTTCACTAGTGAGGATATGGAAAATAAGCCACCCATGTCCTGGATGTGGTTCCGTATGAATTACGAGTTGTGTATTTTCCAGTAAAACACTAGTGCCTATATAATAATAATAATAGTATTATCCAGCCTTCGAACAACTGGGGCCAGGAACGTACACAACCAAACAATGTCAACAACAATGTCACTACGTAACTAACCTGCTAAGTAACATGTAAAATAATTTAGCCCTATGTCTGCATTATTACTAACTTATATACCTGGAAGTTAATGTCCAGTCTCATGTGATAGTCCCACATCTTAACGACCCTGTCTCCAGCAGTTGCCAGGTACTTGCCATCACGGCTTCCAGCCAGACTTGAACAGCTGCCACGATGGATATTAGACACCTTTCAGGCAAAGCGCACACTTAGTGTGAGTTACTGACTAACTTCCAGCTAAGTGTGTCATCATTTAGTCACTTAATCAGTTAACAGTGTCTGATAATCTGTTTCTTAAGGGAAGAACTTACAGGAAGATGAGGGCTAAATTTGGATTTTCATTTGACAAGCTTGACTGTAAAACTTTCAAATGTGATATTGTTCTCTCTAAGCTCATGAAATAAACTGGGTAAATTTGTAAAATTTGCAAATGGGAGGCTGATTTAACCACACAACAATCCCAATTTCATGAAAAAAATAATTGACATCTAAATGGGTATCAAACATTGCATCATTTGTCACCAAATCACTTGAAGTTTGCCCAACAGTAGCATAGACTTTATCTCTGAAAGTACTGTATTACAGTACATTTACATGTGGACAAATCTTCAAATCAGAAGTTCCCTAGACAATGGAATTACTTGTTTGTACATGTATGCTTGTCCACACTTATCTACTGAAAACACTCAATAAAACAATACCAACAGTTACTGTGTTCTATTTTGTGCAAAGTTTGTGTTACGGTCTGCTAAAATTCAAATGACTGATCATGATTCATGCAACATTTGATACCATTTCAGTTTTAGTTCATACTTTCACAGGACATGTTTGTGCTTAGACGACTTTTGCAAGAGTTCATAAACTCAAGACAGGTATTGACACTCACTAGGAATAAAACTAAATAAATGCACAAAGAGTCACAAATGATAAACACCCTGTAGTTAACTCACTGTCAGGGCTTGTACAAACCTCGCTCAACAGGACTCCATTTTGGGAGTCTAATTTCAACAGCCTTGATGTTGAAGTGACTACCAGCAACTGTTTGAGTGAAGATGGGGCAAAACAGACATGCAGGGCAGAGTCCACAATTGATCTGTCTGTAGTGATTATACTGATATCCACTCTTAGGACCTTTGATAGAACGGCACAACTATTGGAATTCATTCATAGATGTGAAATTGTAAACAGATTGAAAGAGATAACATTTTCTCATCAAACAATCTAAAAATGTCTATACATGTAAGAGGGCTGAAAGAATCTGCTAGGCTGATACAAAGGGTTAGTAAATTGCATCCTGTCAAGCTCAGATCAAGTTCTCTTCTTAACTACCACCAGCTGGGTTGCAAGCCTTACCTCATCCAAAGATCTTGCATTGGCGACTGTCACTGTGAATTCTGTTGGTCCAATGTATGCCAGCTTTAGGCTGTCTTCACTTACACTCAGTACATGTGGGCCAAACTTGCCACCCATCACAACAGTGTTTGGAAGCATGCGAATCAACTGGAATCCATCATCAGCTGCATCATACAGTGCTAGAGCACCTTGAAAACAATCCCACAAAATAATTAATGTCATTACTTGTTGGATTTTCTTTTGTTCAGCTTTTAATTGTTACAATCAAAAACCATTTTTAACAGATCAATTGAGACTCACAAAAGCAGTTTACTCAGACCGCATCATTTTAGCTGTTAAAATGTTACAGATATATGCGATATATAATACCATAGCTTCAATCAATCTTGTTTTACTAGTCAAGATTGATTTCCAATAAAAAATTTGTTAAGGGTAGGAATATGATTATTGTATGCACCACCAGAAGATAACTTAAGACTTCTTACTGACAGCTGATCAGCATACTTCCATCAGCTCTTGGCTTAAACATGCATTAGTAAGCCCAGCTTCAAGTTACTGCAAGTACGCTTCTGTTACACTTCTTGTTACTCTTAAGCTCATCAGGATTCGTACTTTTTAGACATACACAACATTTAAACTTGTTGAAGCCACTTTGTCTTAAGCATTACCTAGTGCTCCTGCACTGTGTAGGAACTCTCCATTAGGGGTGAACACCAAGCCAGTCACTTGACCAGGATGTTGGTTATGCTCCGCTAAGAGATTTGTAGTTCCAACATGAAACACTCTGACACAGCCAGACATGAATCCACAGGCAAAACACTGCTGTTGAGGATGATACGCAATGGCACAGGGAAGCTCTCCTGGAGCTTGAAAGTCAAACAGCTGTGCAAGAGTGTCAAGGTCCCAGACTCTAATTGATTGATCAGCTGATACTGTGGCCAGGTAACGGTGAGTCAAATCAAATGACATGGCTAAAATTTTGTCAGTGTGTGATCTCATCAGAGTCGAGTAGGTCCTTGCTGATGTATCTAACACACCAAGATTTCCCTAACAAAAGAATATACCCCATCAATTCTGAGAAACATTCAATCTAAACATTAAACATGAATGATTGATACATAATTTTTTTTGACACTTGAAAGCTGTTGTTGTTTGTGATTGTTTTCCAAGTGAATGGCATTTACTTAGTTCACCAGCGGTGGGCACTGGCAAAGTTATCATCCTGCCCGTCTGGTTTAGTTTGTTCTGTTTTAAGGACAGAGAAGTAACATACAGCAATTTTGGGCAGGAAGGGACTAGGATAGCAGCAAGACACTATGGTCACATGTCACATGACTTTTTTCTAACCAGTTAGAGAGCTTGAGAAAATTAATAATACCAGTTAAGTTCAGATCACTTGTTACTACTTGTTATCTTAGCCTTGCAGTCCACTTTTCTTCTTGTTATGATATTTCGATCTCATCTTGCCATGGTCTGACGCTAGCTCTTAGCCACGAGAAAATGTTTGAAACATGGTGTGTTTTAAGGTTAAGTCCCACCTTACTAACTTAAGGGGGTCTTGTACTCTCAGATATAAATTTTTCTTCAAAAAACCATTTTTTTGGAACATGAAGATTCAACATCCCAGTCCATTTGTAAATCGTATTTTGAAATGATTTTTCTCTAATTACTCCTGAATTTACGTTTAAATTAAGAAATCTGAACACTTCCAACTATATTTCAACATAGCAACACCCATAGCAACCATTGTTTACAGTTTTCGATATCAGCTACATCACCGAATGAACACATTTGTCAAATTTACAGCAGTAGTCCTTTAACTTACTGTGTTTGTTCCTGCCAATACATATAATCCATCTCTTGTTATGCTGACAGCTGTCAAGGGACCTTCGTGTTCTTGAAGAAAAACAGCAATCCCATTTATTTAAATACATTATTTAACTTATTTAAAAATAAAACTGGAGTTCAGGAATAATGTTATTCAAAGTTTCCTCCATCTATTGTAGCTTTGAGTGATCAGTTGTTCTCGAGGCGTACTGGTTTCTGAGAAAAAGATCACTAGATAGCCCCCATTTCCCCCATGCACCTCTTATGACTCATTATTTTGGTGGGAACCTCTCTTTATACTTGCTGTGCAAATAAGAGTTGAAACCTCTCTCTAGAAGAGCTGTAAGTTATGAAAGAGAGCAGCTTTTGATTGCCTTTAAATTGGATGATCCTTAGCAGTTTTAATTTGATAAACCAAAATTTAATAAAATGCCCTTTTCCTGGCTGCAGTCAGCAACAACGTTTCAGTATTTTGCTTGACTTTTACCTTCACTTTTATCATATAAAGCCGTCTACACGTAAATTGGGCACATTACCAAAAACACCATGTACGTATATCAGAAATTCACTTCATCACATGACCCGGAAAAATATTTTGTTGCCAATAATCCCCTAAACATCTCTACCCCTAAGCCTATACCTTTACAGGCAGCATCAAGTATGAAGAAGAGGAAATATTCTAGCTACTGTATTCAATCGAAATGTCATCCAGGCACAAATGTTACTAACCAGCTTCTAGGAACACAGTTGAAAAATCTAGGGGCCATAATCGAAGGTAACCATCATCTGATCCAGTAGCACAGAATGACTCATTTACACAGAGTGAATTTAGCCTGATTCCAAACTCAGTTGGAGTAGTGCCACCATATTTGCCGACCGGATCATGGCGAGAACCAATAGGAAGGAGTCTGATGACTTTGTCCAGTATGATCTTCTGATAATCAATCTGATACATAGTGCCTTGTGTAGTGCAAGAATATCTGCAGAGTAAAAAACACTGACAATTTACTTGTAGGGAAATCATTAAATGTTTTCAGCAGGAGGACAACTGGTTTTCACCGGTGGGCAAAACTATTTGAACTGAACTTCTTCATTTAAACCTGGTGGGCAAAATCGTCCTCAAAGCCAGTCAATTTGCCTGGTGCCTGGCCCTATAATGAAACCCCTGTACATGGTAAAGATTTAATGTTCACTTAGTAGTTACACAAAAGTTTAAACCCAGCCCGAGCTTTGCTTTGTAACAGGAAAAGGTCTGCAAATTACAGATGAGAGCTAGAAGAAGGGATTTTAATGCAGTTAAATGCAATTTAACAGAGTTAATAACAAAGAGCGCCTGCATTCCCATAGTGGTCAGCAGTGTTTTGAAATGCGCATGCACCAGGACTTCATGTGCTCCTGGACTAAGACATGTGTTAGCAGCCTTCACAGCCATAACGTTTACAGTGAGCATTGTTTTGCATGGGAACACGTCTTCAGGCATTCTCCCTCCCTTCCCTCCCTCTTTCCACTGTTAAGATGATTCCTTAGTTTAGCATTGCGCATCCCTACTGCGCACGATTTTCATGTCATTAGCGTGTGCACATGAGCATGTGCGCATACCAAACGAAAGAGATTTCCCTCAAACTAAGCTCCATAGCGAAATAAATGCTCCTTTTCTCTTAAACGAGCATGGTGAGCCCGACTTTATATTTCATAATTTCAGTGAGAACAATATCCTCAATAACTGAGAAAAAAAATTAGCAGAAATCTATGGCTACTTTTTTGGCAAATGAAATAAATACTACAGAGGGAGACATAATGGGCCCAACAGTGCATGTCCAAATTATGTTTCCTTGAAAGAATAAAAAAGTGCAGGGTATTTGAAGCATTATTTCTGGGACGTAGCTGAGTAAACAATCAAAGAAAGTCAAACTCTGTGTGATATAACATGCTGCATTGAAAAATAATCGAGCTTATTTGTTGCACATGGAGATTACCAAAAGTCACCTAAATAACCATATTTGTCAGCATTGTGGCATGAAAACAAGCACGGTGACCCCCTCTTTTTACTATGTTTTTGATATCTCCTTGTCCTGTAACAACAGCATACCAAGTTTCATCAGAAATCTATGGCGGGTTCTTTTACTAGGGAATCACCTTAATTCAGTATGAGGGGTGCCTGTCTCCCCTTCCGGGTGAAGGCTCATGCCTCGGTTTGCCAGGATTTGCCAGCCATGGGAGTAGTCTTCATCTAGGAGTTGGTGGCAATAGTGGAAGCTGCTGAATGTCTCAGGGACCCAACCATGTAGCGATGCAGTTGTTAACAATTCAAAAAGTGGGCATCAAGATTTGATACTAGTACCTAGAGCCTTCCCCTAAGTGGGGTCGTATGGCATCACAGGGCATGCCTCCCACCTAAAAATTGCATAATAGCATCTAAGGTACATAAATTTCTGCAACTCCAAGTTCAAATTTATTAGAAGACTTTCAAATTCACAAATTAAAGGTAACTCTCTAGCCAGAAATTTAACAGAAATTGAAAACTTGTACTTTCTCTAAAAGGTAAATGTATGCTCATCAGGCTAAAAGCCTGGCTAACCATTGGAAAATTATCAGCTACTCACACTTTCCTAACTGTAGGATCTGCACTCAAGGGATCCTTGTCTCCATAAGCTATATCAGTGAAGTTAGCAGAACCATGACGACCAAGATCAAGTGGACAAGACCTCAAAGAGCCATGACGGATTCGCCAGAAACGGATGTTGTCGTTACCACATGAGACCAACCTTAGAGAAGATGACATTTATTTTTTTGCATTCATGTCATAAAGTTAACAGATTTGATTTGAGAAAATTCAAAAATTATGTTACTTAAAAGAAATGTTAATTTATTTCCATGTTACAATGCTACATAATCACTTAACTTCAGAATCTATAAATTAATGCATATTTCTCTTTTGTCAAGCAAATCAAACAAATTATCAACAACAAAAGGTTTGGACTTTGACAAAATTATCTGGTATTGTGATCATGAATAAGAGTTGATTTGTTGCCCCATGCAGTGTAGGTAATCTTCACTTGAATGAAAATAGGGGACATGCAATTATACAGCACTTAAGGTATTTCCTCTGAAATAAAAGTGACAATAGATTTTTGTTCAAACTTTGTCCACTGAATATTTGTCATATGATAATTTCAATTTTGAAATAAAAAAGGGGGGTGCCCATGCTCATTAAGGAGCAGTGAGGCATTGAAAATGCCCCATTTTGGCATTATTTAATGCTTATTATAAGAATGCATTCCCAGTAATTGTAACATCTTTGTGAGCCCGGACTCACAAGAACACGCATTAAACTCATCACAAATAGATGAGCTTGGGAACTGGTACCTAAAAAGGTTAGCGGGGTGCCAAAGCCATAAGCTGCTAGGAGGTATCCATCGCAACCCTGGAAAGCAGGAACCACTCAATGAGCGTCCGCTAACCGGCACTGTCACACTGAAAGAAATTCAGTGGAATCTACTTACCTGGAGAATACTTACCCTGACCAAGAACAAAACGGGAGGGAGGAGAGAGTGCAAGAATCCGCAATGATTCGCGAGCAAAGCAGTGCAACTGATCCGCAACAATCAGCAGAATACACTACAACAATTATGCAATGAACCATAAACCCCTGCAAAACCCCTGATGGCCACCCC
>Ga0126338_10003611_pt1 | contig 10887 bp, 8 predicted proteins | sample OrbCmetagenome_2_FD_92529 | JGI IMG/M metagenome (GOLD analysis project Ga0126338, IMG submission 92529) | Coral microbial communities from Petempiche,Puerto Morelos, Mexico - Orbicella C C metagenome | ecosystem: Host-associated > Invertebrates > Cnidaria > Coral | place: Petempiche,Puerto...
CCTTGCAGTTCTTCTCATACCATTAGACTTTGCAATGAATGTCAACTTTCCACTTGATTCTGCTTTTTCCGCATAATGGTCTGCAGAACGTTTCAGTGCCTCAAAGTCACTCTCCAATCTTCTATTCTTCTCCTTTAAAGTTGAAATTTCCTCAAGCAGCGATCTCTTCCTTTCTGATCTCCTTGTTGCTTTACGGAGTTTCTCAGAGCATTTTACTTGTGTGTACTCGAACAGATGAATTTGTGAACAGATTCTCTAGCCTTTCTGCTCTTGTTGCTCAGATGTTCTTGAGCTCTTGCTGGGATTCTGCCTAGTTCATGATCACGTCTAAAAATACGAAGACGCTTCTGAAGATGCTTTTTATCAAGTTGAAGAGTTGATAACCCCGGTTGATGACTCCTTTGGTATAACACGATTTATGATTCACTCAAAATGTTTGTTCGTAAAATTGATCTCTCGTAAGGCTTGCAGCAACCTGTTCCGAAAACGCTTAACGTCCTTTAGTGTTGGTCTACCTTGAACAGTGTGTTTGTTTGTATGTGATTTCATCGCCCTAGAAATCATGGAATCCGTGCTAACTTTTCGCGACAACAACCTCTGTAAATTCCATGTGCTGTATGCGTGCACAGGTGGCACATGCGCTTTAGAGACCAGATGGCGATTTGTGACTGAACGCGGAAAAAAAGAAAGCCAAAATTTAAACCCAGGCCTCACTACCTAGGTAATGAAGAATTAGCTATCCGAATTAAGGAAAAACATAGTAAAAGATGCATTGTTTTGCACTTCGTTGAGAGTTTTGTTTATTTTTAGACATTATGTTTGTTTTCTTAGTGATAAAACTGCACACGCAAGATTCCTGCCATTTTTGCTTTAGTAGCCAATCGGATTATGGCTCTCGTTCGTGGATTGGTGCAAGTAGGATATCAAGAGATCAGTAATCCTTTTATCGAAAACAGTGTTTGTGCTCTTTGTACAAAAGTAGGAAAATAGCGCGTCTTAAACGGGATTACACCTTACAGAATTGTGAGTATATTGACAATATGTTGGAGAATGATTTTTGCTGTTTCGTTTTTTAGGTTAGATCCAATTTTTTAGAATTGCTATTGTCAACCCACATGTATGCCTTTGCTTTCAGTTGACTAGCTAGCTTGTGCTGATTAAACTAGTTCAAAACAACTAGTAGATCCCGTGGACTTTATTTTCCTGGTGTGTCTTCAATTCAAGTAGTACCCTGATCCGTGGTGCGAAACAGTCAAAATTCTACACAACACAAAGATACACACCAAAGCTCAACCCGTCATCGAGAAGGACGTCAAAACGACAGGGAAACAAGGACAACTGACAGCATAAAGGAGCGACCAACCATCTTTGAAAACCTGCACTTTGTCAAAGGCAAGACTTCTCAGACAAAGGTAGAGGCTTTCTGATATACTTTCGTTCTTGCTTTAAGAGTTTATGAATACTGCCTTGTTTAGTTCTAAGATTGGGGATTGTGAGACACCTCATATTAAATATTTTGCATGAAAACGAGGCTGAGGAAGAGAACACTAAGAACGAGAAGAATTTCATCGCATCATGATGCCACCCAAGATAGATTTCAAGACCCTCTCTGGGAAGAGATAACGTTATACGTGCACTTAATGAATTATTCAACGAATTTGAAGCACTATTCTGTGAAACCTGAACTGAACTTGTTAGCAGCCATATTTAACGAGATTGTCAAAGTACAGGGTGATTAAGAAGCAGATAGAGGCCATTGCTGACAGATTTGTCGAAGATGGTGTCACTTCAGAAGACGAAAGAATAGCAGAGAATCTTAAATGTGGAGATGAAATCAAAGTAAGATATTTGGAAACATTGCAAAAATATGCGCATCATCAAAAGGAACTCAGTGCCTCTCAATTGCAAAATACCTCTGAAAGCACTGAAGTCCTTGGAGCAGTTGCTGAAGCAGTAAAACAAATGGCACAAAATAGGACGGGTCCCAAAAAACATACGTGACCTGGAAGAATGAGTTCAACCATTGGATGAGCAAATATGACCAAGACAAGGATGAACAGCTCCAGTGCTTCCGTAAAGCCATGCCAAAGGGGTCCTGGTGGACAGACCAAGTGAAAACTTGCAAGGACATAGAGTGTGGGAGATTCTCTACATTGAATTTGCAGACAAAAGGAAGCTGATGGATGAGCTCCTGGCTGAGATCAATAATTATGGTGCTGTAAGAAGCAATCCAAAGAGTCTGGCTCATTACGCCACCTCAATATCCATATTTGTGAGTGATATGGAGGACAATGGATGTCATGTTCAAGAAGTCTCTGAAGCACCGTTCTTCATGTCCAGACTCTTTTCGAAACTTGAACCGAAAGATTATGCAGACTTCAGCAGGGAAATGCAACGTTAAAAGAAAAAAGAAAATGTCACCAATTTAGTTACGTGGCTCCACTGCGAGGCAATGCTCCGATCTAGGGGCAAGAGAGAAACAGAAGCTGAAAGGGGCGAGATCCTCCTTACCATAGGAAGACAGATCAACATTTCAATGATGCCAGTATGACCGATGATTAATCATGTCCCCTTGGCTGTAAATCAAAGCATCTTCTTGCTTCCTGCCCTGTGTATCAAGGATCAAATCTCAAGCAAAGATGGGAGATCATGAGGCAGAATAGAAGATGTCAGAAATGCCTATGAGTGTCACATCACACAAACAACTGTAAAAGGGCTGACGGTACATCTTGTGATAAATGTAAGAAGAACTGTCACCATTCCCTGCACAACGAGAAGAACAACAAACCCTTGCAGTCCACTTTGAGTCCCGATGCACCGATCTTCAGAAGCCAAGGTACTCCACCTGTAGTTGAGAACCGCAGCCTTCAAGGAAGGGATAACGAGACCAGGGAAGTTAAAAACACTCTTGGTATTTGTCCAGTGCAAAAGGTCAAGGTCAGAGACAGCGATGGAAACCTTAACAACATACTTGTGATATTAGACACTGGCTCAAACACGAGTCTTCTATCCAAAAGGGCTGCAAAACAACTGGGGTTATCCAGTCCTCGGACGCACCTAACTATGAACTTAGCTGAAGGACAAAAGAAAGCAGAAGTTTCCAAGATGATAGATGTTGAGATCGCATCACCTGCTGATGAAGATATTCTGAAGAATCTTCAAGTACACACAGTTCGAAAGCCTTATAGCAATGCCAAGAATGTATCACGAAAATCAATTGAAAGCTATCCTCACCTCAAGTCAATAGCAGATAAGTTACATCCCTCTGGTGGTACGGTCGACCTACTCATTGGTACTGACTTTGTCGACGCCTTTGTTGACATCCACACAGCCAGTGGCTATCCTGGAGAACCTGTTGCTATGAAGAATTGTTTTGGCTGGTATGTTTTGGGGTAAGTAGATCCAGGCTCAAAAGACATGCCTGAAATCAAATCAGTAGACGTCGCAACTGTGAATGCTGTAGAAGACATCAAGAAACTCATTCATCAAGACTTCTTAGGGGTGAGACTGATGCGACTGTGTACCTGCAGTGAAAATGTACTACATGAAAACAAGTTTGTGAAAGCCCTCTCAGCCTCGACAACACTGGTGGATGGAAGAGTACAAGTCAAAATGCCATAGAAAGAAACTGGGGCTCCGAAACAAAGTAGTTATGACATTGCTTTGAAGAGAATGTACTGTGCAGAGAAATTGTTTAAGAAGAAGAGTTCAAAAACTGGTGGATCAAGGCTTTGTAATCAAGGTACCACATGAGAATGTCAATCACAGTCAGCCAGAATGGTACATGCCACTACAAGCAGTGTTTACCCCAGAAAAGAGTACAAAAGTCAGACTTGTGTTTGATTCTTCCTCCAAAGGTCATGATGGTCTCTCCTTGAATGATCATTTAGAGAAGGTACCAAATTACATCAACAGCCTGCCCAACATTTTGACAGCATGGCGCTGGGATGAAGTTGGGTACTCTGGAGATATCCGCAAGATGTTTAACCATGTGCTGGTACACCCAGATGATCAGGTTTTCCATAGATTCCTGTGGAGAAAGAATCAGCATGATCCTCCCACCGTGTACCAGTGGCTCCGACTAAACTTTGGTGACAAGCCAGCTCAGGACATTGCTTCGAATACCATCAACATCCTGGCCAAAGTGTCACAAGATGAGTTTCCCGAAGCAGCAAAAGAACTCCAGAAACGAACCTACATTGAGGACATTGGTGGATCCAGGTCAACCACTGTTGAAGCCAAGCATGTCACCAGTACAATTGACCAGGTGCTTGGAAAGGGTCAATTTCAGATTAAGGCTTGGTGCTCGAACAGGCTGGAACGACCAAACCAAGCATGAGCGTTATGCAGATTTGCTTGGTCACAAGTGGGACAAGCAAGAAGACACATTTTCTCTAAAGAAGGATTCCATTGTGAGACAGAATAAAGACTTCACGAAGAGAACCTGCCTCGCCCTTCTAGCCCAGGTGTGGGATCCTATTGGCCTCGTTGCACCAGTGACGCTTAAATTCCGAATTGACCTGCAAGAGCTATGGAGTGCTGGATACGGCTGGGACATCATCCCAGAAGCAATGCAGCAAAAGTGGAAGGAGAGTGAAGAAATCATAAATCGACTTCTTACCTTTAAATTTGACTGTAAACTGAAACCAACAGAGGCAATTGGTCAACCTCAAGTACATGGCTTTGCGGATGGAGGAGAACTGGGGTATGGCAATACCATTTTCCTGCGCTGGAAGTTACACGATGGAAACCATCGATGCTCCCCGTGATTGTCAAGCCCTTTGTTGCCCTGCTGAAACAGAAAACGATCCCTCGACTTGAACTCTTGGGGTGCCTAGCACTCACGAGGATTTACAACACATGCCAAGAGGCACTGGCCTTTGTTAATTTCAAGGATTACGACAAGACCTTCTGGATAGACTCTCAAACTGTCCTATCGTGGATCAAGACCCCACCTTGGGCATTCAGACCATCTGTATCAGTTCAAGTTGCAGAAATTAAAGAAACAGTGGGATCAGAACAATTCTGCTATATCATGTGCAAGTACAACCCAGCAGATGCCCTCACTAGAGGAATTGTGGCCAGTGATCTCAAAAGTCGGATGTGAGGACCGCCGTTTCTAAGGTTGCCGGAAACCGAATGGCCTCACTTTCAAGACAATGAGCAGAGTCCTCACCAGGAACGAGTAGACACTTTGAAAGAAATGAAGACTACCACGAGGCAGACACAAGTTGACAAAAGAGACGATAAAACAAGAGAGTTCCACGCCACCTCCATTCCTGAAGGAAAGGAGAACAATCCTATCTTAAGCTACCTGCTGCAAAGATGCTCGACATTCACAAAGATCCGCAGAGTCCTGGCTTACGTGCATCATTTTGTTGAAGCTACAAGACGCAGAGCTGCACCAAAAGGCTCCCTGGCAGTTCAAGAACTCATGCACTCAGAATTACAGCTTTTAAAATAGTCAGCTTCCAATAGACATACAATGCCTCAACGAGAAGTTAATCGCCAAAACTGACGAGAAAGGGCTAATCAGAGCTCATGGCCGTCTTGAAAATGCCAGAATCCTCCCGAAAGACATGAGAAACCCTATTGTGTTGCCCAGAGACCATCAACTGGCGATCCTCCTCTTGCGTCACCTACACCAGAAACAAGGACACTGCGGCTGCAAGAGCCTGATGCATGAAGCAAGGCGAGAATTTTGGATTATCAGGCTCAGGAAAATGGCCAAGGCCATTGTAGGAAAGTGCATCATCTGCTGGAAACTGTGCAGAAAACCCCTCGATCAGTTAATGGGCCAAGTACCAAGTTTGCGAGTAGCAGCTGGATTTCCCCCATTTTCGAACACAGCTATGGATATGTTCAGGCCACTGCAGATCCGATTGAACCAGAGAACACCCCAAGAGGTGCAAGTCGTTATCTTTACCTGCACAACAACCAGGCAATTCACCTGGAGCTTGTAACACAAAACAACTGAAGCCTTCCTAATGGCCTTCCATCGATTTGCGTGCCTACGCGGCCACCCAAACGTGTGCTGGTCAGACTGGGGCTCGAACTTTGTCGGAGCACAGGAATACTCGAGGGAGGTGATGCAAGGCTGGGACATTCGCAAGATACAAAGCACCATTTCAGAGGAATTTGCCTGCAATTTCGAGTGGCAGTGGAACACCCCACATGCAAGTCATCAAAACGGAATTGTCGAGTTACTAATCAAGTCCGTCAGACAAGCCCTCAACTGTGTGTGCAAGAACCGGGCATTACTGAAAAACAGTGGAGGATGTTCCTGGCTGAAACTACCTACATGATCAAAGGCCGGCCCCTCTACCCAAGTTCCAAGGACGTCTGGGAAGAACCATTAATTACACCGAACTACATCCTGATCGAACGACACAATCCTCCTCCCCAACCCGGGCAAGAAATCAGAGTTAATCCCAGGCATTTGCTGAGGAGCGTCCAAAACACAGCTGGTGAATTTTGGACTTGTTGGATAAAGTACTTTGCGCCGACACTGCTGCCACGGAACAAGTGGTTTCAGAAGAGAGAGAATGTCAAAATTGGCGATTTAGTCCTGGAGCTCAGCCCAAACCGTAAGAGATCACAGTGGGAGATGGCGTTGATCACCAACACCTACCCAGGCAAGGATGAATTGGTCAGGAAGGTATGCATTAGGACTCAGAATGGCGAGTGTGACCGCCCGATCCACAAGCTGTGCGTTATTGCCACAAAACAAGAGCTTAGTGGAGAGGAACAACAAAGACTATATATTACTGGAGAACACTGAACTGTTAGCTTATAAGATATAGTTGAGTTGAACTTCATACTTATATTGATCGTTGCTCAATTAGGGCTCTAATTTCTGCACTGGAGCCGAGTGTTTTGCACTTCGTTGAGAGTTTTGTTTATTTTTAGACATTATGTTTGTTTTCTTAGTTATAAAACTGAACATGCGAGATTCCTGCCATTTTTGCTTTAGTAGCCAATCAGATTATGGCTCTCGTTCGTGGATTGGTGCGAGTAGGATATCAAGAGATCAGTAGAAAGTAATCCTTTTATCGAAAACAGTATGTTTGTGCTCTTTGTACAAAAGTAGGAAAATAGCGCATCTTAAACGGGATTACGCCTTACAGAATTGTCAGTATATCGACAATATGTTGGAGAATGTTTTTTGCTGTTTCGTTTTTTAGGTTAGATCCAATTTATGCCTTTGCTTTCAGTTGACTAGCTAGCTTGTGCTGATTAAACTAGTTCAAAACAACTGGTAGATCCCGTGGACTTTATTTTCCTGATGTGTCTTCAATTCGAGTAGCACCCTGATCCGTGGTGCGAAACATGCATTCCTTCCATTTTCATTACATCAACTGACGGCAAATGGAAAAATTGGCTCAAATCATACTCTTTTTCCCGTTTGCAGATGTGCACAAGCAAAAAACTTTCTCTGCAAAGATTAATCTCTCTGTTGATTAAAGTATACATGTTCTCAATTTTGTACAGTTTTACGATCCTAACATTGGACAACCGTATAGAAAATGTTTTGAACAGTTCTGTTCCCACGATTACACAATTGCATGTTCGTTTTCTTGCAATAACTAATTCATTGAAATCATTCCTTACCTCACTCATTGAATGCTCCTGCCAGACAGATCAGACTATAGGCATTCACTGTTAACAATGCTTTCTATCATCTCCTCCCATAAAAGGAAGGTTGTTGTTTTTTTGATTGAAAGTTCATTGTTTTCCACCACCAAGGAAATTTAAACAGAATCCTGCTTCATCGTTGCAGAAAAAGTACGAACTGCTGCACTTAAGGTACAGTTTTTTTCCTCTGCAATTATCTTGGTGCTAAGAACACTTACACAGTGAGTGTTTGCTGGAATTCGGTTTTCTTGCCTGCCAATGAAGTCTGGTATTGTCCAGCAATAATGTACTGCAGGGCTTACACTACGTTAAAAAGAAAAACATTCATTGTTTTATACGATTGCTTTTCTGTTTTGTGCTACTGGCCGTAGATTTGTGCAATGGATAATGCATCTAGCGGAGGAAGAGGCAAATCTGGGAGTAACTGGAACAATCAGTATGATATCAAGAAGATTAAGGAAAATTGTACATTACTCATTGACAGAATGTATATGCATTGTATCTTCCACGAAGATACATTTGAGAAAAATTCGAAGAGCCCTTACATTATAATGACGACACATTAACCCTTCATCTGAAAGCTTTACAATGCGGTGAATCAACAGTTTTGGACATTTTCCCAGTTTGTACTAAACTATTAATAGTCGCTTTCTTTCTATAGTTCCTGGTTTAGTGAGGTGGAGTTAAATGTGTAAAATAGTTATAAGGAGCTCAGTAAAATCCTAAACACTAGTATTCTCTAATATACATAAGTTAAACATTAGTTAAGATATTATTTATATGGCAAGGTTCTTGTTACATGTACGTGTACTACATTGTTTTCGCAAATAAATTTTCTTTTTTTTTAAGTCAGTTATGTGCAATTGATAATGTACACACTGTTAGATTCTTTGTTGATTTGTATAGAATTGTTGTGAGTGCTGGTAGAAAAGAATTTATGAACAACAAGCAGCTTGCTTGGAATAATTGTGTTTAGGGGGATTCCAGAAAGTTGCTATTCAGCACCGCTTAGAATAAGGATACTATTGTTACAGGCAACTAATAAGGGCCAGAGGCAAATGTATGGATCCTTTTTTTTTACATCATACTAAACAATAACATGCAAACAGCATTTCTTATTCCTGGTAGCACTTATAGTACGCTTTGCCATTTCTTTCTCAGAATATTATTGTACGCCTTGGGATACTTAATTCACTGATGTCGTTCTCTCAAATATGGAGGTGGTATATTATACATACACCCCTTTCATTCTCTGCATCCTAATTATTCTAAATGCAAAAAAATTAAAAAACTTTCAACAGTACTTGTCAGGTGTCGATTAGCTTGTGTATGCATTAATTTATGCAGCCCATTTCTGCACAGTACAGTTTATTACTGTTTTGGTACAGTTTCACATAGAGGGCTCCTTTGAAAATTCCTAGGGTTACCTCCAATGGTTTTTATTTTTATTGCGTGAATTTGGTTATGTGAAAAGATGTTATAATATGTTAAAGATCAAATGATATAAAATTACAGTGCTGGGTACTGTTTAAATGACATAAAGAATAGGGTAACAGGCTTTTACCTTTTTCATCAATCTTTGCTTTGCTTTCTTTGAAGGAGAGAAATTGGATTGTACAAATGCCAAGTATTTCCATTTTATTACAGTTGCAGTGTTGTGTAGAAGCTGTTGTCTCCACCTTCCAGTATGGGAATTTTAGTAATCTTCTGCATAAGGTTATTTTCTTAAAACAAGTTGGAACTCAAGCATTCCCCCTCAAAAGAGAACACAAAACATCAGATTAGTTACAACACTAGTTATTTGTGCTTCTCCGCCTTTTAATATAAATATGTAACTGTTATTCATATATATCACCAGTGTAAAAACATTAATTTCAATGTTGGTGCAGTTTGTAATAATCTCTTTTTGTTAGTAGCAAAAGTATTTTTGGAGGGGGTGGGAGAACAGGGCAGCTTTTGTGTGAAGTGGTATTTTCTAAAAAGTGCAAACTGAAATATCAGCACAGAAGGGGGAGTGTTTGAATCGCTTTATCTGTAATTGTTTCCTAGAAAAGTTGAAAACAGTGTTTATTTATAAGCTTTGCAGATGGCTGGTGTGCCTGAATTTAAATTTATAAATCAGCATTCAGGAGGTGGGAAATACTTTACTGTTGTTAATTCAATGTAAGTTAACATTATAGGCATTGAAATAAGAAAACTTTTTTTGCTTGAGATGGCATTAAATATTTACAAAAAGGGATTACTATTCCCAAAACCATATCAGATGGTAAAAAACGAAAAATATGGAACATTTTCATCACTCACAGCTTGCCATGTTGGTTCTATTTAGTTAATAGTACAGCTGTACTTATTGGTTGAACTATGAGACACTGTCTTGCTATATAAATCTCAATACACTGTCAAAGGCCTTTGTTTTGGCAGGTTGCATTAGAGTGCACAGTTTGTAACAATTAAGCTTAAAATTTTCATCCTCCCTCCTTTAGAGAAGGACTTTTATTTGTTATTTGGCAATAAACTGGGGTCAGTGTTCGTGGTTTGTTTAAGTCTGCGTAGCAACTTCCCTCAAGCTTTGTCATTGGTTGTGTCTTTCTATCTTATATCTTAGCCTTTAGGTTGTCTGATCCAGGCTGTGCTGTGCTGGGATTAAAGAGAGGTTGTGTCAATACTCTTGTCCATTCATGTGTTAGTGGGGGAATAAGTTAGGCTTTTAGTTGGAATGTGCACCTATCATGTAGGGGCATGAAACCTGCCACAGGGTTGTGTACTTCTCAATTACTATTGTTGTTTGTGTACTTTGTTGCTTTATCTTTTACATGGTTTCATCATATTGTACTCCTAGTTTGAATAACGGAATAGTGATATTAAACAACAATTAATGATCCTCTTTTAAGGCCTGGTCTGATCTGCCACTAACGATACCACATTTAGGAAATAACACGCTGGCTGTGGGTAAAATATGGGTGGCAGGGAAGGACGACTTGGGAGTAGGGGCCCACTAAGGGGGCCCTCCTGGGGGAGTACAGATCAGGTAGTAGTGGGGGTAACCACCCTGGAATAAAAGTTCCAGACCTGCCTCCAGGGGTGAGGCCCAAATCCCACAGTCCTTGGGGACTGATAGAACTAGGAGGCAGAGCCTCTCCTGGGGGGGGGGGGGGTAAAAGAAAGGGGGGGTCCGGGGGGGGCGCTTTTTAAATGGGAAATTTTCCCAGCCGCGGTGCCATCGGGGAACGGCCCCAGGTGGGGGTAAATTCA
>Ga0126338_10003612_pt1 | contig 10887 bp, 9 predicted proteins | sample OrbCmetagenome_2_FD_92529 | JGI IMG/M metagenome (GOLD analysis project Ga0126338, IMG submission 92529) | Coral microbial communities from Petempiche,Puerto Morelos, Mexico - Orbicella C C metagenome | ecosystem: Host-associated > Invertebrates > Cnidaria > Coral | place: Petempiche,Puerto...
AGGACGACAAAGAAATGTACCAAGAATTATAATGCACGTGCACAGCCATTGTTTTGCTCATTAAACCTTCTGTTTGGTGACGTTCTCGTTGCCGTTGCCGTCCTGTTTTGCGTAAGGTCCCTAATAACGTGAAATGACCAAATTCTACGTCGTGTGGAGAACTTGAACAACGACGGACGATTTTTAAAATTTATATGTCAAATTTTACGCTGTGTTCCACATACAGTTTCGATATAGTTCTGAAACTGAATCTGGAACAGGGCGAAGCATTTGAAATAAAAATAAAAAAAAATTAGCCGTCGTGGTTCACGTTCTCCAGACATCACAGAATTTGGTAATTTCACGTCGTTGTTTCGCACAGGACGGCAAAGAAATGTACCAAGAATTCTAACGCACGTGCACGGCCATTGTTCTTCTCATTAAACTTTTGGTTTGCGACGTTAGGGAGTTTAAGAAAACCACGACGGCAACGGCAACGGCAACGTCGCTAAACAAAAGGTTTAATGAGGAGAACAATAGATGTGGACGTGCGTTATAATTGTCGATACGTTTCTTTGCCATCCTCTGCAAAACAACAACGTGAAATGGCCAAATTTTGCGTTGTCCAGAGAACGTGAACCACGACGGCTAATTTTTTAAATTTTTATTTCAAATGTATCGCTGTGTTCCAGATTTATTTTTGCGATAGTTTTGACAGTGATAAACAAAGTAAATGACTTAACAGTATCGCGAGATTCGTAGGTAAAATATAAATTCATTTTTTAATCGACGTTGTCCTCGGCGTCGGTGTCGTGGTTTCGTAAACTCCCTAATGACTACAATAAAGCGCGATAACTTAACGAGATAGGTGAGAGAGTGAACTGGCGAGCTCAATCATAACAGCCCTACGCACATTTAAATTGTGCGCAGAAACTCGGACAACAGTTACAAGGGACCCTTACAAGAGGCCAAATGGAGTGACTGTACTAAAACTAACGCACTCCACCCACTGTTCACCGTTTTAACTTTTACGATAACTGCAGAAATTCTCGCGCGCCTATTGGCTAATTTTCATTGTCAATAAGCGGACAGACACATGAATTTATAATTTATGCGATGAGTCAACGACCGAGAGCGGACAATTTGACAATTTGTTATTGTAAAAAACAAATCGACATCAGTTTTTCATGCGTATGACCTGTTATTGACAATGAATTTCGTCATAACATTGTCAAAATTGATCCACAGCTACGTTGACAATGTTATGACGAAATTCATTATCAATAGCAGGACAGACGCATGAAAAACTGACGTCAATTTGTTACATATACGTTAACAACAATAAATCTGCAATTGGATTCACCTTTAGGCAAACAGTTTGGGGCTGATCCGTTGTAAATTCCATCTTCGCATGTCACATGATTAGACCCGTTCACGACAAAACCCCTGTTGCACTCAAACGTGTAATCGATTCCACCCTTCGTGTCATTTCTGTGAACAACACCATCAGCTAGCTGAGAGTCCAGGGGCACACAAGCTAGGAAAGAAAAGCATGTCATCATAAGTAAATACACGATTATAAATATTATTTCATAACAAAGGATTGGTGGATCTTCCAAAACGAGGTTTTATATGTAACAGTGCCGAATCGTGATGTTAAGTCATTTTCAAAACAATACATACTGGGCTTTGAAATGACCTGCTGAGGTCCAAGCAAGATCGAAAAAACCAATTGGCTTTTTGAAGTAAAAAAAAAACTATGTATACCTACGCAAATAAGGAGATCGTAAAGATAAAATATTGTTCATTAACCTGGTTTAACAGTATCGTTTACCACCGCGACAAACTGAGTGACAGTTTCTTTAGTGGCTCTTCCGATGCGCACTTTTCCAGTTGTAAAAATATCAAACAAGCATTCTGAGTTTTCTCCACAGACGTCCTGAGCCTCTTTCTCCAGCGCTTTATCGGTGAACTCCAAGCTTTGGCTGTCAGGAAAAATTGGCTGGTAACTTGGATTGTGGAATGTGGAGTGGCTTTGTCCTTGCTGGTAGACAAACAGAGACTCTTCTGGTCTGGTAACCCCTTAAAACGGGAGGTAATGGTAACAAATTATTAAGTTCACCCATGTTCCATCGTTAATCGTCCATTTGTAAATTTCTAGTGTAAAGTGAGAGGGGGTATAACAACTCCCCAGGGATTACATAAACGTTTGCCACAGGACCAGGTACCATCTTCGTCAGGTTTCCTCACAAATTCTCTGATACCTATTAATCCTTCGTGGCGTTGAGGGTCAACGTAATTGTCTTGCCCATGATCTTACCTATCAGCTGCTACTCCATCCACAGAAATTATTATTTTAACATTCAAAGCAATTGCAAAAGAACAACCATGAACCCAGCAGAGTAATAAGAGTTCTACCAAACTGTTCTGTAATTATATTGCGTTACGTACATAGCTGTCCAAAATCCCTGTGTATAACTTCAAGGCTGGAGTTTGTGCTCAAGAAAGTTCCATCAGGTCGAAGGAATTCTGAGGCTTGACTGTCATCCCAGTAGCCAAGGAGGCCAGTTGTATTCCCTATGATGAAAAACTAGTTTCACATTGTGATTGTAGCTTTTTCAATAACAAAGCTAGAAATGGTACAGTCAGTTCCCCGACCCCGAGAGAAAGACTGGAGTGGTCGAGAGTGATCTAAGCGCTGACAACATCACTACTAGTCGCAAATAAGATATTTACTAAGAGAAAAATCATTGTTATTGGCCTTAATTACACTAGAGACCCGGACGAAGACGTTGAATGCGCCTACCATAAAAATACAACCAGGAGTGAAGACAGGCAAAATCCATGCAATGATAAGTTAGACGTAAAAGCCATTGTCTGCTAAGTGGGGCTAACTCAACTACACTTATAGAAGTCAATGAGAATGTCGAAGGAATGGAATAAAGAGCCACTTTTATATACCGAAAAGAGAAATAACATACAATACAGTTGGACCCCGCTAATTCGAACTCGTTTATTTCGAATTTCCCGTTATTTCGAACTCAAAACCATTTCCCTTGGATTTACCCTTCAGTCATTTACTAAAGGATTTTTCGAGCTCCCGCTATTTCGAACTATTTTTAGTTTCCCCTAAGAGTTCGAAATAGTGCGGTTCAAATGCAGCTTCAAAAGAACGAGACACAGAAACGGCAAAACAGACTTCTACCTTTGAAAATTGTCGGTACCAAAGTCACGAGACCAAGCAGTTCTTGTTGTCCCTCTACGGTGACGGAGATCCCAGAATTGAAAATGGCAGAGAACTTGGAGGTGTTAACATACTGTAACACAGACACGCCGTTGAACTCCAAAAGGGAGAGCTCGTCAAAAATGACTGCTTCACCATTCACCAAAACGTCAACCAACCCACGACCATTCAACTGAATCTGAGTCAACAGAATAAAATGCCTATTCTGGTTAATTACTGTACTTCGCGTCAGATTTGCAAATATTAAACACCATTATGCCTGTACTAAACTATTACTGTAAGTATACCTTTTACTTTTACTTTTACTTTTACTTTTACTTTTACTTTTACTGTAACTTAGCCACTCAGCTTAAAATCAGTTTTAGTCTTTCAAGAAATGTTTGCATTGGGGATTTCCTTTTATCCTTTGCTATATCCTGGAATTTTATCAAATTTAGGCTGCTGGCTAGACACACTCAGATAACTATCTTAGTTTACAAGGAAGCCATATTCCCAGCAAAATACATTTTCTGAATGCGATACTAAATCAGTGTTCTTTGACAACTTGTTTGCAAACGCATTGATACAAATGGAAATAACCCACAAAATCCCTAATTTAAATCACTGAAATTGTACTACAGCCGCAAATCCCTGAAGCCACCCCCATCCCCCCTGTACCCCCACTACACCCCTCCCCATTATTTTAAAAGCTGCTTTCCATAGCGTATAGTATATATTGAAATACTATGCACTTCCAATCCTCCGTCATCATAGATAAACTTTACCATTAAGCTCATTATCTTCTGACCTGTACAGTATCTGATCCTTGCTCCTTGGCGGCAAATGCTGTGTAAACAGTGGCACGTGATAAAGATCCGTCATCCCCTACGAGAGGTTCCATGCGCCCCTGCAAAGCGAAGTCCACCCCACTCACTTTTAAAATGAAATATTCTCCGTAACCGTTAAACGTGAAGGGCGTACCATCCAACGTCACCATGTGTGGGTCACCAAATCCAGTCGCTAAGAACAACAGAACGACTTTTTCAGTACGATAAATGGAGACAGGCGGGTTTATAACTCTCAGTCAACATATCCTATCTTTGAAATTTATTAAAATTGCAGAGAAGAGTTCACGTTACGCTCCTTGAGAAAATGAACTGGGTTTCTTATCCATTGGTTAAGGTGACTCCTCAGAAATAAAAGTTACCGAGCAATTTATTTTTTTGAAACTTTCCCTGAATGTTCCCTACCAAGCACTATTTTGAAAAATACAGTAAAAAGGATAGGTCACCTTGCTCGTTTAAGAAGAAACGAGCATTTACTTCGCTGTCGAGCTTAGTAATTGAAACCCCTAATATTCTTGTTTGGTAACAAGAGTGATAAGAATAAACTAGTTTAGGCTTGTGTGTATTCCAAGAAAATACACGTGACAAGTAGGTCATTCCATGGTATACCGCGAGATAGCAATGCATAACTATTTTACCATGCCACAGCAAATACAGTAGCCAGTGAATAAGATTTTAACACATAATGCGAAGGTTGTGTGTAACACCGTCTAGATGTACAAACACAATGGCTTTCCTGTATTCTGAAACTCATTGGCCGTATTTTCTATAGTTTTGTTCCAAAATAAACATTGTTGGCCATTTATACTTTCTTCTTTAACTTCATTTTTTTTTCAATCCTGCGAGGTGCATAGGGAAAGTGCCAGGATATCTACTACATGTACAAGATAGGATATTACCATTTTGATGATCAGAAACTCTTGAGTAACGTGGTGTAAATAGTAATGACGAAATCTGACAGGATCTCAGACAGTTCATTTGATTCAAGTCAAAGATCCTTAGATGACTATAAAACTGCTAAGCAACGGGTATATTCTGATTCTTCCTAATTTCTGAAGATTTCTGCTTTGGATCTTGCATTTTATTTTAAGAGTTGCTGTTGTTTTACTTTTGTCCATTTTCATTTATTGCAATTCGCATCAACCTCTTTGCTACATGAATTTTCATAAGATAATAATACCAGGTCTCGGTGCTTGGTATTGTGATCCATCATCTGACGGCCGCTTTTCAAAATACTTCTCACAGTTGTTCGTCATTCGGCAGCAGTCCTGGTACGGTACAATGTCGTGGAAGAAGTGGGATATCACAGGGACACCAGCATTAGGATGAACTCGATCAAGAGATCCGGCATGTTTGCCCATCATCAAGTTGCCAAAGTTGTTATAGCAGCACTGTTGACCTGCACCCATGGCACTAATGTTAAAATGGCAGCATAAAGAATGTATAAGAATGAAGGAATGCATGAGTTATGAGTTTTCTGGCATCTTCATGTCCCTGTGGCAGAGTAATCCCAGAAACATTGGATGGGGATATGCAGCTCCCTTCCCAAAACCCTAACCCTTCTTAAGACCAAAATCCGTGTCGGTTTTTCTGACTCAAGACTAGAGTGCAAAAACCATACCCTATTTGAGACCCAAATGGGCAAAATTGATACCCTATTTATGACCAAAATGGCTAAAAAACTACACCCTTTGGGGCTGCACATACCTATATAACCCATATAAGGAAGTACCCCTCTCTGCCACCGGGCTAATTGGAATGAACACCAAAAATACCTCCTTTCATCCCGGCTCTCCCTCCCTACCCCCCATTTTACACCTGCTATGTAAACTACTTCTCTTCAGATATTTTGAAAGCAATGATAACACTCCTACTGGGATTAGAATGTCAGTGTCAAATGAAAGTCCTCGGCGATAACCTGGGGCTAGTGGATTTTCATTTGGGCTAGTGGATGCTGTGCATCACTTGCCTGTTGAGTGGGCAAGATAAGTTTTTTGGGAAAACGTTTAGAAGAAATTCAATTTTTTTTATTACAGACTAGTACTGTAAGAGATGAAGTTTTTGAGGCTACTGAGAAAGATTTTTGGGCTGGTATGTACATCATAGTTATAGTTATTATTACAGAGCTAATGCCGGAAAGGCAAGCTTGCAAATCTTTTTTTTTTTTTTTTTCACACCTGATTTATGCAAATTGTACATGTAGAAATTAAAAGCTGACCTTGGATTGACCATTTTAAAACAGTGAACAGCTCCTTCATGGTAGCGAGCACATCCATCTCTATTAGATGGATTGCACTCTTCATCCGACATGAAGCGCCCTCGATCAGCCATGGCTTGCGTTAAAATCCTAGGACAGGGCTGCAGGCTGGAATCACCTTAAAAGAAAAGACAGGCATACACTGTAGCTTTGAAATGAATGTTCATCTTTTAACAAAACAAGGGAAAATGTATACATGACTTTTGTAAAATTCTAGTCCAAATAGGTGTTCAACCAACAAAACAAAACCCACTTTGGTTGACACCTAACATGATAAACCAAACGTTTTATACTGATACCTGTCAATTTATCTGGGCTGGGTTCCTTCAGATGCCACTTGCTACACCTATCATTGGCCCACGGCATGTTTTTCCAGGCAAACACATCACTCCATACCCACTGTGACTGAGAAACATTACTACCACTGCTCTTCCTTGACACACGAACAAGACTAATAAAGCGATCCTCTATGTTTCTGGTTCAAATATGAAAATTGAAAAAATGTTACAATATTTAAGCTTACTAAATAAATGGTCGGTCACCATAATAAAAGGCAGAAAGAATAAACCTGCACGAAAATACTTGAGGAACAAAATCTCCACATTTTCTTACATCATCTCAACAAATCATCTGTAAAGTTTGGACTAGAAGTTGAAATTCCCACATTGTTTACCAGTAACTTGTTTTTTGGTTTACTACAATCGCTTTGAATTTACTGGTAGCAAGTTTTCTCTAAAAGTTTTTTTTTTTTTTAATATTATTGGAAAAGAAGAACTTATAACCTAGATTCAAAATAGCTATGGAAATCACCTCAGTCATTGGGTGTGTAAGCTAGCAATATTTAAATCTCAAGGCCAGAGAGCCTCGTCTTACCCATCTCCTTGCCCAGTCGTAACAACAAACTGGCTGTGACCATTATTCAACTGTGAATCCACTGTCGTATGAAAGCTATCCAATACCGGTACATCATCTTCATCCATTTTATAGCGAGCCAAATCAATTGATACTTCATCATCAAGACTGCCAATGCTTTCTGGGCTCCAGCTGATATCCACTGAGGAATCCTCCTCCCATGAATCCCCATCTGTTCGTTGGACACCAGGAGTATAACGATTGATTGGGACTGAAAAGAAGCATATGTATGAGGCAACTATTTTCCAAAGCCAAATTGACTCGATATCATTTTTATAAACTTTCTCTTTGAAGATCCAGTGAATGTTGTTCCCTTGAAGAGCAAAGCTGTCACAGGATACTTACAAATTGAGAAATAAAAGTAAAAATCATTTCACTACAAACCTGAGAAAGTGAGTGACTATTCTTTTGATGAGACAACCAAAGACAAGCTTTGCAGCAGGCCTAACATTAAGCGTTAAGCTATTCATTCCAAACAACTTACTTATTGAAAGCTTCACAGGAAACTGTATTAATAATGCTATAATGTCATCCATAACACAAAATCAATGACAATATTGGCAGCAAGAATTCAATTTATTATATTTATATTTTTGTTATGTGGGATAATTTAAGGTCACTTTCACTAGATAAATTATATTTCAGCATGAAGTCACCTGAAGTGTAAACTCCAATATAGTCAAAAGAATTTCCACCATCAATGGACAGTTTGATTGGTAGCCTTCCTGTCTTATTCAGCACTGGTACAGTGACTGAAGACTGCAGTTCACTCCCAAACGTAGCATTTATGTTGATCTCATTATCAATCTGAACAACGATGTTGTCATCTGCAGTGAAGCAAGGTCCACTCATTTTGACGTTCGTTCCTCCTAACATTATCCCTGAACGAGGTGAGAGGGTCAGAGTCTTAGGACCTGAATCTGGAAATTCAAATAAAAACAACGATACAGCATGAAGATCGGAATTTGAGTGCCCAGTAGTTCTAGGTGAAGGTTAAGTCTGCAAACAAGCCGAGTGGTCCATCAGGCCGGCGCTTATCTCCAGTTTCAGCAGCATGAAGTAAGTAGAGGTATTTCTACTCCCACTGGATGGGATGCTGGTCCATGGCAGGGTTACCCCCCTAGCATTAAATTCACCAGTACCCATTCATAGACCTGGGTGGAGAGATCAAGGCACTGTAAGGGTAGAAAGTCTTGCCCAAGAACACAGAACAATGTCCCTGCCCAGGGCTCGCACCCGAAGTGCTCAATCCAGAGCTGAGTGCACTAACGATGAGGGCACAGCACCTCCCCCTGCCTTAGCTCTACAGGAGTTAAATGACACAAATGGCATTATAAGCTTAACTATACATGTACTATAATTTCAAGTTTCTTGTAATAAACTGCTCTCCTCAAGTGTTTCACTTACAAGCCCAACCATTAAGCTAACCATGCAGTACTAACAACAACTTCTTAATGAATTACAAACTATGCCATTGTTTTGTTCAGTTATCTGCTTTAAACTTCCAAAGTCACAAAACTATTTTTGATGCAAACATTTGGCTGTAAAAATAACACTTGATACCATTTCACTATTTAATTTGCAATTCCTCCCCTCCCTTATAGGTGGTTGACAGATTGTACCTCTTGAATCACACCCTCCAGCCTCTACACTAGCTTCATCAGTTCGGAACATCCACTGCCCAGCACGAGCTACGTTTGAAGTTGAGGGAAGGTTGAGAATGTCATTTGTTCTTGAGCCAGGAATAACAAAAAACCTGATACCATCTCCTGCGTTGAAACCACCCTACAAAGTAGTACAGATGATAAATCGTAGGAACCTTTTAAAGCTTTAAAAAGCATTATAAAACACTTTTTCAATATACTCTCAAATTTGAAACAAGCAAATTGACACACGTAAAAGGCACAGTTCACTGCAGCCCCTAGCATGACTCTTTTATTTTTCAATCTTTTCTAGAACATTCAAATAAGTATAACTACACCATGGACTAGATGTTTCAGAGCAGCTGTTTGTAAAACTAAACACCTTTTTTCAATTTTTATAATTCATTTTAAACTTTTGGAAGGATGCACATACAATAAAGAACCTTTTTATGGTAGATTGAAAAATAAAAGAAGGGGAGGGTTTTAGCAGTCCTCAAATGATATAGACCAAAGTCTTACCCTTTTTAATCAAAACCTCAATCAGACATTGGACGAGCATATACTATGAATTGAAAGTTCTACTATTCTGTATCATCCTCCAGTAACCTGGAGAACACTAAGAAGGTGCATAAGTTAGCCAATTTCCTGCGAGTCTGTTTACCTTGTAGCCCAAATTGACCTTCTGTTCAACTGGGTTTGGTTACATGTACATGTGTGCTCAAATTTCCTTTACAGTGCGATTTCTCAAACCAGGCCACTTGGAAAAGAGTTCTTAACAAAAATAAAAACCCAACAAAGTGCGAAATTTTGGGAACCTTAAAGGAAACTCTGCCGTTTGTTGATTGGGTTATTTTCAATCCTAAATTTTGTACACTTTTCAACCATTTTGGTTTAATTATACAAGTGAATATATGAAAGATCATATATTTGAACTGCAGAGAAAGATATGAAGACATGATTGATCATCACAGTTATACAGACAACTTAAGCAGTTGTGAAATTAAAGCCTCCAAAAAAAATTCAGGCCAGAATGAGATTCGAACCCATGACCTCTGCGATACCAGTGCAGTGCTCTACCAACTGAGCTATCAAGCCAACTGGGAGCTGGTCACATTGTGAGTTCCTCGTACCCCCATAGATGGTGAAGAATACAAGTGGATAATAATTATATGAAAGATCATATATTTGAACTGCAGAGAAAGTTTTGGTTTAGTTGTCACAAATGAGTTTTCAAGCTATGGAGCGATTTTTATAATCACCATGATAATTCGCCATCAAGGACATAATCTCTAATAGAGTATATAACACAGAGGAGTTGATAGTGTCTATGTTTTCATGTCAAACAGATCATTGATTGGTTAGTTTTCTTTGAAGTGGCCCGGTTCGAGTAGTCGCGCTGTAAAGATTGAATGTTAGGTTTTATGTTCCCTTAAAATTTGTGTCCTTAGCAAACTTCCCCTCTATTCTCAGCTTCATAATAGTATTAATAATAACAATAAAATCTTTATTTATCCTGATGAAAAACCGATCAGCTGAACCTAAGGGAGCAGCTGGTACAAACTAGTGATTAGCAACCTCTGACTGACCTGAGCAGGGGTGCCACCCAACCCATCATCATCATCTCCTCCACTGGCGGTTCCAGTTGTCCACACAATCACATTGTAATTGAAGATGGCAAATGAATGGCGTCCATCAGTGACCAGTACTGCTTGAAAGGTGTTAACCTACATGAATCAGGAACAACAAAATATCACCTATTGGGATATAACGCTGTATTTACTAGTCCCTTGGTTTGAGAGAGACTACATTACAAAAAAAAAATTGCATGCTTAAATTAAACCTTAAGATAAAAAACAACAACAGGACCATGAGGAATGAATAGGCCCTTTGCAGCTGGGGTCACGTGACCACGTTTTTTCTTTTAAAAATTTCTATTATGGGCTATAACTTAAAGAATGCCAGAAATGGAAAGAGCATATTAAAAATACTAGAATGGCCAAGTTTGAGGTCCCTTGCATTAAAGAGTAA
>Ga0126338_10003617_pt1 | contig 10882 bp, 3 predicted proteins | sample OrbCmetagenome_2_FD_92529 | JGI IMG/M metagenome (GOLD analysis project Ga0126338, IMG submission 92529) | Coral microbial communities from Petempiche,Puerto Morelos, Mexico - Orbicella C C metagenome | ecosystem: Host-associated > Invertebrates > Cnidaria > Coral | place: Petempiche,Puerto...
CCAAAAAATGACCGCTATAAGGGGGGGGCCATGTGAAAAAATTGGTAAGCTGAGGGGGGGTCATGCGATTTTTAAATGGTGCTTCCCAAATCCCACCAGCCCCCCCTCCCTCATAAAAAATGAGCAGTCCCTTAAATAATTTTTTTAACTTTCTTGCATTAACTTTTAGACAATTTTAGCTTTCAATTCTTTAGCAGTTTTGGCTCTCGGTCAGCTATTTTCGGTAGTTGTCTGACGTTGTTCAAAAGTCATAAAATCCAAGATGGCAGCTGCTTGCAGATAATGGCCACATTTCCCGTCATATGACGTCATCGTACCATGTAAAGGACCTCGGCAAATAGTTTGGACGCGTAAACATCATCCAATTTTCTTTGTAATAGCGTAATACTCTAATAGTTACAAGACGAGGGCCTTAAAAGCCTCCCCGGTCCCAGAAGACTACTAAAAGCCCGTTTGAAAAGGGTTACTGAACCCTTTCCTGTCAAAAACATGGATACGTCCTCAGCAATAAGTGTGATAAGTGACCCAGAATGAATACAAATTTTATTTTCTGAATTAATGTGTTTTTTTAGATTATCGGTCGTCGAGCTGAAAAGGAAAAAGTCCAAATCCCGTTGACCCGATGTAGTTAGCTCATTTAGAATTTTCATCACTCATCACGTGCGAATCGAGGAAGGAGGTAGCGTAAAGTTTTGTATGCGTCTGTTGATTGTACCAAGTACAGTACAACCAAGTACGATTGTACAGGCGTGTTGACCATTCTGAAATAAGAATATATTCTGGAATTTTCTTAGAACAGCAATTCCGACCGCACGTCAATATGAACAATTCACTTGGCAAATAACCCAAACCGTGGATTCTTGGGCGTTGTTTGAGTTAAATTTTGGAAACAACTTCCTCGAGTGCTCATGCAAGGGGATAGAAGAAAGGAGAAGGAAAATTTCTTTCGAACTCTTACTGATTCCTGAAGTATGGATATGCCTATTAAAACCTATTTCAGCGTCGACGACGGAACGAAAACTGGGCTTATTATTCCGAGTTTTCCGCCCGCTAAAACGAAATGCTTGGACACGACACAATTTCTTTTTATTCCGGAGTTAGGTCAATCGAACGCACCCAATCCTACCTCACTGATAGTTGGAATCCTTAAAACACAATTTCAAAATTTCTATCAGATAAATAAGTCGGCGCATATACGGCACGTCAAAACTATTGGCCGGTAACATTTAAAGCGCCTGAGAGGGTGTTATTGTTTTGAAGATGGCAAAGGCTTAATTGCAATTTAGTGGTTTCTAATTTTTTAAAAAGAAATATCTCGGTCAACCACATAGCTTTGAGAGCGTCGCCATTTTGTGAATGGTGTGCGTTACCCTTAAATAAAATAAGTCCTTTGAATAATAGGTGCTTTTAGTAAGAACTGAGAGTTTTAAAAATACGCTAAGTGTATTTCAATGAATTGTCGATAACATTAGCGCTTTTAGGAGAGCTTACTTGGGAAGAAGTTTTTTTGGACGATATGAAATAATGTCCACTAGCAATTGGCTAGTCCACAATTCCAATAAAATTTATTGATCCATTTATATTTAATTTCTAATCGGAGAATATAAAAACAATCGGTAATTCCCCTTTTTCCTTCAGCACAAAATTGTAAAATTTGTTAAACAATCGCAGCTTTTTAGGCGTTTTGAACTAGACAAAAATTCTTACAGTACGTTTGTCTTGATCATGTGCTGTCAGTAGTTGATGGACAAAAACATCTCATCTGAACTGTTCAATATTAATACATACGCCGATTCAAGTAACTTCTTATTTATCTAAAAAGCGCACATATACATATATAGTTTACTGCGTTTGTATCTTGTAAGGTTTTTTTTCCTTAATTTGATACATCTTTTTAATGGAACACTTATTGCCGACGTTGACCCATCATCACATTTGGGCATATCAGTGTGATTTATTTTTGCGTAGCTCCAATTCTGTTTGGGTCACCTTGATTCCGTTTATGGTACGTAGCACCTTCATTTGAAAGCTTGTCAGTTTATTTGTTATGAAATTGCTACAATAACTTGGCGCATAAACTAATGCAAAGAAAACGCTTTTGTTGTATTTTACAAGCTTTCACCTGTATTTGTTTGAACAGTAGACTTCTGGACTTCAGAAGGTGTGGAACTTGCCAGAAAAAGCCAAAGTTTCCCTACTAAATACAAATGATTTTCTCTTTCTTTTTCTCGTTAATTCGAAACTAGCTCAAACGTTTTCTATACAGACGTTATTGAAGCAGATAAATTTTTGTGAACTTCATTTGAAATCGCAATTAAGCAGAACAGAGATGACATTACAAAAAAATAAGGGGTGGAAAACCTATAAACAGCATAATTAGTCGGTTTTTCGGCTTTCAGATATATCGGCACAATTAGCGACCTCAGTTATATGACTTATTTTAAAATTTAACGATCGTAAATCAATTCGTCTGCAAGGCATTTCAATTTAGATTTAGAAAAAATAATGATATTCTCTGTATCAAACAGGAACTTAATTATTTGTGTTGTTTTAAAATAGAGTTTGTGGCGCCATTCTTGGTTATCACAAATTTAGTAAAAGGATGTAAAACATGTAGAAGATTCTAGCCACGAAACACAACGGGGAGCCTTTGTTTACCAAAAGCCAATTCCAAGTCCTGTTTTTGTTACCAAAGGGGTGTTTTTACTATTTATGATTCCTTGCGTTATTTCCTTTTATCAGTTACAATGTCGATATTCATATGCAAAAGTCGAGATTTCTTTTCTGAAATTCAGTGTAACCACGGCAAAGAAAACGTTTTCCTCTAGAGGCTTGGTTTTTCTAGGTCATGTTCCTTTCTGAAGTGGTTCAAGGATATAATCAGAGTGAAATCTTTCACTTTCAAAGACCGAAAATGGATCCAATATCGTATTTAATGTAACAGATTCCAAATAAGGTTACTTGAGGTTTCTGAAAACAATAAGAAGGTCTAAAAATACATTTATTCTTCCGCTTTCTTTGTGAATTTTTAAGGGATTCTTTTAATCAAATATCAGCCATATTTTATCTAATTTCTTTTCTGCCCCAAAAAATTCAGCGCATTTATGTTCTCCGATGAAAAGATCGGCAAACTTCTATGTGGGCGTTTAAACACAGTTATCTGTCACCGTTACTGAATCAAAGGCTATTGTAATAAACTTATTGTAGATGAATGCATACACAAAGCATTTCAAGCAACTGAAAAAATAACCAAGACAAGTCGATGCCGGCTTGCATTATTGCAAAAAAATTATGTTTCCATTCGCTTGTCGCGTGCTTTTAGATAGGTAAAAGTTGCTTGGTTACTGCATTCACTACTATCAATACCAGATTGTAAGAAATTGCTAAGATGAGTTTTAAAATGCCATCAAAGATATTTTAATCATAGCTATTCCTGGATCGGAACTCACTTAAAATTGTGGTTTTTTAAAGTGAAAAAAGCTTTAAATATTTAAAAATAGGTGCGGCACCGTTTATCATTTAAATTCTGTTTTCCAGCTGCAAAAACAACGGCGTGGGGGCCTGTCTTAAGCTTATAAGATGACTACGCACGATTCCTTTTCTTCTGTTGCCTCGGATTTTTCCTCTTCAGCGAAGCCGACCAAAGACCAGTACTATTAAAACAATGAAAAGGAAGTTAGTTCCTAATAAAATCAAATGAAGAAGGCCACGCAATAACGTTTGAGAAATAATAATAACGTTTCGCAATGGCAGTGTAAATAAATTCTTGCGATAAAAAAAGTCACATTTGCATAATGCATGTACATGGCCATTTTTCGGCTGGATTCAATTTTGTGTCAAGATCACATCGTCGGTTAGTATGAAAGAATTAAAAAAATACTCTGTTGATTTAATTCGATTTTGCCTTACAGCTCAAGCAAAACAAAACAATGGCAATGTTTATTCATCGCCAAAGATAAATTGTTGATCCAGTATCTTTTGAACGTGTTTTGCCCTGAAACGCAGTGCCAATGAAAACCGCGAAAAACCTTGAGCGATTATTTGATGAAGCTTTTATGAAAAAGATCATTGTCACTCTCCCGTATTGACAACTCCCACTTTCCATTGTTTTCAGACTAACCTTAAATTTGTAAATGTAAATTGCGTTTCGCAGCTTATAAACAGTTTGTCTCAGCTGTTTACATTGCGACCAAGGTGGTTTAAAGTGCTCCAAATTATACTATTCTCACACCACGCCACTCTGGCCGAAGCTTTCATTACTTTAGTCAGTGCGATTGTTGCTTTGTGTTAAGGACGTGGTTAAGTCGCTTGGAATCGGCGTCTCCTGCTGAAGGTTTCGAGATCATGACAGTATTCATAGCCGAAGGGCCCTCACTGTGATTTCCCTGCATCAAGGACCAAATTATGTTGATTTTTTCGGACGTAATCTTCAGGTACGAAAGCCGGCGTTAGTTTCGAAGTTGCGTCGGCGTTTCTGGTTGCTGTTGAGAGCAGAGTGACTGGAGATGGAGAACGAATCGACAGATTCTAAGGAGAACGATTCGTCGAAGCAATGTCAGAAATTCGGGCAAGAAACAATTACTACGGCTAAAAAGATTTTAGACACGGTTGACAAGGACCTAGTCGTTCCGAAGTTGTCTTTCTTCTTCTTCTTCATGGCAACCGGCGCTTTCTTACCGTATCTTGGTGTGTTCTACAAGCAGCTTTGGCTCACCGCTCGTCAGTCTGGGATTCTGCTCGGGATTCGTCCATTTGTCAAGATGTTATGCTCTCCTCTCTGGGGAATGGTCACGGATGTCTGCAATAAACCCAAGCTTATTCTCCTCGTCTCTATTTTAGGAACAACTTTGGCCCATTTCTCCCAGAGCGTAGTTTCACCGTTTCATCTGCCGTGCTATCCAGAGATGAACAGGACGAACTTCAGCTATGCCAGGGCAAAATTTCTGGCAGGGTACGCTTCCGACCGCTCTTCGCGACAAAGCGGTTTTCCAGCCGTTAAAACGCATTTGCAAAACGGATCTTCCCTCAGGAGTGAACAAGGACAAGGAAAAGCAAATATTTTACATTTTGAGAATGACGACAACACAGTTTCTCGAAACTCGAGTGCGGCAGGAAAATTACAAGGAAATACAAATTATAAGTACGAAGAAGATTTCAGGAAGGACGCAGGGCAAAGTTATAACCCGGACGGGGTTGTTGCCGCTCAAGATAGAAGCATCGAAGATCTAGGGACCGAGCCAAGACATGAAGATAAACCACGAGAAACCAGTGAAGCAAAAACTAAAATATTGACAAAAAACAAAAAGCGCAAAAATCCAAACATGAAGAATGATTTCCGCGTGAAGGACAACCAAACGATTTTCGTGACTTTGCTCGTGATTGTGTTTCTGGGGGAATTTATCGCTGCGCCAGCTCCCATGTTGACGGACAGTGGTACTCTTGGTATCTTGAGTGGACGAGAGCACCAATATGGCCGGCAAAGACTTTTTGGGTCTATAGGCTGGGGAATCGGCTCACTATTGTCAGGGGCAGTAGTCACAGCTTTCAACTCGTGCCCATTTGAAGACAGCATCAACTATGTGCCGTGTTTCTACGTGTTTGCCGCCTCCATGATCTTCGACTTCTTCGTGGCGTTCTTCTTCAAGTTCCCCTCAGCGCCACCGAAACACGAAACTGCGAACGCGGAGAACGAGTTCTGGAAAGGACTGAAGATATTTTGTAACCTGAAGAACGGAGCTTTTATCTTCACCCTGCTGTTTCTAGGCTTCTCTCACAGCCTTCAGCTTTCATTCCTGTTTTGGTTTCTTCAAGACATTGGCGGGACACCCATTCTCTTCACTCTCATTGTTGCTGTGAATTGCCTTTCCGAGGTGGTGATGTTTTTCATGGCGACCTACTTTGTGCAGAAGATTGGCCACGATGCCGTCCTTTACACAGGTCTAGGCTGCTATGGGTTGAGATTTTTGCTGTACTCGTATCTTCAGGAGCCCTGGTGGGTTTTGCCCTTGGAAGCTCTACAAGGCTTTACCTATGGAGGAGTTTGGACGGCGAGTGTGGCATACGTTGGGCCCCAGCCAGGTGAGACTCCTTCACGTTTCTTTGGCTCACTAATGAATTGTTTATTTAACTATAAAATTTATTTTCCACATGACTCAGATTTTGGTGAATCAGATCGAATTTCAGTTTATTCCGTAATAATTTCAATCCTAACCACCATTTCAATGCGTCTTCTTTCAAATATATTCTAGGTAAAAATTAAGTGCAATCTGAGTAATCGCTAATCCTAATTTTCCAATGGTCGTGTCGCTCCAATATTTGAAATTGTGCTTTTCGGAACAAACAGAATAAAATAGACTAGTTTTTCTCGATTGTTTGTTCGTGCTTGCGTGATCAGAAGGACCCCAGGCGAGGAAGGTACCGGGCAACGTTGGAGAGCATTTGTTTTGGGGATCGATACCTTAAAATATCGTAAAAGGCACTTCTACTTAACAAAACATTAAGTTTATGTATTTCTGGAACTAGATAAAAGCGCACAAATATAGAAGTGTTTTTTAAGCAATTATAATAGTCCATAGTCTCGCTCTAAACTGAACGATCACTCACTCAAAGCTTCAAGATGAAAGCAAATTAGTTGAAAAATATTGTCCTGTCTAAAGAGCCCTCACAATAGGCTATGCAAAAAAAATGATTCTTTTTTATTCAAATCAGTTCTAATTGATTAAAAAACCTGAGGACACTCAAGTCAATTTTTGACACCACACCTCACACTTAAGCTGCTTTAAATTCACTTCTACTGGTTAATCAATTTCGTCTAGCGACAAAAAAAATCGATAATTGCGTCGCTGAAGCCACAAATTCATCGTGCAATGATGATGCTCGCGGCCAAAGTAATAAATACCGTTAATAATGTTCTAAACTAATGGAACTTATTTTCAAGAAAAGAATGGCGGGTGAAAGACTCATACATCGAAATAAAACTCTCTAATGTCGGGCAGATGTAAAAACTTAGGTTTTTTAGTTCTTGGCGTATTTTTGTGGTGAACACGTTGCCAAGACACCATTGCAGTGACTTTATTTTTAATTTTAAAGTAAACTGACTCACTGAATTATTGATATCCTCTTTATAAGCTTAATCCTGATTTTCTTTATAAGACGTTAATCAACTTTCCTTCTTTCCGGAGCATCTGGAAGTTTTCCTTTGAGATTTTTTGTCAATAAAAGCTTGTTTGTCGTCTCTGGATCCGGCGGTTTGTTTCGTCCACCTAAATTAAGTGTAACAATAAGATATTTTACAATTTTTGCGGTTAAGATAAATCCTCTTTTAGCTCAATGACTAAGTTATGCAGTTGAAAACTTTACCCCCTTAAAAAGAATAACCAAGACTGGTAATATATCTTTTGCCGACTAAACGCTGTTGTTTTGTTTTGTTCGTTAAATATCACAACCAAACAACGCACAGGGTTTTTTTGCCATTTTGAAAATGCTTAGTAAATCGAACGTCAAATATTTTCATCAAATTTTATCGTTGGAATACTTAACCGATCAAAATTTGAAGGACCAAATGATTAAATTTTATTCAATGACAGAAGGCCTGCGGAGTTTATGCACCTTTTCAGTGAGACTCAGTCCAAAGTACAGACCTGCCATTGCATATATGCGTAACTTCCAGCCACCGAGCGCAACTACAACATTCGATCAGTAGATATTTTCCCAGATGCCTCAAGTGTGCGGACTGAACGTTATCTTTCAGAAATGATTGCAATCATACAGGGCGTTTTTGACATTAGATTCTCATACAAACTCTTCTATTTCATGGGATAATCACCCCTTTTTAAACTGACGGGAAAGTCTTCGAAATCCTCATTTCACTGGGCGTTAAACTTTACTAAAATGTTTTTATGCCAAACACAATTCTCTACTCTATTCGTTTCCAGGTTCCGGAGCAACAATTCAAGGTATAATCCACGGGGTGTACTGGGGTCTAGGTATGGCAGTGGGTGGAGTCATCGGTGGAATGATGGTTCATGAAATTGGTGCGCGTCTGACATTTCGCCTTGAAGCGGCTTTCTCTTTCGCAATCCTTGTTCTATTCTTCGCCGTCAACAACGTCCATGAAAAAAGCACTCGTTATTCTCAGATTCCGTCAGAACCTCAGGAAACTTTGGATGACCATGACGGAGCCGCGGGCCAAGAATTAGAAAGTACAATGGGTACTAAATGAAGTAATGTTTAGACCTAATTTTATTTCTTAACGGTCTCAATAATTCTCAAGCGGGGAAAAGTTTATTTTTTATTGCTTTTATTATATGTACAGTTGCCCCGAAGCAATTTTATTTATTCCGGATTTGGGAAATGTATTGGTTTCAAAGCCATCTTTGTCACAAAGTGACTTACAATTACTCAATATAAATGGGTAATAATAATTAATTTTCGTTTCCCAACCCGACTAAAGTTTAAAAAAAAATTGAAATTGTACAGATCGATAAAGTAAGACATTTAGCTGAGTGTAGTTTGACCTTCCTTTTTAGATACACTTGGTCGGTCATTGCTTAGACTATAATATGATTATGACTATGGTCACTCCTTAGACTATGATCACCAAACCTTAGACACAAACCATTATTTAGCTAAACTTTTTTTTAAACCAAAGAAGACCTGTCTACTATTCACACTTGTGAATAATGTGAATACCGTAAACTGCCGCTTGTAAGCCCTAGGCTTTAATAACTTCGTAAGGGCTTTTGGATGGGCTTATAAATGGAGGGGTGTATATCCGGGGAGGCTTATAAGTGGAATAAAGAAAACCGTTTTGATATATAAGCTAAAGAGGAGTTGATCGAAATACGATTTTATTGGAGTGGTTTCAGTTTAGGCTTTAAAACATCATAACAAATCGATTCATTTCACTTTAATTTAAACTAGAGGGAGATATCCGGGGAAGCTCATGATCGGATGTAATATTTTGTTTACAGGTAGATTGGGCCTATAACTGCAGGGGCTTATAAAAGGCACGAGTTGTAAGCGCAGTTTACGGTATTTGCGGGTATCACGCTTCGCATGTATGAAGCACTGTAAAGAATCAAGCATTATTTTGAATCACGTTTATTTTTGTATGCCACTGTTGATCAGGGGCGAGTTTGTTCAAGCTAAATGAATGTAATGTAGAATTGATGTTCCAATCATAGTGAAACTTGTCTATAAGATGACTATAGAGTGTGGTGAACCTTGGGTGGCTCGTAATCAACAAGAGATTGCCTTTGGTGCTTGAAATCGTTTTTTATTCTTTTTTTGGCGAAGGGGGCTTGTGCAATTGTAACAGCCTCTCTCGGCAGTCCTTTCCGGATGCAAACTGATAAACCACTGCCACTAGATGAGACTAAACCACTAGATGAGATAGTTTGTTTTTAATAGGGTGCCAGGGCATCAGTTGGGCAATTTAAATGTTAATTATTTATGTGAAGATGTTTAAAAAGTAAAAATAGCCGTGTTGGCTGCATTTGATTCTACTAAGGTTCGAGAATGGAAAATGGAGTTAGCATAAATTTCGATGTAAAAATTACAACACTGTGAGCTGCAAAACGACAGATGCTATCGACCAAATTGAACCAACATGTAGTGGGCCACTGAAGTTAGTAAATGGTGAAAATTAAATCCTGGGTTTGTAGGTAATAACGTTGAAAAGGAGATTATTTTTAAGTCGCCTTTATACAGCCATACCCTGCTGGACAGGTGCGTTGTTTTAACACGATGTGTTTCAGTAGAATGGTGAGTAAACTAACTTTTAGCGCGCAAGTGAAGGATTTTGCCTTGTAATTTGGGACGTAACTTCACCGTCAGCAGGTCCAAAACTTCGCTATCGACTTGAGGAATTATTGAATCGGTATATCAGCTTACCTAATTCTGTTTACAAATGAAGGTCTCTCAGCAGTTGCAACATTGCGGATTTTTGTGCGCAATGTTTTTCAAATGTGTAGACGCCATCTAAACATGTTCTCAATAGCTTAACTGAAGTACTAGTTACTCCCAACCTCCAATATCTTCATAAAAGACATCCAGTCGATTGCATGGCCAATCCCTTGACAAAACACGACGATCAGTTAGGGTATTCTAATTCATTAGAAATTCAGTACCTTAAAAGATACTAAAACTCTACGATTTATTCCTCTGGGCTACTTCCCTACTTCACTTCTATCAGTTTAAGTGGCATGCCTGTGAACTAGCTAGGTTTAGCTAAGCGCATTGACCACTATAAACAACAACATTTGAACTTTTTCTTTCTGAACTGTTGCGAGCAATGCTGTCTGCAATCTTGCAGCGCCCGGTGTGCCCAGATAATTAACCGAGCCAAATTAAATCTATTGAAGACGACAGCGGTACTGTTGGAGATTTGTCAAGTTATCAGAATTTTTATGTACGTTGTTTTAAAACAAATAGATATACACTTCTATTAATGCTAGTGAACAATAAAGTCTTCTTTCTCGGTCAACAATGTCTGATTTGTGCCATACACCACATTGCCCCTCACAATAAGTTAACAATTAATGAAGCTCTGTTTTTTTCCTGCATTTTAAGGGATTTGGAGCTTGGACTCCACCAAGCTATTTGAGGAGGGGGAGACAAAGTTCAAATCATTGCCACCATAACTAAGTACGTCCAATCCCCGGTACTGGGTATACACGAAGAAACAGGGATGCAGATTATAAAGGCAAAACTTGGGTGGCAGAGAGGAAAGGAGAGCGTAGGTTAGTTTGTAACATATTGTTACATATTCATGACACAGACGCCATTTTGGGTCTACATTCCAACCACGTTGTTTAATGTCATTGGTTAAACAATAACTCAACACATGCACAACTATGCATAATGGTCAGCGGTATTCTCA
>Ga0126338_10003618_pt1 | contig 10882 bp, 10 predicted proteins | sample OrbCmetagenome_2_FD_92529 | JGI IMG/M metagenome (GOLD analysis project Ga0126338, IMG submission 92529) | Coral microbial communities from Petempiche,Puerto Morelos, Mexico - Orbicella C C metagenome | ecosystem: Host-associated > Invertebrates > Cnidaria > Coral | place: Petempiche,Puerto...
AAAAACACCTAGTATTGTGAAAGAACGTGTGACTTCAAGGGAACTCTATATAAACCAACTAATTAACGTTGTCATCTAGATCCTGACGAGTGGGAAGCACTCCCACGAAACAGTTCTGTCAATAGAATAAAATGAACGACAACTAGTCCAGTCTACTTTCTTTAGACGAAACTCCATTACTGTTGAGCACTTTCGAGGGCAAATCGGACAACACATTCAGTATTATTAGTATATATTGTTATTTTTAGACATGGTACCCAATTCTTCCGAGGATGTTACTCGCGCGTTCCGTGGATTTTTTCGTGAAGGATTTGGTTATGTTTCGTTTCTTTTCGTTTCAAAGCGAAGGAAAACCTCCAATGCTGTGGAGATGTCTTCTTTGATATTTTAATCTGAATTACAAGCAAAGAAGCTTCGGCTCTCGCTATGTTTTACTACATTTCAAAACTTTAATAGTAGTTTAAATAAGAGACAGATGTCCCCTGCACAAACAATGACAACTGAATGAACGGCAAGGTGACAAACGAGTGCAAAGCAAGCAAACGCCCAAACACAACGCAGCCGAACAAACATGGTTGAAAGTGCAGACAGATGCCGCCCAAGCAGAAAAACAACAACAACAACAACATCAACAACGCCAAAGACAACGTCGATTAAAAAACGAATTAACATTCAAGTTACGAATCTCGCTAGAATTTAGATTCATTCAGTTTGTCTATACTGTCAGAAATATCCCAAACAGAATATGTAAGACAGCATCACAATTCGAAAAAGAAATTTTTAATATTGGTCGGCGTAGTTCACGTTCTCTCCAATATGCAGAATGCGGTATTTTACGTTGTTGTTTTGTAGAGAACGGCAAAGAAATTAACAAAGAATTACAAAGCACGCATAAACAGCCAGTGTGCTCGTTGCCGTTGCGATTGAGGTTTGCTTATATAACTCCCTAAAACCGAACAAACGGCAAAATAATGAACAGCCAATCGAGGACAAAGCAAACGAAGGCCCAGCCGAACAAAAAGACGGCTGAGAGTGGAGAAAACCTCTCTTGAAAATCTTTTTGAAAATCGAAACATAAAAACTAACTTATCACCACATTTCCCGCCATTTCGTCTCAGATGGTTTCGAGAAAGTCACTTGGGCTGCCCACGTATCACGCGAGTAATATCCTTGGAAGAACTGGGTACAATGGCTAAAAATAACTTAAGAGGAATTACCTTGGGTACAAGGTTTATATGGGATTCACTCCCTTACCTTGATAATCTCTTGCGGTGGTTTAAAGCGGAAGGAAACTGCAAATCTCTGCTTTGTAAGGCTGAGAGCAAAACATGCTTGAATTGCAGGCAGCTCGCATAGAAGATGGCTGTCAAACTTTATTGGAAGTAGTCAAATTTTAAGTTGAACTGCCGAGCGAAAAATCGTCAAACGAAGGGATGTCCCAAAACAAAACGTTGACACAGAAATAATAACATAAGGTTTGTGACAGACTTCATCTCCGATACATCTCTTCAACTTTGGATCCCGCCCTGGGGCTGAATCGTCATTACAACTTTCCTTTTATCATTCTTAGTGCAAAGTCCGAAGGACGGAGTACAATTAAGGTTAGAATATTGGGAAAAATACTTCAAGTAAGCGAAATGCTAGTTGCTGATCAAAAACGCGCACTTCAGATGTATATATTTTTGACAATATTTTGTCAAGAAACAAAACCTCGCTACAAAACACTGCGGACAAGTTTAAAATTTTTCTCATCTACGCACAGGAAGCACACAATCTTGTTGAATACGATGGGAGTGAATAACGGAATCAAAAGAGTGAGTGTTTTGCAGGACAAGTGGGTAGCAGTTTTGTAAGTTCACGTAAAAGATGACAACAGCAGGAGACGGGTAAACTTCATTCTTTTCATTCCTTTATTCACTCCCATCCTATTCAAAAAGATTGTGTGCTCCCTGTGGCCTGCGGTATGGAAATATCGGTAGTTCGGCCGAATGTATCGCTTATTAAATTGACATTCTCTTCCAGAGGAATGGCCCAATTCCCCCCTATGACACGCCAGTAGGGAATCATGGTAGCAGTCAGCAAAACAAATATCCAGTCTAAGATGGTGAATACAACTTCAATTGCAGGCACATCTCATACAGGCACAGGCACATCTCATAGAGGGAATTTGCCATTGTTTTGGTGTTATAAACTTTTGCGTTCTCAATGGTGGACAAGAAAACGCATTTGGATAGCACAATTAATATAAACCTATTTTTGGAGAACGCTTATTGACTATATCCAAGTCACTATTTTTCATGAACACGATCTTTATGTCGTTCACGACCCGTTGACCCATTTATCATTGGGCAGAGTTATAGTTATTAGCTTATTGGTGCCGTTAAGTGAAGCTTGATAACTTCGCACTTTCGGTTCGGAACCGCTCGTTTTACGTTTTCATTTTTTTTTTTTTAACGACAGCATGTTACTTTCCATTCTTTTGTATACAAAACACGAGCCTGTGTTCCTTAATCTAGATACCTGAACCCGTCGGCTCTTCCAATCAGCAGCAATGGATAGCCAGAGTGTAGAACTGAAAACATCACACACAAATCTCAGTCAAGTTTTATTTTGGAAATTGGTGATGTGTGCAATTTTAAGTGACAAAGTTAAAAACACAGGTTATGTCCACTTCAACGTGACGTGTGCGCCAGAGACTTTTTTTTGGTTCTTTTCTTTGCCTATGTACTGAAGTGGTTAGCTTTTTTATGGAATAGGTGGTAAATAACGATCTGTTTTAGCCCTTTTGCAAGTAAAGCAGCATGCTGTAGTAATGTTTGTTTTACCTCTGCAGGAGTTCAGGAGATGGATGAAATTGTAACGGCTGTGACTGCTCTTGTCAAGTTTCCGCATTACTGACTTCAAAAGCAGTTGAATTTTTATCCCAACAATTCCACCAGCCCTCTTTTAGGCCTTGTATATCAGTTACGGTCACTTTTGCTTCATTGCTTTTAAATTTACTTCAGTTTCGCGACCGACGAGTTCCCAGTTTGAACTCTTTTTCTCTGAAAACAATTAATTAGCTTTTTTATGTGATCAAGTTCTTTTTATCAGTCCGTTTACTTGTAAATAGTAAGATAAGGTCCTTTGAAGGTCCCACATTTTTTGCAGCAACATAGTGAAAGACTCGGTAAACGTGAGATTGAGTTAAAATGTCTTGCTCAGAATAATAAAACAAAAAGCCTACTCCGGTCTCGTGCATTGTTACTGGTGTACAATTTCAAGGCCGTAGCTAGTAACAGGCAAACCGAGGCACTTGCCTCAGTAATTTTTTTCGTTTTTATTGTTTATAGTCATGAAAAACACCATAAATTCCCAGGAAGAGAATTAAACCATAGACATTGCCTCAGTCATACTCATTTCTTGGACGCTGCCTCAGTCATGATTGGTTTCTGGCTACGGCCCTGAATTTAAAGTTAAAGTTGTAAGTTGAAGTTTGATTGGAATTCTATCCGTCACCAAGCATTTAGGGATTACATAAGATAGCATTGCGCCTGCGCGAACTCATTTTTTGAAGCACTTATCATGTGTGGAGTGGAGAAACTCCTATTCAAAATAAAGGTGAGGGCTTGAGAAGGGAGGGCATGTAATCCCTCAATGTTTGGTGACGGATACAATTCCAATCAAACTTCAACTAACAGGTAAGTCTCGTTTAATTTTTAAACTCTACTCCGTCACCGCATTGAGGGCTTACATGAGACTTCAAAGCACACTGCACACACGTAACAATTTCAACACAGAGTCCATATTCTGTAACACAACAGTTTGTCTGCAGAGTATCTATGACACAATAATCCCATAGTCTACAGATTTCAAATATTTTCCGCAAGATCGTTATCAACATCAACAGGTTAGTTGTAAAACTTAGCAAATGAGGAGGCTGAACTCCACTCAGATGTTGACAGAATCTGATCTAAGGGAACAGAATATACACTCGCTAAGGTTCCTTAGACTGGCGGAGGTGTCTACGTTTTCTTCTGTACAGTCTACCATCTTCTCTTCTGACTTCGTAAGAACGGATATCAACCTGGTCTTCCACCCGTGCCTTAAACCATTTCCGCTTTCCGGCTGTCCCCTGGTTTAGGGGCTACTCGGACGACTTCTCCTGTCTGTAAAGGCGGGAGCTCCTTGGTGTTTTGATTGTAATACTTGGCTTGTTTGGACTTCTGCTTGAGAAGTTTCTCCTTCGCATCTTCTTGGACCTTTGGCTTTAACAGGTAACTGGTGGTGAGAAGCAGTGTTCTTGTTCTGCGTCCAAACATCCTTTGGGCGGGGGAGCTAGACATTCCTTCAGAAGGGGTGTTTCTCCAGCCAAGCAGGGATAAGTAGATGTCTGTGCCTGCTTGTTTACCTTTCTTCATGATCGATTTTGCTGTCGTGGTGGCATTTGCAACCTTGCCATTGCTTTGAGGATAGCCAGGTGAACTTGTAATGACTTCAAACTCGTAGCTGGCCGCAGACTCTCTGAATTCTTGAGAACTGAATGGCATGTCGCTGATTAGCAGATTTGGGATTCCGTGGACTGAAAACTTCTTGCGGAGTATCTTAGCTATTCCCTTTGCGGTCTTAGTTTCTAGTCTATCTACTTCGAAGTAACTTGAATAGTAGTCAACAACACAGAGGTAGTCTGTGCCATCAAGTGTGAAAACATCTGCACCAATCTTTTGCCAAGGTCGATCAGCAACCTCATGAGAGATGAGAGGCTTCCTTGCTTGGTTTGCCGTGACTGATAGTATGAACAGATGTCGCACTTCGAAATGTGTTCAGTTAGGTCAGAATTCATTCCTGGCCAATACACGGTTTCTCTTGCTCGACGGAGGCAACTTTGAATTCTTGTGTGGGCCCCATGCAACTTCTCTTTAATCTTTGTGCGCAGGCTCAAGGGAATGACACAGCGCTGACCTTTAAAGATTGAACCATCCTGCGCTGAGAGCTCATCTCTAACTAGGAAACACGGATGGAGACGTGGGGACTTCCTTCTTCGTGTCAGGCCATCCACTGATGATGGTTTTCTTCGGCTGTTGCTTGTATATGTAACTGGTTGACTCTCTTGCAATAAAACAAATCCGAGGCCGTTTTGCGATGCATCACCTTGTTCTTCAGTTTGGGCTTGTGGACTGAAATACTTGAGGACTGGGGCTTGTGCAACGGCCATTTTGAGAAACTGAAAGGCATGTTCTTGTTCCTGGGTCCACTGCTACTCAGCGTCCCTGTGCGTGAGCTTGCGGAGAGGCTGACATAACTCAGACAAGTTATTGAGGAACTTCGAAAGGTACTTCACCATGCCAATGGGACGAGCACACACTGGACATCAAAGGGAGTTTCCATGTTCACTATGGCATCAATCTTCCCAGGGTCAGGTTTGACTCCTTCACTGCTTAACAGATGCCCAATGAATGTCACTTGTAGGCATTTGAAGTCGAACTTTGCTATGTTTAATTTGATGTTCCTCTCTCTGCATCTTTGAAATAAACGTACAAAGTTTGCATCATGATCCTTATCTGCTTCTTCCTTAGTGTCACCCTGACCAGTAATTAGTAGATCATCTGCTATTCTATAGATGCCAGGCAATCCTTGCAAGTTTTGATCAAGCTCCTGCTGGAAGTATTCAGGTGCAGGGCTGATTCCGTAAGGTATTCTTAACCAACGATGTCGGCCCCGTGGTGTCTGAAAGGTAGTGAGTCGGCTGGACTCGTCATCTAACTCTATCTGGAGAAAGCCATCTTTCAAATCTGCTTTGGAGAAAACTCGTGCTCTCCCAAGTTCTAGTGAAAATGTCCCCAAAGTCAGTTAACACTTGCTCTGTAGTAAGGGAGCTACTCTGAGAAACGGTGAGAGCTTCATTGTTGCTCACCAGCTGGATATTGTGGTGTTGGACCACAAGAAGACCCATTTGTTGTGCTCCGTGAGCTCCTATTAACGGCGTGTAGTTACTATCCATTACAACAAACTCGGCGTTATACGTCTTTCTTGTCTTAGGATTACGCATGCTCACTCTTGCCGTTCCAAATGCTGAGATTTGCTGCTTGTTGTAAGTTGTCAGTAGCTTGTTTGTTTTCTGGATCTCTGCTACTCCTGGAAGATATTTCTTTGGAAGGACATTACACGATGCACCAATCTGCATTCTTAAGGGGTTTCCCTTGTATCTCAAAAACTGCATAGATCTTGTTCGGAAAATCAGTCACAATTGATAACTTCAGAAGTACTCACATTAGCATCTTCGGTGGAGAACTCTACAGATAAGATTTCCTCTTCCGATGAGAGATCGGTTTCGACAAGGAACACTTTCTTTCGAGAGGTTTCCTTCCAGCCTGACTTCGGAGCCTTTGGTTTCTTCTTAGTGTTCTTCTCATGAAGATGGCACTTACTAGCGACGTCGGTGATTCTCTTTCTTGCACTTCTTGCAGACTTAATCGTAAGTGGGGCACTTTTCTCTATTTTTTTCGTGACACTTGCCACAGAATTTGCATTCGTCAACCATACGGGCGTTTGACTTTTCAGAAGACGATTTGAGTGCGTTGACGTCGCTTGATTCATTGTTTTGGTTTGTCGTGGGTTTCATTTGCAATTTAGTCGCTCGGCTGCTCGGCAGCTATCAAGATATTTATCCAAGGTTAATTTCGGTTCCTGGAGAAGCTTTTTCCTCAGACTATTGTCCCTGACACCACAAACTAAACAATCGCAAATTAGGTCTTCCTTTAACGAGTCAAACTCACAGGTTTCGGCAAGAGTGCGAAGTGCTGTTGTGTAGGCATCAATCGACTCGTCAGGTTCTTGTAGACTATTTTTGAACCTGTATCTTTCGTAAATTACGTTCGTCTACTCTGTGCAGTAATTCTGCCCTAATTCGAGCACTTTGTGGGTGTTTTACCTGTCATCATCCGACGGAAACGTAATGCATGACATCACAGGTAGTAGTACTGTTTGCTCAACAAGCTTATCAAGGCACATATGCCTTTAAACAAAGAGGCTCGTACCTTTTGCATTTTAACGTCTTGTGAACGTACAGATGGGCTCAAAGTATCCCATACAGCCTGGTTTACACATACTTTTGTCAGGCTTTCACAATTCTCAAGGCGATAATATTTGTTCATCTTTTCTGAGAGGTTTCCCTCTGGCAGTCGGTCTTTCATTAATGTAGGATGACGCTTGCCAGTTCTGAGTCCACTTTCGGATCAGTTTCCTCCTTTTGCAAATCATGTTGCTGCTAAGCACTTTGCTTTTACCGAAATTATAGAGAGGATAGGACGTGTCAAGCAACTGTCCAACAGACGCGGCCAAATCTATAGTGACTATACACTATTGGCTTTTGCCATTAGCCTCTTCCCGCTTCTACTTCGCGGGGGCTTGCCCTCGTATTGAGGATATCTTCCACTTGAACTTACTCGGTCGGCTTTAACCGACTTAAAAGCCTCGGAAATGTCTTTAGCCATATTTCCGGACACTTGCAAATCCTTCTTGCATGGCAGCTAAGGATATCTTCCTCTTGAACTTCCGTCATAGGAAATCTCTTCCTCTTGAATTTCCTCGTTATAGGATATCTCTAGGTCGGCCTTAGCCGACTTGGAAATGGCATTAGCCATATTTCCGGGCAGTGTTGCAAATCCTTCTTGCATGGCAGCTGAGAGAGCTGTCGAAGGTCCTTCACCTTGAGAAGGAGAAGCACCAATCTTGGTGCCATTTTCCACAACATTGAACTTCAATGTCCTCGGGCACTTTTACTTCAAGAGCTATCGCTGCTTTCCTTTTTCTGTCCAGATGTTTACTCCCTCTGACCGGTATCCTTGTCGTTTTCAGGCATTCTAACGTGCTTTAGAGCAAATTATTGCTGAAAATGTTCACGAGACAAAAAAAAAAATCCTCTGTTCACTCGGAAAGGCGGCAACACACTGAGTTCGCGCAGGCGCAATGCTATCTCACTGAAGCCCTCAATGCGGTGACGGAATAGAATTGTTGTTATCTTGCTTGTTGTTGTGGTGTTTATGCCTCTTTATTTGGTAACTCAAGGCCGGGAGCAATTTCACTGAACTCGAAACAAATATGGACATGTATTGCACCGAGCATTTGTTTGGATAATATGGGCTGTCATTTCGGAATTCGAATTTTCCATGATTTACTAACTACCAAAATAATTAAATAGGTAATTTCAGAAATATTAAAATTCTAACAACATACTTATTGCATTTGACGAAATCAAGACTCTGTACAATTATGATCAAGGAACCGACACCATTCTCTTTAATAACAAAGAAATCGTAGTTGATGGGAAACCGTTATTCATAAGGGAATGGTTTATCAAGGGTATCCACACGATCCCACAGCTTTTTAATAAAAACGGTCAATACCTAACTTTTCAAGAATTTCAAGCTAAACATCATTGTAACACAAACTTTCTCCAGTTCTATTAAATCTTGAGTGCAATTTCTGTGCGCTTGAAGAACAGAGCGCGAGTCCTTGGGCAAAATTCGATCTTCATTACAGAGAAAACTGAAAATCTTTTTTACTGAACGAAACTAGTCAAATCAATTTTGAAACGTTTAGGGCAAGAGACTATTATCGCCTACTTCTCGTTAAGAAACACCAATCACCTCATACTGACCCGGAAAGATGGAAAAGAGATGTTTCAATAGACACAGAGAATCAGACAGATGTTTTTAAAATGGCTACAAAAACATGCAAAGAAAATAAGTTGAAAGAATTTCAATTCAAATTATTCATAGGATTGTCATTACAAAGAAAGAACTCTTCAGATATGGAACAAATACATGCACAGATAGTGACTGCATCTATTGTGGTGAGCCAGACTCCATAAATCACACCTTTGTCGACTGCGAATTTACAAAAATCTTCACATGCAAAGTCATTAATTGGTTTAACACTCAGAATGGTTCCAATTTTCAACCAGGTACAAAAGAAACGCTTTTCGCCACCTTTAAGCACCCAACATACATGGAGCTAGTGAGAAAATTCAATTACACCCTCCTTTTCATGAAATTCTATGTGTATGTAAGTAAACTAAACAACAGTTCACTTGTACTAACCGAATTTATTACTAGAATCAATTATAAATACAAAGTTGAAAATTTGTAAATTAACACCGAAAAACTACTCGTAACGTGACTATGCTCTTCACAAACTTTACAGACTGAGCTACTTTTAACTGTATTAAATCAAGACTAGAAATCGTTCTTCCTCCCCCTTCCCCGCGCTATTAGTTGTTTGTTTGCTTTTTTGTTTATTTTGTATAGTTAAGTTTTCCTCTCCTTTTATTTTTTTTCTGTCTCTTTTTCTTTCTTGTTTTGTATCCTGTTTGATGTAATTGTAGCCAATGTGTGTTGTCAGAATTAATTAATTACTTTATTTCATTCGTTTTCCTAATGTAAGTAAGTAACACCTGGTGTAAATGTACATTGTAGTATCGGAGGAGCCATAGCAGAGTACTTTGTTATTGTAATTTGTAATTTGTAATTTATGGTACGTGTAATTTGTTAAAGATCTGTTACTTTAAATAAATAAATAAATAAATGAATTCTAACAAGGGGCTAAGGCTTAGGGGAATAAAACAAACGAAATAACATCGAGTTTGAGGGATGAATCAATCAGTCTATACGATTAAGGTGGCTCAAAACAGTTTTCCAGCACTTTCCAAGACTTTGATTTTGATGGGTCAGTATAACCGTTCTTTATCAGTTGATGCTATATTCATGGTATCACAAAATTACCCAATCATTGGTGAACACGTTGGTGTCATTTTCATGACACAATAGGTTACCATAGCAACAGTATAACCTGCTAAAAACAACACCTTTAATTATAGTTTTAGGGGCTTATAATTCAAAAACGGTATGGTGAAATTTACTTATATTATCAAATTTTGATAAGCATGATGAGACGTAGTTTTAAGCTAACTTTTTAAAAAAATATGTAGCTGGGGTTCAGAGCCACCTTAAACTTTCGAAAATTTCCTGTTTATTCACCAAATAATGGCATGTTTCTGACACCCAAAACAATACTCTCAAGCAAAAACCATGCCTTTTACAGTGAAGAAATCTGTAGCTTAACAGTGCAAAACGACATAAAAAGAGATCAGAAGAAGTCCCGTCAAGACCAAAGAAAATCAATTCCTGCTTTATTTTATAACCTGTGATTAGAGGTAACTAAAATTTCAAACTCTTTTTAATGTCCCGTTCTAAAAATTTAATAAATGAAATCCTCTTCGAGTAACTTAAAGTCGCTGCTAAAAAATTAGTTTTCCTGCATTCGAAATCAAAATGTCTCAATTATGGATATGGTACCCCGTTCTAGATCAGGGGCACCCAAATCACGACTCCCCTTGAACAGCCATACCCACCGTACAGGTACTTCATGGGAGTACCCAAACCCCAGGGGCTATCTTCCTACTGTAAAGCTTGGAAGACTGGATAACAGATTTCAATTTTGATCGAGAGATTATCAAGGTAAGAGATTGAATCCCCCATGTAGGCCTTCTACCCAAGGGAATCCCTCTTAAGGTGGTTGGTACCAGTTTTCTCGCGCGGGGAGTAGATTACCATCGTGCGTCACGCGTGAGTAACACGTACGATAGAGGCGCGAGGTTTAAAACCCGAAAGACCAAAACAAATATGGCGGCGCGCGGCTTTTTTCGCGCAAGGTCACTTTTGTACTGTTGGAGACGAAATTCGCATATAAAAGAGGCTTTACCTGCTAGAACAACTTGAGTCAATTCTGTGTATTTAAGAAAAATTGTTTCGGCAATTCAATGTTTCCCAAATTTCAAAGGCAACTCGATCGATCGTGACAGCCACCGGGAGCGTATAAAGGACTCGCAAAACATAGCAAATCT
>Ga0126338_10003619_pt1 | contig 10881 bp, 5 predicted proteins | sample OrbCmetagenome_2_FD_92529 | JGI IMG/M metagenome (GOLD analysis project Ga0126338, IMG submission 92529) | Coral microbial communities from Petempiche,Puerto Morelos, Mexico - Orbicella C C metagenome | ecosystem: Host-associated > Invertebrates > Cnidaria > Coral | place: Petempiche,Puerto...
GATGTTCTTTTCAACTCTGCTTGGAGAATCTGATTCTCTGCTTCATGTTCCTGCAACTCCCTCTGTAACCTTTCGATCTGTTCCTGGGAGTCACGCTCAGCAGCTGTGGTTATTAACCTCACCGCATCATCGTCATTTTTTGCAGACAAGAACTTTCTTTTACGCTTTGAATCTGACTTAGGGTTCTTATTTTGATGGAGAATATCCACACCATCTCTAAACTCTCCGTCTGTTGGATGACATAATTGTGGCATATGCTGACCTTCTAATGTATCAGTTTCTCTTGTTTCCCTAACAGGATCCTTTTCTGTAGTTGTTAAACCTTCTTCATAGCTGGACTGCTGTTGCAGCAAATTATTTCCACTGAAATTTTGTGCGGGCTTCTCCTGTATGGGCAAATGTTAGATGATTAGAGAAGATTTTTTTCCCCTTCTTTACTTCACCATATATATATATATATATATATATCATTAACACCGTATTATATATCTTATCATTATCATCATTTTAAACACAGATGTCTTCATCTCTATTCAGTGAACTGCAGATACAGTTTGTGCATGTAACTCTGGATATTCTGTCATGTGTTAGGCCTAGTTGCATAGACTAGAATAGACTAGAATAGACTAGACTAGAATAGAAAGCTTGTGGGGTCGCGTGTAAAAAATAAAAGAAAGACCTAATAACAATGTAATAATAAGTAAAAATTAAAAACTACTGACCTTATGAGAACCTGATCTATATTTACAATATTTACATGTCATAAAACGTTCAGATATAAATAAAATTGTCATCACGATACCGCACAGTTGAGGCAGACACTACGCTGAATTTAATATCTTTAAAATAACATTTTGTTTTCAATCGTTGTTTCAGTTCCCTCTGCTTTAGCTGTGGAACTCCATGTACTTCATTAAAACTAACAGTGTTCCATAAGATAGATAGCTACATGTACAACGGTTATTTTGTCAACTATAAATTGAGGGTGCATGGCTACAATTATTTCAGTCGCATTTCCAGTCATAAAATGGAAGAAAACGTGGATACTAAGATTATCAGTTGAGTAAGGCGCGACGTAGATTTGGTGACGAAGTTTTGGACTTTAAAAAACGGTGTTGCCAGGGACAACGTTCCTCATTTCCAGTGGTAACAGTATCTTCTTAAAAGAAAAATAAACGCTATAACAAGACGTTTTGGCATCATCTTGTCGCCATTATCAAATGCAGATTTAAAAAGATTCAGTTCAGATATATACTAGCTTAGGTGTTGAGGAATGAAGAAAAATGTGAGGAACAATGACTGTCAGCTAATTAAATGCTTTTCTGCCAATGACGTAGTTGCCACTGGAAATGGAGCCAGTTACCCGTGACAACAACCCAAGCTGAACGTTGAAACCTGGTCACCAAACTTTCGTTGCGCCTTACTCAACTGATAATCATAGTACTTTGGATCGGAAAATATACTCAATTTCAAAGAAGTAACCAAGGAAGTAACAAAGGAAGTAGCATATGGATATCTGAAGGCGAAAAATATTAAAGCATTGATTTCACTAGCAATTGAAGTTAAGTTATGTACATAACGACTACACTGTATAATGTCTTACAGGCAGTAGATCCAGACTGTTTTCTCTTGGAGGAATTACTGACGATTCTGTTATTCTGTCCGACACTGTTTGGCCAGTTGGAAGATGAGATCCTAAAAAATCAACAAGAAATTTATATGCGAAAAGTAAACAAATCAACATGACATGAGCGTGGGACAAAGAAAAAATCCGAGTCCCCAGCAGGAATCGAACTCAGCTACGAGAACTCATGGAAAGCAGGGCCATTTCAACTGAGTTCATATGTGACAGGCGTCCTGTTAAGGAGGTCATGAGTTCGATTCCTGTCAAGGACTCATTTTTTTTTTTCTTTGTCCCACAATCGTGTCATGTTGATCAGTTCACTTTTCACATTTCATTACCGAGCTTAACATTCACTATCTTTATTCACTTATCAAGAAATTTATACATCGCTTTACGCATTCTTTTCGACCTTCGTTTAATTTACGACGTGTACCACTCCTTACAGTCTCATTTGTCTTTTTGCAATATTTTCATAATTCTACAGCCACATGTATACATGTAAATTATGACACGTCTATAATACGGTTACTTACTTGGCTCTTGCACAGGGTCTCCTTCCATACAGAATGCACCATCTTCTGTAAGATGAAAATCAGTGAGAAAAAAAAAAACAAAAGTCCCATTTTTGTAACATTGTAACATTCTTGCAGATGTGTTAATTAAAAAATGTCCATTAACAGGCTACTTACTTGGTTCATGTTCAGGGGCTTCTTCCATGTGGAATGCACCATCTTCTGTAAGATGAAAATCATACTAACAGTGAGACAAATAATAATACAAGTCCCATTTCAAAAATAGTGCAAGTTCCATTTTTGTAACACTGTAATATTTTTGCAGATATGTAAATTATAAAATGTCTATAATAAGGCCACTTACTTGGCTCTTGTACAGGGCCTTCCTCTGTGAAGAATGAACCATCTGCTGTAAGATGAAAATTATATTAACAGTGAGAAAAAACAAAACAAAAATAATACAAGTCCCATTTTTGTAACACTGTAAATTATAAAATGTCCATAATAACATTTCTTACTGGGCTCATGTACAGGGCTATATTCCACACAGAATGAACCATCTCCAGTGAGACGAAATCATACAAGTATCAACAGTAAGACGAGTAAAAAAAAAAAAAAAACCAGAAAGGTCACAACTAACATCACATCCAGTTCTGTCATTAAGGGCTGTAACCTGTAATACCCATTATGGCTGAGTATACTTGATTTTTCCTTGATGCTACGGGTGAAATTGCCTTGTTGATAGAACTCAACCACAAAGTAACAAGTTTGCTAAGGGTGTAGAGAACAAGGATACAGGTGACTCAAAACTTAATTACAGCCCTGACATCAATGTAAATGTGTCTAATGTCCAATGTAAGATGGTCTACGGCAAGAAGGGGCAACATGCCCATGCAAAACATTTTATTTAATGAGTACTACATATGATAACATCAACCCATGATTCTTTTTCAGCCCGATGGCACAATATCAAACAATACAATATGTTTCAAGTCATTTCATCATGTCTTCTCATCAGTAGGCCCATAAGGGCTCCTGTTGGTGCTCTCAATCCAAAACTGTCTATTTTGCACCACCACCTTGGCTGCAATCCAGCTCTTCCACCCAACCTTGTTTCTTTCTTTCTTCACAGTCTTTCTCCAAGTGGTGTTTCAAGCCCTTTTCACTTTTCCCTTTTAACTTTTACATGCATGCATGCATGCATGCATGCATACATACATACATACATACATACATCATTTATTGTTGCAGGTGACTCAAAACTTAATGACAGCCCTGACATCAATGTAAATGTGTCTAATGTCCACATGTTGGATTATGATTGTTGCATCACTAACAACAATCATAATCCAACATGTTACAACACCACTTTTGATAATTTTGTTTTTCCATCCAAAAATGACTCAAGTCCATACTGGATTACACTGTAATGTAACTAAGAAAAGTTAATTTTGGAAAGGGCTACCGAACACAATCTGCAAAGAGTAGATGTACACTTACATGTAACAGCCAATGCAGATCCTCTTACCTCTTTCTGCATTGTCAAGTAATGGGATATCAAGTTTCTCCAGAAGATCAAAACGTTGAATTCCTCTGAGTAGGTCTCTTACATAGGCACAAGACAGTACTCCACTGGCATCCAATTCTTCAAACAGCTCAACACCTTCTCTGATTTTGGCAAGTCGAGAAGCTTCCACCCTGGGTTTGGCCAAGAACTTCATCTGCCTGAGTTCAACATCTGACAAGGAGTTTGAGATTTCCAATAGTCTTAGTTGTAGTGAAAAACCTGACCAAGAGAAGTAAGCATAAATTACCACACACACATGAACATGAACATGTAAGGAACTAAACCTTATGAAAAATCTATTAGTATATTGCAAAGTAAAAACTAATGTATGTTGAAAAATCCAATATTAGTGAATTGAGGGTTCTTCAATTGGTAATCTCACTATGTAAAACGAAGTGCCTACAAGGGCCAATCTACACGTAGAATAATACTTGATTTCGCTTGCAAATGTTTATTTGTTATGCTAACAACATGACTCAGGTCCTGTTAACACCTGTCCCAGGAATCATATTTATTTTAATAAAAAAGATGTAGACTTGATTTAAATGAAACAATATTTGTTCTACAAGCATGTTTCATGTTGGTTTAGCTTACATGACTCTTGTAGAGGTCCTGCCCCACCAAGCAGTTTTCCTTCCATATCAGTAAAATCACAAGATGCACTACTGGCTGAACAAGACTTGCTCTGCTCATTGGCATGGGCCCTGGATGACCCGAAAGCTTTCTCATTCCGCTTCTGTTTATCCTCAAGGAATGATCTTGTTCCCAACTCTAATGCAAGCTGTTGTTTCTCTTCCTCACATTGTTGGAACTGCTCCTTCAACTGACTCAATTGTTGCCTGAGCTCATGGCACTGATTCTGACAAAATTCAACCTCACTCTTAAGAATTAAAATTTCCTCTTTACTTAATTGACTACCATCTTCTAACTGCACAGTCTCTCTTGTTTCTGAATCCTGATTGTTTTCTCCTGAAGATACACCTTCTTCATGACTTGATCTCATTGCAGAAGATTCCCCGACAGAGTTGTCTCCAACAGATTGGTTTGATAGCTTCTCTTGCAAATTGAAAGGTAATTCATTGCGAACTGCACAAGCCGCGGGTGTACTCCCTATCATATCAACATTGGTGGAAACCTTTTTCTCATCACATGGTTCTCCTGCTGCTTTGTTCAAAGTTGGAGACATGTTCTGTAAAAACGCAGGCATCTCACACACTTTATCAGATGGGCTGGTAGGAAATGAATTCAGTGATGACATGGAGCCAGGTGATAACCTACAATGGTTAAGCTGCTTCTCATCATCCAAATACGCTGAGTGAGTCAAAGAAGACATTTCACCAATGCCTGAGGGCTGTACCTCTGATGATACATGTCTGCTAGTCAAGAGGCATTCCAGAAGGCCTAAACAAATCTCAGTGCTAATCTTGTCACCAGGTTGGCCAGTAAATAGGTTGTCTTCTTCCACCTGTTAAAAAAAAAGCACTGCTTTATTGGATGAAATACATTTACACTGTAAGCTGCAGTAACTTTCTGACACCTTTCATTAGCGCAGCACCCCGTAACATGTCACCTTCTGTAAGGTTGCATCGCTACAAGGCAACATCATGTTGAACAGGTTTAAATGTTACTTTGCATGAGCCTGTTCACATCTTAGTGGATAGAGACCCTGCCAGGTCAGGTCAAGTCATCTTAATGAGAACCTGGTATATGATCTTGAACACTAAGAATCTCACTATGGTTACAAAATGAAAGGTTACCTCATTCTGTAGTGAGTCTGCTGGTGGTTTTTCTCCCAGATGATCACATTCAGGTTCTTGGCTACTTCCATCTCCACATATATCTGATGATTGGCCAGAGCAAGAGGGTTTCTTTACTGACTCTTTTATGTAGTTACAGCCAACATCATGATCATCACAAAACAACTGCAAAGACTGCTCAAAGGTAACCCTCACAACACAACACAATGAGTCCATTGTACTCTCTAAAGTGTTCTTCACTGATGAACAGATGCAACTTGACTCGTACTCTTTGACAGTCCAGCATTTCACTAGGACAGATTCTTCTTCCACAACAAGAGATAAAGAGGAATTACTAGGCTCCAGAATAAAGAAACATTCTCCATTCTGCACAGCAGAAGCATTAGAAATTTCAACACCTTCCCCCTTGGCTACTGCCAATGACCGACCTAAACTGCAAATCAAATTATCAAAAACAAACTCAGCCTGGCGCTGACTTGAAAATCTATACAAAAAGTATGAGACATGGGTTGAAGGCTTAACAGCAGAGGTCAAAGATGAATGGAGAGCAGGATCTATGTCGCCATCTTTGTGTGGGACTGATAGCTCCTGCTCCACCAGAAGAGGAAGGTAGTCAATCTGAGCAAACAGTGAAGTCATAGCACAGGGTTCTGTTGGCAACGTCAGTTCCACATAGAAATCCTGTCCATCTATGTAACCTTTTCTAAACTTTGGTTGCAAAAATAGCACGTTTACACTTTCACGAAAGGCAGAGCAAACACGACTTAGTTCTCCCATTTCCAGCACTTTAGGAGTCTTCCAAAATAGGAGATAACATGGCTTCTTTCCATGGCTAGTTGGTGATGATAACAAGAACACATTAGGATCTTTGAGAGTGTCTGATTTCAAAGAAGTAAAATCAGAGTTCATATCTTGATCAGTGAAAACACAGTACACATATCTGTCAGACAACCACACTTTATGAAATATGTAATTTTGACCAGCAAAAACTACAAAGAAGGGCATCTCTATTTCATGACTTTGCAAAAAACTAAGGAGTGTATTCAGATGGGCCCTCCTCTCCTTGCCTACTTTCATGTGAACCAGATTGACAAGAGAAACTACTGCAGCACCAAAGCAGGAATATCTTTCTGCACCACCACTGGTCTTGACTTGTAAGAACATGTTGGTACTTTCAGGGGAAATGATTTTCAATGCCATACAAGATTCCTCTTGGAAGGAAACTTGCTGCTGCACTTCAGTAAATAGCTCCTCTGCTTCATCACTTCCCATGTTGAGCTGCAAGACACCAAGTAAACTATGGCAAATCTTGACATCTGGATGGTCACGTCGCAGCCCAAGCTTCAGAAAGATGTCAATGGCTTTCTTCACTTTGTCTCCAGCTGAAGCTCTGGATTCTCTTAACTTTAGCGAGAAGGCTGCTGCTTCAATGTATGCACTTGCTGTCTTTGGAGAGTCTTCACCACAAACTGAAATGAAAATATCCAATGCTTCCTGCATGGTCATTTCAGCATTCTGGAAATTTCCTTCTTCACTGTGGAGGCGAGCAAACTTTAAAAGAATCTCTGCCACATCTGGATGATGAGGGTTAATTTTCTTGAATACAGTCAGAGCTTCAGTGAGGAAAATGGAGGCATCTCTGGAGTGGCCTTTTAGAAGTGCACATGTACCCAGTAGACTCTTGCATGATGCAACCATATGGTGACCTTTACCAAAGTAATAGACAAATATTTCTTGTGCTTGTCTCAGCATTGTCTCAGCTTCACCCGCCTTTCCAGCAGCAAGTTTAAACCTACCAACTTGATACAGCAATGAGGCATAGAGATAATGGGTTCTGCCATGCGCCATCAAGTATTTGGCTTCCAACTTCTCTAGCAACACACAAGCTTCTTCAAGGTGATTGGTATCACGGTACATCTTTGCCAAGATTATTGCTGTTGTAATAAGGTCAGCATTTAGCAACTCTTGTTTGACTCCTTTATCTGCGCACAATTGATCCAAAAACTCAAGCAACTGGGAGGCAACATCTTCAAGTTCTTCACCTTGTATTTTCTCACCACTCTGTTCTTTCAGCTGCAAAGCCATCAACCTCTTCATCAAGGTTATTGTGGAGGCTTCATCAGCACCACTGATGTCGTACAACACACCAATACGCAGAATATCTTGACATCTCTTGTAGTTTCCAAATTCTTGAAATAAATCAGCAACTCTTCTTAAGACTTTCCATGGCAGATGAACATCTCTTGTCAATCTCATGGAGATATCATGGCACAAGGAGGCTGCAGAGTCACAGCAAGACCAGGCATTTTCATCATTTCCAAGGAGCTTGTGGAGAGCTGCCAAGTTCAAATAGGCAACAGCATTTCCCAGATGATCATGTTCACATTCAAAGCAATTCTTGGCTCTAGAAAAGCAAGTCTCACTTTTCTTGTACTCCATCTTCTCACTCAACATCACTCCAAGGTTACTCATCAGATAACCAACACCAACATGGTCTTGATATTGGTCTGCTATTTCTTCTAAACACACCATGTCACCTGTTTCATAAGCAAGTGCACTTAGAGCGGAGAGGATGTCCAGCCCATTGACAGTATCACTTTCAGAAGTAAGAATACAGGTAATGAACATGTCTTGGCGATCATTCCAGGGTTTCAGAATACAATGGTCAACATAGCTCTGTATGGATTTTAAGTACTCTTGACACATGTCTAGGCCATCAGTTACAAGAAGTATGTTAGCTGGCTTTAGAGTATTATGAGCTCCTTCCAAAACCTCCTTACGGGGTAATAAAGTTTTAAACTTCTCAAGATGGTCCAGGCAAGTACTTCCTCTGATGCTCTTCTTCATCATGATGATCAGACTTTCAAATGTCTTTAGATGATTTTTTTTTTACCTGCAAAAAAAATTGAAATAAATGCTCTTACTACAGCTGTATATGTACATGTAGGCAAGAAAAAAGTTGTAATAAGGAAATGTCTTCCCTACAAACTCTTTTCACAGGTCCTATGTAATACAGCCTGTATAATTTATACCTTGACAGCATAAAGAAGCTGCAATTTTCATTCATGTAGGTTAATGAAACAGTGTAAATACAAAAGCTTGTGTACATGAACTGTTTTACATTTACCATGAGATCAGGGAACGTGATGTAAAAGTTACAATTTTATAAAGGGTTCATGAACATGACGAGTCTAGAGGACAAGGGTCTACATTATTTTTGTGACTAACATTACAAAATTCTCTGATAAATAATGTTTGTTTACTCAGAAAATACATGTAGTTCACTGTTCTGTGGTGAGTCAAAATCACTTTGCTTTACACAATGTATACTTCCTGTATATTATACATGCAGGAAAAGGAATGTACATCCACAACCTTAAAACATAGGCACACAAGGCATGCATGAGTTATTTTTTTGGTGAATTAATCTCTTGGAGATAGCAGTGAGCAGATGCTTGACAGTTACGATAAGGTTAATCCAACAAGTTTGTTTAGTTACAACGTACAGTGAAAAAAAAAAAATTGTTTCACCCTAGGAACTGTGATATCAAGCTTAAGTTACATTTACAGTATCAAGGTATGGTTTTAACAGTCGATCAGTGGCTATGTTTATTAGAACTATTCCCAGCCAGACAGCTAACCATCATGGAGTCTGTAATAGTACTGTAGCTAATGGTAAACAGCCGATTGGTGTTGATTCTGGATCACGTTTCTGGCTCATTTTACAACAAGAACCAATTTAATTGTAACACTGTCATGCAATAGCATGGTCTTATTATGCTGCCAGCAATGATGATAGTTTTTTTCGGTTTGATATTCCACAAAACCACTTCATATTAATATTGTTATCAAAACCCAGTTAAATGAGAACACATTATTGAAAGTGAACAGCATTACCTAACTTGACACTTGAAACAACCAGACTATTGCAAAAATGTAAGTTACAGAAAAAGTTTTCTTACTTTATGAGAGATGTAAGTTTGCCTTTTTGAACCACGCAAGGAATCTGCTTCAAAGTGAAAGAACCACTGTGTTGCCTCAAAGTCTAATTTGATTAATTTGCGGTTAACTTGTCGCCATGAAGTCTTCAGGAATATTTGATGAGTTTACCTACCACAAATCCCTATTAAAAGTTTTAAAGAATTGCCACTAATGCAAGATATTAAAATGCCACTGGATACACTAACAAAAAGAGGCGTCCAAACATTTATAGAAGGTTAAAGTTTCTGGACATGCCACTAAATTAGCTGGTTTGTTTATTCTGACCATGTGGACAAGAGTCACTGATTCGTCACTTTTAATTGAAACTACTCATGCGTGAAAAACAACAGTGTCAAGTTACCATTTGACATTAACAAATAATAATATCTTGTTACATTTACCTGCAACCAAAAACAAATTTCAAAACTCAGCAGTGTTCTCATTCCTGACTAGTGATCCCTAATTTCTTTGGTTTTGACAGAGAAAACCACTTCAAATGAGTATCTCAGTATCGAGTCCAAAAAAAGTTTCAACAAGAAGATCTATTATAACCGCGCTTTTAAAATTTAACTGTTTTCTTAGTACTACAGTTGCATTGCAGAGCACATTCCAAAGCAGTCCTTGATGATTCATTGATTACTGTAGACACCACATTACTTGATCAACACAAACTGTATTATTGCACCATCAGTCGTAGTCGTAGCCATTGTGAAAGCTCCGATGACGTAATGTTCTAAATCTGGAACTTTCTTCGGGATATGTATATGGGCATGAACTATACAAACGCTACAATAATAACACTTAAAAGTCATGATTAAATTTAATTGGTTTTTCAATGAGTAAAGCGCTAGCTAAGTAGTCACACAAGTGAAACAGCCAAAGAATTTACTTCATTTGCCTAAAACCACAAAAAATACTTGCAAAATTGCAAATAAATTATTAATGATCATCCCTTCTGGCAAAATAAACTTGCAAAGTAAACACGATCTTATTTGTCACGTAGCGAAAGTGAAAGCTACAACAGCAGCACATCCCATGGCTGACAAAATACCATTTTTAGCGTATTTATTATTCCCTTTGAATCCAACGCTTCAATAAAACCAAAAGAAAATATATTTTACCCAGAACAAAAAAATCAATATCCATAAAATTGTCCATGTATTAATGTTTCAACAGCTTTTGGTGAATAAAATCACATGTTGCATGACTCAAAATTTGGCCGAGAGGGAGTTTGGCTCAGGTCACTGACAAAATGAAAAAAAAACAAGAAGATCTGTTAGATCTTATAACCGTGCTTTTAAAATTTAACTGTTTTGTTAATACTACAGTCACAATGTAGTGCACATTCCAAAGCAGTCCTTGATGATTCATTGATTACTGTAAACACATCACTTGATCAACACAAACTGTGTTATAACTTATTGCACCATCACTCTTAGC
>Ga0126338_10003620_pt1 | contig 10880 bp, 3 predicted proteins | sample OrbCmetagenome_2_FD_92529 | JGI IMG/M metagenome (GOLD analysis project Ga0126338, IMG submission 92529) | Coral microbial communities from Petempiche,Puerto Morelos, Mexico - Orbicella C C metagenome | ecosystem: Host-associated > Invertebrates > Cnidaria > Coral | place: Petempiche,Puerto...
CCTGATTCTTGGCGAGGTTGTTTATATAGCAATCATCTATCATATCCTAGATTCTTGAATTTATTTATTGAATGGTTACGATTTTTAGTTTTGATCACATGACTGGTGAAAACCAAGAATAGTTTAAGTGAAAAAGCTTGTGGTATATGAAGGGTTTTACTCTAGACACCCATTTTCAGTCAAAATGGTGTAGCACACAGCATACACAATGGTCAGGCACTCAAGGGGTTAAATTTTGAAATACAGTGTAACATACCTGCCAACCCCCAGAGTACAAAAACCTGGAGACGGCTAGAAATCTTTGCATTGTAAGAATATAATTTTCGACAATGTCTGATTACTCTCCGAAAATCACCCGAAGGCCTTCCAAACGTTCCCGACGCCTTGAAAATAACGAAATTAATGAAAAAAAAATTAAAAAGAGCCACGGTAGGTAGTTCCCGGGAGATTTGGTGCTCTAACCAGGAGACCGGGAGATTTGATGAAAAACTTGGAGACTCCCGGGAAAACCGGGAGAGTTGGGAGGTCTGGTGTAACCTGCAAGATCCTTAAAGATATTTTAGAGATTGTCAAGAAAACCTTAGTGATCTTCCAGGACCAGGAATGATTCATCAGATCAGTGCTTGCTGTTGGCTGGTGCTTACAGAGAACAGCCCTGTCATTCACAACCTATGATTAGCTATTTGCCTGTGACAGGTGTAGAAAGAAGGATGTGAAACATACTTAGTGCATGAAAAGTAACTAAAGTCTAAAGGGAAGAAACTCTTCACACTCATTTGCCCAGTGGGCCATGACCCTGGCATGCAGTGTACGATTTCAAGACTGTACAATAGTTGAGCGCTGTGTAGAAAGAACAAATGAATATAGATGTACTCTCGTCTTGGTATTTTAGTTTTAATTAATCTTGATATTGATTGTTAGTTTGCAGACATGCTTCAGAGAATAGAGTGCTACAGGGACATGTTCCTGAGTCAAACACAGATCCTAACTTTACAGCCACTGGCTGCTCTGACCAAAGAGTTTGAAAAAGCTAAGGTAAGATATGACCTGATTTTATTATACCCGATAACTTGTCTTTCAGTTTATACATATATGCAGGTTTTGATGCGCAGTAAAATTTAGTTTGCATATTGTCTTTGTTGCTTGTAAAACAAAATATTTAATTTCTACATTTTAGGACCTCCAAACTCAAATGCAGAAAGCCAGAGATGCTTTGCACCTTTCCTGGGAAAAGTATTCCAGTCTTTCACATCTAAGTAACTTACAGGAGGTATAGAGAATTACTTTAAGTTTCTTAACTAATATTGATCCCAGACATCTGTTGATTGCAGAATGTACTTTTTTTTTTCACGCCATTGCATGCACAGTTGGTTTCTTTCATGGATTCAAAAAAAAAAGTGATCAGGTGGTGACAAATTTCATGATCATATGACAGGTAAAATCAGTGAATCTTTCTTTCTTAACATCAGGGAAGGTGCCTCACAGTTTTTTCACAAGTTTGTTGAGTTTCGCACTTTCTAACAAGATACAATTATTTCAAGATAGATGTTACAGAGAAGAGTTTGATAGATTCAAAATTCATCTCATGGATATCCATTGCGTTCTAATAAATCTTCGATTTAACTGTGCAGGCCAATATCAGATTATGTTGCTTTGATTGCCATACTCATGATTCATAGCTCAATTTTAAAGTCATGAACTTAATCAGTACACAGTCATGAACTCCGTATGAAATAACTTGATTGTGTCATTCAAAAAGGTATGATTAAGTAATGACACATTGGGCTAGACCATAGCCTAGAACCCAATTTCCCTACAGATATCACTGGTCCATTGTAGCAGAGTATAATCTGTCATTAAAAGTAGGGACGGTTGCAAAGTAAGCTACTGCCTATTAAAATTATTAATGTTACTTTCCTTTACAGCCCTCTGTATTGGACAAACTTGCACATGGCATGTTGCATGCCAGGCATAATTATCAGCGGATTCTACTCAAGTATGTATCAACTCTGAGGGACATCCACACTTTAAAGAAGGTAAACTTAAGATCTTTGTCAGATGACGAGTGTCTTGACCATTTTAGTCAGCCCCACCATGTATAATGTAAGCAGCAGCTCAGCTGTCTTCATTCCAATCTTCTTGGCCACTCTTCTGAAAACCTCACTATTTGTGGTCTGTCTCTTCAGACCATCAAGGCAACAGGAAAAGTTACAAAGAATGCCATTATTGTCTCATCCTGTGCGCGTACTTAAATCATGTCACTAAACCTTCTTGGATCTATAGACTATTATTTAGTTGGAAATCTTTGTCCTATGCTTCTTATTCAAGTTTTGAACTCCCCTTTCCCCTTAACAACATCCACCTCTGCATGTACCCAGAAAATGTAATACTTGACTGTAAACAGACATAGGCAAGTAGAATATCTCAAACACCCTCTTCCCCCCTCTCTGCCCCCCATGATACTGGTCAGCACATGCCTTGTTTTGACAGCTGTCAATTGACCATAACATGGATGTTCAATATCAAATATGTACACTGTAAACCAAGGCTGTATGCCTTGGTTGACCAATTAGTTAGAGTATGGCGGCCATGTTGTGAGACATCTTCATCATCATTGAGCGCCCGCATCCACGATCCACACCACTAGCCATGTTGTCCATGAAAAAAGGGTTGCACGGTTTTCTATTCCAATGCATGCATGTGGTTTTGTTCCTATAGTTATGGGGCTCTGCCAGAACCCCGCTATTAATAGGATTTCCAAGTTCCTCTGTTTTGTTTTTTGATTTTACAGGTGATAATTCTCCAAAAAGTTCTTGAACACATGCTTGCCCAGTTTTCCTTCTTCAATTTTGCATACCAGGTATTGAAATAGAATAAACCATAAACATAATTATATGTGTATACAGTAAATTATACATTCAATAAATTATGCACTGAATAAATTATGCATTGAGATATTGTCAAACATTTTTCTTTGTTTATAAATGGCTAAAAGTGACTAAAATTTTAAAAACCAAAACATTTTCAACCGTACGGTCATCATCAGTGGTACATGATGGAAATTTACATACACTTGAACTTGGTTTTGTTCGATTTAAGTTATTCCAAGGGGAACAGTTTTACAATGAAAGAATGTACTTGTTTGTTTAGGGTTGGTTTCTCGCAAGCAATTAGCAGGCCTTCCATTATTTTCCTCCAAAAAGTGGTTTTCTCAATGCACACAATGGTCTGTCTCTCACTGACAGGCAATTTATGTTTATCATCTTGTGGCAAACAAGGAAAATCAAAAGTTTATTCAGTCTCAAAGATAAAAACTGGCACAAATAAAATGTCATGCTGAGTGCACATGTGGCGAAACCTTCATTGGGGAAACAAAAAGAAACTTAGCAGTACGAAAGGCAGAACACGAGAACAAGTCTCACAACTCCAAACCAGCCTGTCACCTCACAAAACACCCAACCCATGCATACACATGAAACCTTGCATGCACCAAGAAAAGCACTTTTCGGAGGAAAATAGTGGAAGGCCTGCAAATTGCTTGCGAGAAACCAACCCTAAACAAACAAGTACATTCTTTCATTGCAGAACTGTTCACCTTGGGAATAACTTAATCGAGCAAAACCAAGTTGTATGTAAATTTCCATCATGTACCACTGATAATGACCTTATTGTCACAAACGTTTTGGTTTTTTAACATTTTAGTAACTTTTAGCCTTTTATAAACATCTAAAAAGCAACTATTATGACAAGGTTTCTTTGATTCTTAGTCATTTCTCAACGATTTTCAGTTGGTTGAATTCAGTGTACTGGACAACCAAGCATAACATGTTCTTACTAAATAAATATGTTTTGTACCCTTGAAAGACATTGAAGGATGTGGAACCTTACATGAATGATCTGTTTCAAGAACTGCAAAATACACATGCTAAACTAGAGGTGGGTTGGCTGAAATAAAACTCGGAGAGACAATTCATTCATTGTAGTTTATATTGCTGTCACGATAACAGTATAATTTAATGTAGAAGCTTAATGCTGAAAATAAACCCAGTTTCAATACAGCAACTATTAATGTGGCCAGATTTTGAAGTGTATTAGCAACAGTCAGACTCACTGGTCTTAATTCATTGTCAGACGCTGTAATATAACTCCTTGAAGTTAGGCAGTGTGGCCGAGTTAGGGAGGCAGCATGGCCGAGTGGTTTAGGGTGCTGGATTTGAAATCTGAAGGTCCCTGGTTCAAATCCTCCACCCTACCGCTATCTGGATTTGTTCTCGGTAGTCCCGAGTTCAACGCCCCTACCGCGTTGTGTAAATAGCCAGCTGGTCAGCCTCCAATCAGTTGGGATTCTTAATAGTTTGTGTTCTATTTGCAATATTTGGTTATTTATTTACAGTGTCCCCAATTAGCACAACAGTGCTAAATACATTCGACACTTAAATAAAGTTATTATTATTATTACTATCACTATCACTATCACTATCACTATTATTATTATTATTATTATTATTATTATTATTATTATTATTATTATTATTATTATTATTATTACTGTTATTATTGAAGCATAATTACATGTATTTATCCTGTTTATGTGCACATGGTGGTTATCATATTCTCTGGCATTATCATGGTTTCTGCTTGCTTGGTCTTTTCTTTTCATTCTGTCCATAATCTTCCATAGAAGGTTATCTGCTTTGAACTCTGTACCTCTCTAAACATTTCAGTTTAGCTATGTACGTTCCTTTTGCTTCAATCTTTATTGGCTTTTGAGACTTCCATCACCCTGAGGTAAAAGGTCAAGTCTGTATACGAGCCAAGTGGCCCATCAGGCTGGAGCTTATCCTGGTTTCTGTAGCGTGAAGCAACTAAAAGTATTTTTACTCCTCCCTGGATGGGATGCTAGTCCATTGCAGGGTTACCCCCAGCATTAAGGTCAACTGCACCCATTTATACCCCTGTGTGGAGAGGGGCACTGTTAGAGTGCAGTGTCTTGCCCAAGAACACAACGCAATGACCTCAGCCAGGACTCAAACCTGGACAGCTCGATCTGGAGATGAGCGCACTAACAATAAGGCCACCACACCTCCCCTATCCTACCCTGAGGACAGGAAGTGTATTTAAAATTTTTAACTACGGGTAAAATTAAGAAAAGGTGGGATATCTCCTTGAACCACTGATTAGTTTGTTTACACAGTGGCTTTACCAAACACTACAATATTGTTATGCACTCTCTGCAGGAAAATCTCCAAGTTGATGAAGATGTGCAGGCATTAAGTGAGGCTGATATCCTTACTCAGTATCAGAAAGATGCTCAGTCATTTGCTGAGCCACAGGCCACTGTACTCGGGTAACTACATTAATTTACTAACACTAGCACTGAACAGCAAAACCTATCCTTACAACAATCTAATTCAGCATGCAAAGAAAGTCATGTCTGATAGCCTGTGACTAAGGGATCTTGCAGATGGGTTAGTGGATTTTGAGCGTCACTACCCTGACCGATAAGTGCAGTTATGCAGGAAACTTTCTGAGGAAATTCAAATTACAGAATTGCTGTAAGAAATGAGAAAGACTCTTGGGCTAGTATGTCCCAAAACAGGTTTTCTTTACACCCTGTAATTAGGCTATGGCGCGTAAACATCACTAGATTTTGGTTTCAAGATCAGTCTGTTTCACTGCCTAAAATGCTATAAGTTAAACTTAGTGTATAATTTGTAGATAAATTTTATTTCGTAAAAGAAACTTAATAAGTCCTGATTCTTAGTGTGAGAAGCTCCAGCTACAACAGGTTATCTCAACAATTTTAGTATCATAGACCTGCAAATTATGGATGTAAAAGAACCATTGCTACATAGGTACTGTGATTTTTCAAACCTCCAAGGGAAACAAGAATTGGTTTGAAAAATCAGGTAGTTTGAGACATTGGGGGTAAAATTTGTGTTTGACTGAGTGGAGGGAAGCAACTTTAGATGTGAAGAGTCTGGATTTTCAAAAAATTGAGTATTGGAAAATCGGGATTCCACTGTAGTTATGTAACTGCTACAAGCATTGTGTGATGTAACAATGGTACTTTACACATCTTGCATGCCTATAATTTTAGAATTTTGTTACACTCACAGTAATTTGAAAGGAAAAATGGACTACTTCATTAAATAAAGGTTGGATTCTTTTTCTTCTGTGTATGCATACTAGGTCAGCAACCTTAGGTCATTCTGTCAATACTGTGAATGCACAGGCTGGGAAATTCTTCAACAAAATTGGGGATTTGATACAAGGCAGTATGGCAGGTAATAATTTAACATGATAATGTTCAGTTATTAATTGGTGTAATGGAAGTTTATATGAGGTGTGCATATTGGGTGAAGCCTGTGATCCATATATTTGTACGATAAGCTCATTTGTACAAAAGAATAGAAAAATTTATTTTCTATACACATATGTTTTACTGGACCTGAGTGACAAATTTTCCATATTTTCACTGATGAGTCTATTGATTACGTCGTTTCCCTCTTCTTCACAAACAGTCAGTGAAAATCAAGCAAAAGATTAGTCTACAGTGTGATAAAAAGAAACTTACTGTACGTGGTGGAGACATGAGCTTTATTTTCCTATGTTAAAAACAATATTTTCCACCTTAAAAGAAAATTCATATCTTTTTGCTACCATGTAATATCTTCTATATATGTAATTACATTCAATATCATATCATTTATATAGGATCCAAGAAATCTGGCAAGGATCAACAGCACCAGGTAATCATCTGATAACTGTTAGTAATTATTGATATATTTGCATTTTTATGCACCAATGAAACCTTCAGCTGTGCAGGCCAACTAAGACAATCTGTTATTTGCTAAACGTTCTGGCAATATTGTGGTGTTTAGAAGCCTGTAATGTCATCCTTCTTTAACATTGCTTTACAAATGGAGCTGCACTGTACCAAATAAATACGATAATAGTGTTATTTTTATACATTGAAAACTCAATGTATATCTCAGTAACTGTCAGATGATAGCACTTTTCTGATCTCTCATAATTCTGGATATCAAAGAAACCCTCAACCAATAGTATTATTTCCTTAATATACATGTACAGTGGAGCCCATTACTGTAAGTGAGCCTGGAAACATTTCTGGAATGTTGTGTTAAAAAGAGTTGAATATCGCTATTATATATTAATAATTTGTAAATTAAAAGTCATGAAATCTGAAAAAAGGAGACAGGTGACTCGCATTGTTTCTTGATGACTGTTCAGCTTTCTTTCTGCAGGATCACGAATGGGAGGTGGTTGAGAAGCCTGCACAGTCATCATCTCCACAAGTCAGTAGAAAGGATGAGACGTCCTCATCTACACAAGGAAAACCCCGCCCTGAACCACCGACCAGCTTACCATCATCTCCAGCCAAGAAAAAGGAAAGCTCGTCAGCTACCCCTGAAGGTACAAGATGGTGGAGTGGGGCATTTTGGGGTTTCTATTTTGTTTTTTCCAAAATGAACTTCCCAAAACTTAAAAAAATAACAATAATAATGAAGACCACAGGCAAAAAATACGCAACTACAGTGAAAATCAGAAACAGGTAAATCTGAGCAAGGAGAGATTTTAAAAAGTGCTTCATGTACAATTAACTGTGTACATTTATGAAGTGTGCAAAATGAACATCATTTTGGGTTTTGACAAATTTTTCAGAAACAGTCTTTTTTTAAAGATTAACTGTAACCATGGCAAACAAGTAATCCTTCCCAATTTCTGTCCTAGATGATGCTCAAGAAAAAGTAATTAAAGTTGTGCCAGATGATCTTCTTAGCCCAAGTTCTGAAGTAACTCCACAAAACAGAAATGTCGAGCAAACAGATGAATCAAGGCCTATCCAGTAATTATAAAAAAGCTTGATGTGTTTCTTCACAGATATTACACAGATAATGAAGAAAAAAAATTAACTGTTTTAATGTAGCCCAATTACACTTCTTCATTGAAATTTTCTAGTTTTGTTTGACCACCCAGTGACTATTAATTTAGGCCAAACAGAAGATGCTCTGTTTTTCATTGTTATTTTTTCACATTGCATGTATTTATTTTTATTGTAAAATTTTTCTGGGCACGAAATAAAGATTGTTGTTGTCGTTGTTGTTGTTTTATCAGTATATCAATGTGGTGATTGGTTGTAGAGTTACTAAGGTTTTTTAATGTTATTACTAGTCAATACATAACAAAATTGAAATTGCTAATACAAGTATTTAACACAGACTTAATGTTAAGTTACTCACTAAAGCTACTAGCCAGCCTAGTAGTCACTATTGATTAAAGCTGAGAATTTTATTTTTTCTCTAATTATTTCCATCAAGAGTGTCCAGTTTGTGGAGGTCAAAAGCTCAGCATGTTGGCAATAATGGTCCTGTTGACTTTATTTCAGAATATCAACAGGGAAAGGTACTCAAGTCACTTCTTCACATGGATGGGAGCAGTGTAAAAGAGGTTATTTAAGGATAAAACAGAAGGGATTTCCTAAATCAAGATGGCCACTACTGGTAGGCATATTACAAGATTAGCTTCAAATACTTGTTACTGATTTTGAATAAGCATTGTTTGACAAGTTACTGTACAAAACTAAATATTTGTTTTAAAAAAGAACAACGATTTACACATATCTACATATTAATTAAATTGGTCAAGTCTAAACTTAAGATTGTTAATAAGTTAGTAGAGTCATTGAAACTGAGTATGTAAGTATGGTTACATGAAAGGCAGTTACTGTATTGGCAGCAAGTAAAATTGAAATTGTTTATCACGATAAATGCCTACTAAAAGATGACACATTAGGTGCCTACACTGTAGTCTAGAGATTAGAAAGCTTCAAGGTCAAGTCCGTTTGACTCAGCCATCTTGTAATTCAATTGACTTAAGTGTTAGCTACATGTGGTTGGTTGCACTTTTGTGCACCTGCTATAAATAACCCACTGGTCAAACCCCTATTGTTAGGGACTCTAATGAAGTTTATGTTCAATTTTCAACTTATAATTTGATTGGCACATGCCTCTAGAGCATGAGCTTGTTGTATGTAAAGGTTTCCTTTTCCGGACATTAGAGTGGGCTAGTATTTTTCAGACACACCAACAATCTAAAATGTTATAGTCTCAGTCATTCTGTATCTCACTCCTTCAATGCCCAGGGTTGAAATAGACTCTTACCATACTTTTCAACTACTTGACAAGATAATCAAAACTGCCTTAACAAGGTATAATGGAGTATAATGGTCTTGCAATGACTGGATCCATAAAATGTATTTTTTACTAAAACTATAGGGGAATCCTTGTTTACAATATTTGCCTCATTAGCATAAGCAATTCAGTTTCTGATGGAGCTACAAATAAATCAGTTCTGAATATTGAAAGGTCATAGTATGATTAACTCTGCCAATGAATATGAGCTTGATGTATTTTCAAAGACAATATCTCCTTGAATATTACACCCAAAGAGCTAAAAATTTCACCAGGTATTAAGTTTCACTAGCTCTTTAGCTGCCTGGAGTCAATTCATATCTAACATTCTTTCTTCAGTACGTAAAGCTGTATGCAAATGAGCAAAAATGTAGACAATGACATCAGCATGAATCCCTCTATACCTTCATCAGTTTTCTGCTCTCCTTCCTTTTCTGTATGTTGTTTTTAGTACTTCATAGTAGACCATAAGGATGGAAGGTTGTTAGCTCAGGGACAAGAACAGCTCAGTCCATCAGTAATGGAGAATCTACTTCTATGCACAGTGAAGTTTTGTTCTGCAGCTGATGCTGACAGAAATAACTGTTTTCAGGTATTGCTTTGATTCCTTTGAATTGCTGATCATATTATTTTTTGGTCTCTCAGTTGAACCAAAAAAATGCATGTACATGATCTATACAGTGTACAGCTATAATTATAGTAATTATTACATACAGCCAAATAATCTTTTGTTGTTGTTGTGTAAGCCACAAACTAAATCTTTGTTCTACATTATTTTTTAGCTTATATCTCCAAGTAGTGAAAGAATATTCCAAGCAGTGACAGAGCAAGAAGTACAGGAATGGGTGACAGCCATTCAGGTAAGAGCTGATCTTCTCTTCTACAGTTTTCAATATGTGTTGCCTTATTTTCAAGTACTGTACATTTAGAAACTTTTAGGAATTCCTATTTTTCCAAGAATATTTTTGCTATTGTTATTTTTTGGGGGATGATGTATGGACTCATTGATTCATGCACTGGAATTCAGATTGAGCAGGGTCATAGTGTCATGCCTGTACTTGGGCAAGATATTTTCCTCTCACAATGTGTTTCTCTCCCTTGTGCTCCTAGTGCGTAAATGGGTGTTGGTGAATAGTACAGGCATCCTGTGAAACATTTGAGTGGTGGGGGGCCGCTGGTGAACTGTACATATGGTGATCATAGGCCGGTGTCCTACTCACTAGTGAATAGCAATGTTCTTATAATAATTAATGATAGCTTCATTCTCCAGCAGCTGAATAAGCCAGATGGCCAAGGTTTGATAACAACAATGACAGATATGTAATTATTTTTTTAACAGAAAGCAACCGCTGATGCATTAAGAAATTCTAAGGCAAAACTACAGGTGAGCATGTAATGCATCCTTCAGTTTCATCCCCTAGATAGCACATACACCATTCAGTACTGCTTCCTTATCTTTACATACTGTCAGAAGGGAAAGGTATTTATCAACTATGAGAGCACCATTTCATACTAAATGTGTTTTAACTATCACTAATGAACTTTTGTCATTGTAGGGTTAAGCTAATTTGCCTGCTTTGAAATAGTGTTGTTCCAGAAAATATCCATACCCTTCCCATGGAGGGTTTTGTGGTTTAGACCCCTATCCCCCCCCCCCCCCCCCCC
>Ga0126338_10003621_pt1 | contig 10879 bp, 3 predicted proteins | sample OrbCmetagenome_2_FD_92529 | JGI IMG/M metagenome (GOLD analysis project Ga0126338, IMG submission 92529) | Coral microbial communities from Petempiche,Puerto Morelos, Mexico - Orbicella C C metagenome | ecosystem: Host-associated > Invertebrates > Cnidaria > Coral | place: Petempiche,Puerto...
ATCTGTTCGCTTTCGTCGTGCTCGGTATCGATACTTTGAACGTGAACAGGTTTTTGTTGTTCCGGTATTGTGATCTCCTTGTCTGGTGTTTCGCACTGCCTTTGGCGTTGCTCCTCGTCATCTTCTCCTTTGAGTCTCACTAAATAAAATGAACCAAAAAATTCAAAAACGAGTAAGATGAGTGTGAAAATAGTCCAGTGAGAGAGGATGCTTTAAATCTTCTGCAGCAGAACCCTTGGGGAAATGGGAGGAGGCCGCTCCGGTCTAGAAGTTACGTACTCATGAATTAGCACGAGGCTTGTTAGAAACGTCAATTTATTCCAATACAAACAATGTTTGAAGGCTCGCTATTACTGTTGCACACAATAAAGCCTATCCGGTTGTATTAACGAGGCATTTGCTGCGAGTATGTTATCCTTCTCTTAAAATTACGATCAGTTTAGGCTTTTATAATATAGCGGAGCAATTAAACAGATTATTTTACCGGGAAAATTCCCTTCGCGGTGTTCTTGGTGGCTGTTGACAGTCTGAGATGATGGAATGATTGACAACTCTGGAGGTGGTTCCAGACCCCTCCTCTCGTAGTCTTGAGGTGGAAAGTCCTCATGCTGCGGCATCGTGTGGCATGACCAGGGCATAGTAGGCTCGCAAACAGCAGACCAAGGATGGAAGCCATACATGCTGGCTAAATGTTGTCTTTCCCGCTCAATCATTGCATACTGGGCGGCTCTTTCGGCAGCTTTGTTCCGGAGAATTCGATTGATGGAACTGACGCTTGGAGTGTTTTCCCGATCACAAACGCCTTCCTCGACGAGGCGATCGCGAATCTCCCACGCAAAGATGGTGGGGTTCTGCTGCTTGTATTGCACAATTTTGGTCACAACTGGAGGCGTGGCAACCTTTGGCTTGCTCCCGCCTATCGATCCAGGACGAATAGATCCTGTTTCGTAGAACCTGCCCAGGATTTTGCTGACGCAGCCGTGTGACACCAGAAGTCGCCGAGAAATTTCGCACGGTCGGATACCACATGCGGCAAGTTGCACGATTCGATGACGAATGTAATCCGGGAGGGGCCGACCGTTCACGAAAGGTCCTCCGAGTTGATTTATCCCACCGTGACTTTGGAATAGAAAAGGCGCTGTCAAACAAACAGACAAAGAGAATTGGAATTAGTTATTAAATCTCTTCGGCGCAGTTTTATTAAAAGTTTTTACATTGACGAAAACTGAGCCCTTGCAGAATGGGTTTATACAATTCCGGACTCGGCCTGGTGTCGAGTGACTACTTTTGGCGCGAAAATCAGTGACGTTTGCCATCCCGTGCTTCCCGCGGCGAGTCGGCGACCCAGCAAAACAGTTGAGCTTTGAGCTGTAGAATCGAGTGTGCTAGCGAACTCTTCGCTCAAACTTATTTTAAATGCTTTACAGTCAAGGATAATACGATACAACAGGAACCATATAAAGGTGGATTTGTAATCCAGGATAAAAAGGCAAGGAAAAAAGGTTTGTGTCGGTTTCTCAAGCATAATCAATCGTCATGAAATGTTTTGTGAACTGACGAGCGGCGAAAGATTTGAATTTACCTTCTACGGTTTTTAGTTTAAGTTAATTTTCTACTGCTTTTTGCATTCTAGGGACAGCTTGAAGTGTGTAGTTTAGCAGCATAGCAATTGGCGACGAAGAAATGCTACATCAAACACAGGCTGGAAAATGTAACAATTTCATTCAAGAGGTCGAAACGCCTCGGAGAAACGCAATAAACTCGCTGATAATTGAGAAGTCACAATCTCATGTTTCACCGACTACTTTCTCTGGTAAGTATTATGCGAATATCCCTTTTAGTCTCTATTTCCTTTCGGCGAATGAGCTCTCCAAACGGGTAGATCTAGAAACCTCATACAGAATGCAGAATCAGGCGTAACTATAGAAGGCCGAGGTCAGCGAAGTTTGACAACAACGGAGGTCACGTAGAATCATTTGTTTGCTGATGTGGGTAGGGGGGACAGTGGTGTATTGGCAAGTTTACTTTTGGGCTTGCCCTGAGAGAATTTTGGTAAAGTTTTCATTAAATCTTAGTTAACCAATCACTAGAACAACAGTACTTCCCCTGCCATATTTAAATCAAATTATCAATGTTGTAAATCAAAGAGATCCCAGAATAAAATCATAAGTTTTTATAGAGCTCGTCAATGTTGCTTCTATATCTATTGCTATAAATAGTAATTTTACAAATAGAAGTTTGAGAGAAGTAATGGAAGTTAAGCCAGAGGTCGACAAAGCATGTAAATACATAGATAAACAAATAAATATCTATATCAATAAATTAACGCATTTTAAATACGTAAATAAAGCATATCAATAATTAGGTGCAACTGTAATCTAAACCGTTTTAAAAATGTGCCATGTATTACAACATAATTTTCTACCTTAGTTTTATGTCTACATTAATGATCATGAGTTGAAATTTGCATAGTAAAAATTATCATAGTTGCTGTTTTGGTTGTTCTCTAAGAGATGTTTAATGTAGTCTGTAATTTGAATTTAACTTGCCACTTGTTAAGTTTCAAGTTTACTAGCCAGAACCATTGATGGGGTTTCAGAATTTATGGGATACGAACGAGTGGTTGACAAATCAAATCTTGAAACATTAAAAAAGATAAATGGGTTCCCATTTTGCGGTTTTGAAATTTGTATTTGTTATTTTCATATTTACTGATCTGTCGGTGGGTACATAAAGAAGTGTAAGCTTTTTAACATAGCAATCAGATTGATCAACTGCTTAAACAAAATATCCCGTGTAAGACACCGGCGGTTAATTGGATCGAAAGGAACTCGCATTGAGCTTTGGCACGACGGTTAACAAAACTCAGTTCTCTATCACTGAATTATAAAATGGTTGTACGTATTCTGCATAAATTCGTACAAAACAGGAACTTGCTTGCACCAAACAGTGACGAATGTTTGCTCTAACATGTTAAAATGAATAAAAATGAATTTGTAATTTGCCAGATTTCTGCCCGTATTTACTAAAAAATGTTGTTACATTTTGTTTCGATTTGAAGAAGACGTCGAGAGGCCATTTCAGCGTTTGTATTTCTCTCCTGTTTCTCTCGTGCTGGTGACAGGGGATGCGAGAAAAGGTTTTAGTCTACAGCGAAGCAAACACCTTCGAATACAAATCGTACATCGTACGGAGCAAGATATTTTTCAAGTTCACATATTCTACCTGCTTAGCTGTTTGGTTTCTTCCTGTTTCTATTGGATTCTTCAGGCGTTCAGTTAAATTGCTTTTCGTTTAATTTTTATTCTCTCACGCAATGCTCGGTTAATTAGTTTTCTCAACAATTAAGGCTACTATAAATCATTTTTGATGGCCCGTGGTCAATTAAAAGTACAAATGGGCATAATAAAAAAGAGCAGAAACATACAAACATAACAACAGCCCGCCAAAACACGGCCAGCAAACTGAAAGTGTTAAACGCAAGTTCGAGCTTAATGATGATTTAACCATCATCACTATTTTATAATACCAGGACGGTTGCAAGATTCTAGGAAAAAAGTCGGTGTGAAATTCGATTTACAACCATATTAAAAGGCTCAGCCACCCAGCAAGGCGAAACCCGTGAACCTCCACGCGAATTTAAATCATTAGAGGAAGGTAAGCTTGTCCTTTTATTGCTTTTCAGTTGTGTTTCATTCTTAATTTTTTGACACTTCGATTTCCCACTAAATTAAGTTACCTCTTACTGTGAGAGCAATATACCGATTTTTATGCATACTAAGATAGCAAGGCTGTTTAATGAATCAATCTGGCTATCAATGTAAGTCAAATTCACCTGAATTTCATCTTTCTAATCTCCTTAAATTCAATGTTTTCGTCAAAAGTTGTGATTTGTATCCGTATCATCGTCGCATAGAAACGCCGTCATTCTGGAAAACTCCATTCAAGTAAAGTTGAATTAAAGTGAAAGATTTAAACAAAATACGTTTATTTAACTATACACACTTATTGAAAAGGGAGAATGCTTCTATTGAAAAGGCGTGACGACATATATTTCGAGAATGAAGGCGCTTTTCCGCAAGCGGGTAGTGTAAAAGACTTGTACAAACAACACAGCAGAATCCTTCAAGGAGAACGCAATGTGCTAGAATTTGAAATGGCCATTTTTTAAATTACATTTATGTGTACGGATATTTATGTTTTCTAGACAATGCTTAGGTTTTGAGACCACGCTGAGGTTAACAAAAGTCGAAGAAACGTTTGTGTACAACACACGAGGACCCACAAGAAAAGATCAAGACTTTTTCGGTCGCAGAAACTCGGCTTAAATCGATACAACTTGAGAACGAACGCTACTAAACGGAGAACATGCATCAACACTTTCTTGTCAGTGCGATAAAAGCAGCGAACGTAGCTCAAGTGGGCTCCAAAACCTCGGTTCATTTTACTTTTGATTTCCATGTTATTCTACTTAACTAACAAATTGAGTCACAGCGTCTGAAAACAACCCCAGGTTGACCCAAGCTTGTAACTTTAAATACAAAGGGAAGGCGAAGCTTCACTACTGAGCCGAACTGAGGCTTCGGGTTGCATTTTAAGGGTAACAAATTTACCTACCTAGGTGTGCCATTTTCGTCGAGATAGGGCTTCGTTTGCTCGTCCTGTTTTACACTTTCGAAAGGTGAAGTCGTAGAATAACCTAAAACAGTTGGGTGTTTTGATAGATTAGCACTACTGTGTTTAAAACAAATTGCGCTGTTCGATCTGAAGTTTTCATACCTTGTGGTCAGAAGTTTCGACAGCAATTATCTTGCGGTCAAGTTTTTTCGAATGCGACTTGATGCTTGCTCGCTCCGAGTGATCACCCTTCAATGACTGTTTAAATTCTCTTGTTCACTCAGAATTTATACCCATTTAAATCTTTTTAAAATCAAATTAAATCAGCAGCATTTTTTTCTCTCAGCACCACAGCTGTGTATTTAGGTTGTTAATAGAGACACATTGCAAATCAAGGCTAAGCAATGGGGCCAAGTGGAGAGAGAATACAACAAAATCGTACCGAACCGCAGCGCTCGTCTTTGTGGACACTTTCACATGGGATTCAAGCATGCACTTGCCATCTGTCGTTTATGGCTAATAGAATACTAAATAGTCAACAGATGGTGGCTAAATTGTTCAACCCACGTGAGGCTCAAGGTAGGTCTGCCTTAATCTAATTACCCCTCCTGTACCAATTTCTGATACACCCCTAAATTTCACACCCCCTTTCGCCGGTTTCGTGTCTTATACTGCCACCTAGATCGTCTATCTTGCCCTTGGTGGCAGCCTCTGTCACAGCTTGCTGTCCAAGCGATTGTTGTTAGCGTACCTTACGCTCGACGTGTGATTCGGCTTTCTGCACTTGAACGAAATGTACCATTTTCTGGATGATGTATTGAATATAAACAGCACCTTTACTCCTTTATTGTTGGCACAAAAGATTTAGGCGTTTTATGTAATTTTCTATATTAACTTTTCTTTTATGGGAGAAATGCTATCATCTGCTGCAGATTTTAGTTTTCCACGCCAGATGAAAGAGCAAAAGATCAAAACAGAGCGAGCCGAGTAGATACTCTTTTTTCTCAGGGTAGGCCATCACCTTCATTTATTATGCACGGAACACAAGACAGACTTGTTTTGTGAAGGCGAACAAGAGAAAATGCATACTTCGACTCAATAATGTGAGCATAGAATTATAGTTTGATGTACCGACTCAAAGCCATGTAATTAATTTGATGGAAGTGCGAATAGAAGCTTTGAAATCCCCTTAACACTCGTTACTGCCTAATGAAAAGATGGGCCAAATGTTAACTCAATTTTGTTTGTGCAATTCAAATTGGATACAATATGTCACCCATTTTTTTCTAGTCAAAATAATGGTATTTTCTATTTTCTTCGTTGATCATTTATTCAACAGTGTTTTTGAACCGAACCTGTTTAAACAAAAAATAATCAGATCCAAAAAAAATAAAATTCATTCACACTAGCAAAAAAAAGCAGTTTGTCTTTATGGCAGATAAGGCAGAAAAATACCTTTTCTAAATAACAAATGAGCTGATATCTTATCTTTTTTTCATCTTGATACATGTGAAAAAAAATAGAAAAATAGAAAAACTCTGAGAAAATTTTTACCGTGATGAAACAACATTTGCATGCATGGCATCCCCCTTCTAAGAAGAAAACATTTTCTTTGGGGGAGTTTCTCATTAAAATGCCAAATGATCATTCAACTCTCAAAAATTAATTTTTCCGTGGTAAATTGCGTTGTTTGCTTTACAGACGGCAGCGAAATCTCGAAATTGTTACTCAATCTCGAAATTCTTAAAAATCCTTTGTTGAGCCCCTTGCCACTATGGTAAATTATCTGATTGCTACATAATAAAAAGTAATTAACTACTGTTAATCTATTTATCAAGCTACAATCCCTTCTCGGCACAGCACGTATCCGTCCAGCAAAATTACCAATTTATCTGTCCAACACGAAATTAAAAACTTCCTTGTGATCGACCTTTGATTTGATTCACATTGGTCAAAGTCACATCGGGTCCTTAACCGCCGGAAATTGCTGCATTTTAGATTTCGCTCCCATCAACGCAATATTTTTTTATGTCGGTAAACGGATGAATAAAAGTTTAATTTTGAGTACAACATTGTCAAAACAGAATTGTTCTCGAGAAATTAAAGACGGCGAAATATTTCATTGAGCGGTAATACTTGTGTTCCCAAATGCCAAAGACGGAGGATTTTTTTAATGTGAATCGTGTCGCATTTAAATGTATCACGTAAGCCGTTTCATTTCCGAAAGCGGACAAAAGCGAGACCGATTTGTTATTTTTGTTTTGGCATCGCACGTTACATATGCATGCACGTATTATAAAAGCACATCTCCGAAACTTCTCCTTCCTTTGATCCGGTTTTGCAAGTTTAACGACATAACAAAACTGCATTTTCTTATCAATGTTTTTTCTTCTTTTATCTTCACCCTGCTATTTGACACAGTTTGATGGGGAGGATAGGTGTTGTTATCTTTGGATGTTTTGACGGTTTAAGGGTAATGTGTGGGACGACAAATGAGCACACCAGATGCAGCACGAATAAACCCAAAACTAGCGATGCATTTGCGCATGCGCATCTCGTCGCGTTTGTCATGAAGCAGCGTGTCGTGCTGGGTGAATATAAAACTTTTACAGTGAAAATACATCTACAGCTTATTTCGGTATTAATGAAGCTGTAAAATGTCGTTGGAATATAGGTTATTAAAACGGCACAATCTTTTTCCTATACGTAACTCGTTTACAACATAACGAATTCTTGTACCTTTTTAAAAATAGGCATTACTTCGATAAATAAATTAAAAGAAAGGTAAAATAAAAATAAAACAGACAGAACTGTCTTGAACCATTTTATAGTGAAATATAATTTAGTGATGAAAATGTTAACGTTTAAATGAAAATGGCCTAGTAAAAGTCGTTAGGTCCTAATTACTTAACACGCTACGTTTTTGCCATTGCTATCTTTTTAATTGTTGTGGAAGGACTGTCGATGAACACGGCTAGAAAAGTTCAAATTCCTCTTTTCCTCTTGGTTTTCCGTAAATGATTTTGCTTAGCAAATACCAAAACTTGAACGATTCTTCAGTTGAGTGAATGAATATTAAGCTTGGGCGGATCAGATTTGGAAAATTAATTTTGGTTTATCCTTGGCATCATTAAATTCCCAGGAGAAAGATATTTGTTTCAGAAATCCATTAGCACATTTTCTCCCATCAGAAAGTCGGAAATTGGATTTTCAATTTCCATTCCGAAATATGATCTATCAAAGAGAACAATCTTCATTGATGAGGGATACGTGAAATGTAAAGAGCAATTAAGGGGGATTTATACTTCATTTCCGCCAACGAACTTAATTTCTCAATCTCAGGGGCGTGTGTGTATGGTGTTAATGAATTCGTAGCTTGGAAATCTGTTGATATCCCATGGAACTGAGAAGTGTTATTTGACCGAGAGAGGAGTTCATTTCCTATCAAAGTGCAAGTGAAAAAAGTAAACTTAAAACGCTCTTGCGCAAGGCCTTTGCTTCGTCCCCTCCCCCTTTACAGTGAAGTAACAAATAGACACTTGAAACGTACAATACAAACCGAGTGAACGTACGCAAGAGAAACGTGTTTCTCGCTGCTCGCTCGGAAATATCGCAAAGGTTTGAGATCTATTAGGTTCTGTGATATTGTGTTGTTCTTGCATCCATCTTCAACTATGCATAGGTCAGTTGTATTATTTTCTAATCTATATTATTTGCATTGTACGGCATCGTTCTAAAACAAAGGTTAGATAAGCTAGATCAGATCTATGGACAGAACTCAGACAGTCCGGGTAAAACGCAATAAATTAGGGTTCCTTAGTGTTCCACTCTGTCAATAATATAATATTTCTTTCAATCCTCCTTTCAATGTTTCATGTTCTATGCGGAAGAAACATTCTAACCGTTTGGGTATCGTTCTTATCTGCTATTGATTATTCATGCCACTCAGTACTGGAGGTTGCTTTGGAACCTTTATTGACTTCTAATATCTTAACTAAATTTATTATTTTTATTTCGTTTTCGTAGAGTTTGGTGTCGAGACGTATTTACGTGGCTTGGAGATTTTGCCTTAAAACAGAGCAGAAATTCGGTATTTCCGAAACGAATTTTGTGCTCATGTTTTCATCGAGCTTTTATGATTTTGCGCTTTATAATCTGCCTATTTGAAAACTAGTGAATACCGGCTTAAAGTTTACCTCAAGGTCCCTTTTTTCTGGAAGAAAAATATATTCATTATCTGCCTAGATTACATCTGGACTGAATATAAATCTGATGTCAGCTTTTTTTAATTCCTTGAAGTATAACATTGGAAGAATGCAACCAGAGAAACTACCGTTTTAAAAATTCGTTAAAGCGTAGTATATTCCGTATGGATCAGTTTGTACACTCACTTTTAAAATTGTGAAAGTATAGCGAAGAATAATACAACTACAAATATGAGGCTGTTTGTCCAAACTGTCAATTTTTGCAAACACCAAATTACGTATGTAGCTATGAAGTCAATCGAACTTAAAATTCTTGAAACAAGCAGAAATTACGAACGAGTTCAAGAGTGCCCTATGATTGCGTCTTAATTTTAAATTGTCCTATTTTGAAAAGATGGTTATATTAGTGAATGATACTGGGCATAACGCGTAGTTACCAAAAAAAAGAAGTATCTCACACATAGATTATCAGTTTCTTATTTCATCTTTGGAAAATGGCTTAGCAATATCAGTTCAAGTGCGAGGGCTTTCCCGTAACTCAACCTTTTTCAAAAGATTTGTATGCCTTTTCCCTAAATTACTGAAGATAACATTGGGCTCATGGGAATATCACGAGGACTCGCAACGCCTCTTGCATAGAAAACAACGGCGGGACACTTAGCATGTTTTTTCTGATTTCCTCATTAATGATGATGGGAAGAAGCTTTAAGTTGCGATAAGAAGAAGACGGTTTTAAGCGACTCAAAACGAATTGCAGCAGATTTTTCCCTCATGCGTCACTGGGCTCTTTTAATTTGGCAATGGATTGAGCCTCTGAAGGACGTGAATGCCTGCTTGTTTTGAAAGCTGAGAGATGTTTTTGAACTGAAAATCGCGGCGTTTGTGTTTTGCCAAGATGTGTAACCAGAACTATTAAAAGCCCTGATTCATTAGACTTCAAAGAGGTTACGAACACTACTTTATTAGTTCAAGGATACATATCGTTCCTATCTTTTCACTTCACCTGTAAAACCGACAAACCAAACCGGTCGGGGAAAACACATTTTCCCAGTTTTAAAATAAGAAAGTTCTTCAGTCACTCAGGTTATATGCTGCGGTACAGTGAATACGACTTGCGAGTAAAATTTTAAGCGTCTTTTATTATTGGGAACGGTATTCAAACGCGCAGAATACCGTTTGTCAAGTCGTTTCCTATATTTTGCGGCTTCGTAGTGTTAATCCCTTTAGTTAAGTAATATTCCTTCGTTTTCTGCGGGTAGTTAGCGGAGATTATTAGACCGGGAAACAATACTGGTTGCGGAAACAAAAGAGGTCGTCTTTCAATACAACCGTCAAAATTATCACAATCTCTTGTAACAGTTATTGACTTAGCGTAAAGACACGGGCCAACAAAACGTCTGAAAACATGGAAGTTTAACTTTGTTACCTGACATAGTAAGTCATCTTATGGCATAAACGTGCTTGTTTTGATTCACGCCATAATCATAAGCGTAAAAGCATACACTTTTTTTTCTGTTCAAACGTAAATAATTTCACAACCAATATATGCGTTTGAAAGGGAAGTTCAGTGAAAAAATAACAACTCGGACAGATTTTATTCCGCTTACTAAGTCAATTTTATCTAACTTGAGCAAACAAACTCGAATTTGTTTTTTATCTTCTAAGCATTCCAGGTGACGTGTTCCCAGAGCCCGTCATCTCATCGTCTAAAATTCAATGTTTTGGTACTTTTCTCATTATGTACAGCATTTAAGTAGCTTTTTTCCCAATCAACGCCCGTTTTTTTAATTACAGTTTTAGTTAACATCGACTGTTCAGTTTTGCCTTTACCTTGTAACAATTTTTTTCAATGTAAATAAAACTATGTAGGTTTTCAGACGTATTCCTATTTCCTAATCTATACCCGCTGTAAACGAACAGCACATAACTTAAGAAATCAGTGATATTCCCTGCTAAAAAGAGAAAGATCGCCGTTTAGTCTGAACAGTTTTGCCGTACCTTCTGCATATTGCTATTGAAATTCTTGGCTTCCAACAGCACAAAAGTTGACCTGGTGG
>Ga0126338_10003622_pt1 | contig 10874 bp, 8 predicted proteins | sample OrbCmetagenome_2_FD_92529 | JGI IMG/M metagenome (GOLD analysis project Ga0126338, IMG submission 92529) | Coral microbial communities from Petempiche,Puerto Morelos, Mexico - Orbicella C C metagenome | ecosystem: Host-associated > Invertebrates > Cnidaria > Coral | place: Petempiche,Puerto...
GTGAAAAATGATACCCTATTCTAGACCCAAACGCTCTGATTTATATACCCTATCCTAGAGTAAACTGCTTGAAAACCATACCCTTCACAGCGGCACATACCTATATAGCCCATATATGGCAGTTACCCCCCGGGCGACGACCCTACTTGACATACACACAACATAGTTACTAAATACAGTTGAATCCCGCTATTTCGAATTCTCAGAGGACGTGAATAATAGTCCGAAATAGCGGGAGTTCGAAATAATCGATCACGGTAAATGACTGAAGGGTGGACCCAAGGGAAATGGCCTAGAGTTCGAAATAACGGAAAATTTGAAATAACCGAGTTCGAATTAGTGGGGTCCAACTTTACTCAAGGTTTTTTCATGTTTTGACAATTACAGAATACCCGTCTTAACCTCGGCACCGCGGTCCCGAAGTCAACGTCTATGAATTTTACTCTTAACTTTAGCAGTAACGTAACGTAACGTAACGTAACGCAACGCAACGCAACGCAACGCAACGCAACTTAACATTAAAAGTGACTGCCGTAGTTTTTGAATACAAGTTGTCAAGGGGAGGCAGTAAAAGGTACTGTGCCACCGTGGTCCGCAGTCCCGTAGTTTTTGAATAATGAAAAGGTCTAAGATTAAATCGCACTGCCACCGCAGTCCGCAGTCCGGTAGACTTGAATAAGAAGTTGAAAAGGCCTGGCACTAAATCGGACTGCCACCGCGGTCCGCAGTGCCGCACTGAAAGAATATGAATATTAAATCTTCATGGAGTAAATTTGGCAGTGTTGATTACATTTGTATTGTTGCCACCGCGGTCCGCAGTCCCGCATAGAAGGAAAATGAATATTAAATCTCGAAGGAGTAAATTTTGCAGTGTGGATTTAAGCATTTCTCACGGAATTCTAGTAAGTTAGCTTTAGTTGGACAAAGCTCGCACCTCGTTACTCTCGTTGATTTTGCTGATCAAATTGCAATCGCAGTCGCATCTTCTGATCAGCGGTAACCACAGCGTCCCACAATGCATTGCACGGGAAACATAACAAAAAAATGAAAGATGGCGGCGGAGCGCGAATCCCTGGGGTATTTAAAATTTGCAAGAAAATAAATGAGCTATGGATGATGGAACACCACTGCTCTTAGTACAATATCAAAGATGACTTTCTGGTGTTCTTAAAATACGTATACCAAATGCTCAAGTTTCTTAGGAAGAGAAACAAGCAGCCAGTAGAGCCACTGGGGCAAGCTGAAAATGCGACAGACGAGGAGGGCAGCGCAGATGAACTGCAGCCCACAGTGGACTATCTGGAAGAGGTGTTAAAGCCTTTGTTTGAAAGAATACAGCCAACGGCCCCTGAGGAATATGTTGGTATGTATAATTCAATTGCATTTGTGAGCGTAATTTTAGTTCACCGTGGTCAAGTTGTGCGTACCAGAATTCATCAACCTCCGCTTTCTGGCTCAATTCAACATGAGCATTTTCCGAAAACTTTCCCTTTTTTCAAAGAGAGATTCAAAAATCTCTATACCTCCTCCTGCTCCAATTGCGAGTCCTGTTGAAGAAGAAAAGATTGACAATGCTGGATCTAAGAAACAACGTCTTGATCTGGTGATGACGTCTTGCTTACGGAGTGAGATTGGAAAAGGTACAGACGATTAACTAACATAGCTGAATTGGTGCAAACACTTAAGAAAGTGTTGGAGTTATAGAATTAAATATTTCAATCCCCCATCTGCTACTCAGGTTTACTTATAAACTTTAAAATTGTTAGGCTTTAAGCTTTCCATCAGGTTATGTAAACAGGGACACTATTAATTTTCTCTTGTGTAACAGAATTCTTTGGTCAAAAAATTTTTCAAAAGTCTGTATGATTATCAATTCGTGTGCTTCGAAGGAAGCATGCAGTCACACAAATTTGACCATAACACCAGGTTAGAGACTGAGACATTTAAAAGGATTCGTTCACAATAATAGTTATTTAAGTTATTTTGGCCACATGCAAAATTACTTTAAACTGAAGGAAGCCTGAAAATAAAACTTAACTAAGATAGAAGAACACCAAAGAGATAATAATAAATCCATGAAAGAACAAGGATGGTTAAGGATGGAAAAGAAGACTAAAGTAGATTACAAACAATGAACTTGAAAAATGTACTAGGCTAACCTTTTCAAGATTTGCAAACTGTGATACAAGACAAATACATAGAAACACAAATTGGTCATCATATGACAATTTGTTTCTAGTTCCAGTAGCAGAAGTGGAGCGACTCTGGTCCAGATTCCAGCAGCTTGGACTCAATGATGATCAAACTCTGCCAAGTGAGACATTCCAGCAACATCCTTACTCAACAGATCCTTTTGTGAGACAGGTTATTTATTTATTGTTGTAATTTTCTTGCAACCCTTATTTAAATAAATATTTCCTTGCTGAAAGGTTTAACTTTCAATAGCAAAGCTAAAGCACTTTCAGCATGTACAGTGCATTTTACCATGAAATTTTTGCTCCGCGTCAAACGTAGGATCTTCAATTATCATGCATTTACCAAAAGATCTTCAAGGCTTTTACATGATACTCCTGTCGTGGATCCTGCTTGATCCTTAGAAATGTTTTATGATCCTAGTAAAATCTTAATCAAATACATGTACTAGAGGATTTTGAAGGGTTTTTGCAAAGACATTTGCTTTGATTTTTGTTCTTCCAGGATCTTTTTTAGATCCTTGTCATAGTGAAGGACTTTTAGGATCTTCCAAATATCGTTTACAAATCCTAGAAAAATCCTTATCTTTTAAGATCTTTTGTAGATCTTTGATGATGTCCAAAGATCAAGCATGAGGATAAGCACTACATTATACCTAATGCAAGTGTTATATAACTAGTTTCACAAGTTAGTGTTGCAGTAGCTACAGTTGGTGGATTTCTCGTGTGAGAGATAATAGTAAGACAAGAATCACACCATGCACTGACATCGGAAAGTTTAACTGTTTGAATTATTCGTGGCATCATTTTGATTATTTCTTGATTGAACTGAATTAGATTTGGAGGACTTTTCCAAGAGATGAGAATGGAAATGTGACTTTCCATTCATTCGTTGGTGTATTGATGTGGTGGAAAACTGCACCACTGGACCAGAAGCTGGCAGGTGAGGTACACTGTATCATTCATCTGACAAGGGATCATTTCATTGCAGCTTTATCACCAATGCTTGGCGGCCAGAATGTTCATTCTGGGGCCCCCTTGACTGAACATGGGCATTCCAGTGATTATTTTAATAATAGTTATTAAATGAATTCATGATGTTTTTAATTTGCTTCTAGGTATTTTTAAGCTGCTCAACAAATCACAGCCTTTGGATGTCCCTGCCTTACAGCAAATCATCACAAAGCTTGATAGCAGTCTTGATGAAGTAAGTACTCATTACCTTAGTTATTGTGTTTAATATAATTAATAACAAAGGCACTGCATTTCCCCCAGATTAAAACAGAACATTTATAATAGGTGAAATATCAGATCATTTTACATCTTGTACAGATTTGATCGATTACTGTGCATGCACAGATTACTGTACATGCAAATAAAGGTTTATTGATGCCACTTATAACACCAATCATGAGGAGCTTTTACTGAATTAATAGCAGATAAGCTTCTGTCATAATTTGCATTTTGTTTCTTACAGGAAACTGCCAAGTCCAAAGCAGAGTTGTTAGTGAAAACAATTGATGACAAGGACCAAGGTTAGCTGTTACTAAAATACGTGTTAATACCAGTAAAGAACAAATATCCAAGCCAAATTGATAAGATCTTTGGCTTGGATATTTACTTTGTTCACTATAATCTTATACAATTTTGGTGCATTTCCTGCAAGAGGTTTATTAAGTCTACCATTTGGAGAGCCTCCCATACAGTCATTTGTTATTTGTTATTCTGTTCCTAATATCTTTATTTCTTTGCTTAGGATACATTGATGTTGACCAGTGGGTTAATTGGGTTTTACAACTTCCAGAAGATGAAATCACCAAACTCACCAAGTTTACCATTTTACCAGCAGAGATGGGCACACAGACGCCGCACAGCAGGTGAGAAATAAACCCGAGATATGCAGGGGTTTTGTTAAGGACTGGGAGCCAGACAAATAGACCTTTTCCACATTCCAATAAACAATCGCTCCGAGTCAAGGTCAGGGTGGACAAAAATACAGAAAATGTATGAGAATGTCCACCCCAACCTCGCTGTGGTACTATTGTTCAAACACTCTTTAGTGGAATGCAGGAAAGGCCTATTGAGTGGCTGTGAGGTGGATTTTGCCTTCCTTGTTTGACCATCTGCAGGAAAGTTTTCTCATAAAAGAGTTAAGTTCATGTTTTGCATGACTTTTAGAAACCAATTGCCTTCCAGTTGAAAATGTAAATGAAATCCCTGGAAATGTAATGTATGAGTGTAGGGGAGAACGGATGGGACAGTGGTGAGAGCACTCGCCTCCCACCAATGTGGCCTGGGTTTGATTCTGTCTCACTGCCATATGTGGGTTGAGTTTGTTGTTGGTTCTCGCCTTGCTCCGAGGGTTTTCTCCAGGTTTTCCCATTTTCCTCCCTCCACAAAAATCAACATCTGCAAATTCCAATTCGACCTGTGAAAACCAGCTAAGGCTGCTGTGGCTTCCTATCTAAATATTAAATATTAAAAACAAACTGAAAACTGGTTTAACTGACTGTCTTTCAACAGTCAGAAACTAATGTAATCTATTCTCTTACCTATGAAATTATTACTCCCAGCTATAACAAGAAAATGATTCAAATCAGAGGTTCAGCTGTATAAAATTTGCCGCTTTCATTTTATTGTGCAGTAGTACATGTAGCTTTTAGGTTCTTTAACCAGTAAACAACAATGTTAGAGTGTCAAGAAATGAAATCCATTTGTTAAAAGCTTTTAATTACAATAATGATAAAAAAAAATAGCTATTTCTTGAAGTGGACATACATGCATGTATCCTCGCAGTTGTAGTCTGCACAAATGACCTCCGGAGAGGAAAGACTTCTGATATAACATATCTAAATTAAGCACCCACTATCAATTTCTGCTTTTTACTAGTGAAATATTTATAGTAAGCTGATTAAGAGAAATATTTAGATTCAAAACTAACTTTGAAAAAAGGAAAACAATTTTGCCTCATTTTCATGCCCAGTATTTGGGTCAGTTATTTTAAGCTGTAATTTCACAGTTAAAAATTCAAAATCAGGCCTGCTGAACAATTTTTTCGTGTTCAGCGCATAATTTTAATCTTAGTAAAGAAGTGTGTTTACCAACTTTTCCTTGAGTTTGCTGACAGAAGTTTAAAGTAGCAGGCTTAATTTCTTGAAATTTCTCCCAGTCTGACTAATGTTCAAATATGATCGTTATTTATTATTGCTAGGGCAAGGTCAGAAAATCAGTCAGCCATCTCAAATGAGTTTCTAGTGGACATTGCCAGTAGAATTGGTGAAAAAGACTGGATTCCATTGGCCCGTGAACTTGGTTTTACCAAGCAGGAAATACGAGATGTGAAGAAGAAGTACCCACATCGTTCACGAGAACAAGTTTATCAGATTTTACTGCTTTGGAGAGAAAAGATGGGACAAGAGGCAACTGTTGCCACATTAGAACTGTCGTTGAGTAAATCTGGAGTGGATACACAGGCAAACCATCCATAAGTCACAAACATCTTTATTTATTCATGAGAAGTGGGTTGAAATTAACCCAGATAAGAATGGCTGTACAAAATTGATGTAACAGAAAATTACAGAACATTATTATTAAATACTTTTATAATATTTGTTACATTTTAGGGTAGAAGATGATAACAAGTAAAATTTGTTTTTAGTTACGTTGTTGATGTACATTGTATGAGGTATAAAAGTGCAATGGTATACAGTGTTAAATATTGTTGTATTATAAGTATTGTGTGATAAAGTAATTAATTAATTAAATAAATTATTGTCAAGGAAAAGGTTGTTGTTATTCATCATGGTAGATACAATAATAAAGTGTATTATCGTTTGTCACATGATGTAATCACTTTAGATGTAGATCGCGATGTTTGGACTGCTTACTGCTAGTCTTCGTCAGGCGATGAGGTCGACTGATTACACGGTATCATTTATATCACAAAGGTCGGCTGTAATTGGTGCATTTCAATCCTCCTATTGTTCCATTGTTCCAATGAGTAGCTGTTCCCTCAGTGGTCCGCTGTTGTACCATTCTCCTGTTGTTGTGTTTTTTGATCGATCAAAAACACAACAGGAGAACGGTACAACAGCGGATCAAAAAACACTGTTCTCCTGTTGTGTTTTTTGATCGATCAAAAAACACAACAACAGGAGAACGGTACAACAGTGGACCACTGAGGGAACAGCTACTCGTTGGAACAATGGAACAATAGGAGGATCGAAATGCACCAATCACAGCCGACCTTTGTGATATAAATGATACCGTGCAATCAGTCGATCTTATCGCCTGAAGAAGACTAGCAGTAAGCAGTCAAAACGTCGCAATCTACATCTCAAGTGACTACATCGTGTGACAAACGATAATACACTTTATTATTAAATAAATTATTCTTGTCAGTATATAAGAATCATTATAACAGTGTAAAATTTGTAACAGCTACCGGTATAAACAGTATTATTATTATAATATTATATGTCAAATTATTCTAACTTGCATTGACAGCGATGAGTTGTTACAAGTATGATCAGTTGGAGGATGGATATATAGATGACATCATTAACAGTTTTTTGTTTGGTTATTATATAAAACAAAAAGATTGCTATGCATCTGTTCAGTAAATAGATCATAGAAGATGTAAAAAGGTGGTAGGAACATCATTCAGTGACACACTTGGCTATCACCTTCCACTTTTTTCTTCTTAACACATTTTGCATCATCTGTGATCAATTACTGAACAGATGCATGACAAAATAGAATCTCTTTGTTAAATTTAACGATTTATTTGCCATGCAATTTGCACCATTCAAAAACCTTAACACAACAATCTTCATGATTTCCTTGAATTAAAACAAAATCAGGTGAAACAAACACACAAAATAAATGTGAATAATTTAGACAAGAGTGAACCTAGAATTATTTGTTGAATGTTCTTGTGTTGCAAGCAAAATCAGTCATAAGAGAAACAAATAAACCACCAGTCACACAGTAAAAATATTATCCATGTGGTATAATATATGGATTAGATAATTAAGTAATAGAGAACATGTACCATGTTTCTATAGAGCTATAGAAACACAAGTGGAAGTTTGGGAGAACAAGAAAAGCTGTGGGAACACGAGCTGATAGGAGAGTGTTTTCACAGCTCTTTTGAGTTCTCCCAAACTTTCACAACTGTTTCTATAGCTTGATATAAGCACAAAGAAAATGTTTTCTGTCTTTTAAAGAAGAGCCCAAAGAAAACAATGTGCCTACAACAACTTTTCTGTGTTTCTATCGAGTTTTAGTATAAATCTACAAGTGTTCTATCACGAAAGCCGCTCACTGATTGGCTACGCTACTCACTATCTATTCTGTGATAGATAGTGAGTAGCGTAGCAGTGTGCACTTGTTAACAGAATGACGGCCGCTTTGCGTTTTGGAAGTGTCTGAAGTCTGAGTATTTAGATAAAGTTCTCTATCGATTTCTATACATCATAGTTGACTCGGACTGCACCCTCGTCAACTATCACACGATAGAAATCTCAAGCTCATATTCTAATTGTTTGATAGACACTTTTTTTTTTTTAAGAAACCAATTAGTGCGCACATTTTCTTCGGGCTATTGTCCATTTAACTCTTAACTCACAAGTTTTGAATTTACAAAGCAATCAAATATAACACTAGCAAGAAAATTGTCTCATTCAGTTTTTTTGTCAGGCCTAACTTTTAGAAAAGCATGGTAATAGAAGTTGCCGAACAAACCAAGCATGCTAAAGCCATAGAATATGCTATAAACACAGAAACCATGATGCAAATAACCTACAGAAGAGTGAATAATACCAATGACAAACTGGAACATTTGAAGCTGCGTCATTTGTTGCTTCCATTGCGGCCTCTGGGAGGGATTAAGGGCTGATTGGCCATAGTAAAGGTAGAGAAAGACGTGTACAAATGAATTCATGCCCAACATGACTCCAATTGCTGGCCACGGAGAAACATGATAGGCATAGTCACTCAGTAACAAGATACTTGCATGATGGTACACCTGAAAAAAAAAAATGAATAATAAAACAAATGGGACAAACCTATAAGAAGGAAATGATAACAATATCATATTTAGTAAACCATTATAGGCTTGGGACAATTCTTTTTTAGTAAAAACATGAGGGACAGAGCACCAGTAATACTAAACTTTCCAGAAAATATCCATACCCCTTGCACAGACTCAGAGGGGGTTTTGGTTTGAGTCCCCCCCCCCCCCCCCCCCCCCCCCCCCCCCCCCCCCCCCCCCCCCCCCACTCCTTTTTTTTCCCCCCCCTTTTTTCTTTTTTTTTTTTTTTTTTTTGTCCCGACTGTTCACAGACCTCCCTTTTCTCGTATTTTTATTCGATCGTCGAATGCACGGATAGAATCGCATGTACCCAACGTAAGCGCCAAAAATCTTTCAATTATTCAGATCAATAGTTACAACGAACAGGGACTTTCCCGCATTTTGATTTATTTATACGTCATACTTAAGTAGAACTTCTATCACTATCAATTATGCAAATCGATTAAAATCAGAAGGGAATTCCGCGAATTTTAGTTTACTCTATATTTACACCGTAAAGCCTCGGCCAAACGATCGCAACATTTCAACGCAACATATCGCAACATTGTTGGTAGGAAAATGTTGCTTGCGTTTGGCCACCCTATTGCGACATATTGCGACGTGTTAAGTTTTGTTGGTTCAAATTTGAAAATGATCAAATTTTTCATGCAACATTTGCGGATGTTGCATGACGTTGTAACCGTTTGGCCAGGTCGGTGCAACAATGTTTCGCCCAGGCATGCGCACTTGTTCGAATTTCCATACCCAACACGTCGCGACACGTCGCAACAGGGTGGCCAAACGCGTGCAACATGTTGCGCCCAACAATGCTGCGATATGCTGCGTTCAAATGTTGCGATCGTTTGACCGGTGCTTGCAAATGCTGGGCCACCAAGTTGTTGTGTTGAGATGTTGAGATCATTTGGCCGGGGCTTCAGACCACCTTCAAATGCACGCTCTGATTGCGTGCAACAGCGGTCGACATTTCGCGGGTAACAGCGAACTGTTTCCCTCTTGAGGTCATAGTTTTCGCAATGTTGCCCGCTCATGGCATTTGGTGGTAAACAGTTTTATTGTTAGATGTCATGTGACCATGAACTAGCCAATGAATGGGCGCGTTGTCGCAAAGAAAAATGCCTTACTATATGTACAAACGTACATGTACCACCGAGAAGACAGGAGCAAAATATGACGAAAAGTGAAATGTTTTTGATAAACGTAGAGGCACGTAGTAAAGTGGTAAAGGGCAGTTTCATGGATATGTGATATTTCCTCTCGATGGAAATTGAAACTTAGGGGAAACTACACTGAGGAGCCGAATGTATGCATATTAAGATCAGATTACTAGAAAGCATGGCATATATGATTACTTTTGTTGATGATATAGAAATTCAAAGCACTACACAAACCTGAAGCAGGCACACAAGAGCATTACTGAATATAACAAAGCGTGCAAACTAAAGAGAGTTGAGGGAAAAGCATTGCACACACCCGATGTTTGTGACGCAAAGTACGTCATACAAAAACATCCCTGAATATAGCAAAGCCGCAAACTTGAAGGGCGTCGAGGGAAAGGCACTGCACAAACCCGGCGTTTGTGAGGCAAAGCACGCATAAAATAATAAACAGTTCTGCAACTACGCAGTAAAAGCGTGAAAATACTACAAGGGCGTAAGGGAAGGGAAAACCGTGAGTAAACTGGACCTGCTGTAGGCGTTTAGTTCAGTAGAAGGAATCAGGGACTGTGCAAGCAACATGGACGAGAACTTGATCATCCGGCATAGGGTTTATCACATAAAGATAAAAATTGCCGAAAGAAATGACAGGCTGCATAAGCACTATAATAAATGGGAAAAAAAAAAAAAAAATAATAGAGTACAACACATGACATTACGAAGCGGAGGTTTCTTACACGAACTGGACTGAAATGAGATGCAGAGCTCTTATTTATTTTCCCTTAGTAAGAGACTGGAGTGAATAGCGAAAAACTGGCTGCTTTTCTGGAACTACCGCACGAGGTGTCTTTGGAAAGCATTTTCATAGTGCTGGGCAGGAAAATTATCGGAAGTTTTCACACTAATCCACGAGAAATGAGCTTTAAAGCTAGAGTTTTTAAATTCCTCCGATTTGAATAGTGTTTTCGAAAAGCTCCGTTTTCGTGACGGATTAGTGTGGACTGTAGGCGTAGCCGGAGAAATAAAGCAGCGTCAAACAGGGCCTTAAAGAGAAATACTTCGCGGAATATTCATTTGCACACGAAATACTTGTTCTTGAGTTGACGAAGTGGGGAACCCAAGTCGTCTTCCGTTATATTCGCTGTCTATAAGGACAATTAAATCAAGAATGTTTGTGCTATGAAATATTTTATATCCTTTTTGAGTGTGTTAAAATGTTCTTTTCCTCAGAATACAAGTAATTCTCTATAATAAATTAAGCGTTATGTGGTAGTCAATATTTTAAGGAACTTTTTTTTTTCAAGAATACGACGGCTAGCTGTCACGTATTGGGTGAGCATTGCGCTGATCATCTTCTTTATGAACTGTGACTGTGTACGAATAGAGCACTCCACTGCCGAGAGTCACGATTATACTGCAACGAAAAAAACAAAA
>Ga0126338_10003623_pt1 | contig 10872 bp, 6 predicted proteins | sample OrbCmetagenome_2_FD_92529 | JGI IMG/M metagenome (GOLD analysis project Ga0126338, IMG submission 92529) | Coral microbial communities from Petempiche,Puerto Morelos, Mexico - Orbicella C C metagenome | ecosystem: Host-associated > Invertebrates > Cnidaria > Coral | place: Petempiche,Puerto...
AGGGGAACTTCTCCGACCAAGCACTTGTTAACTAACAGTGCACAGTGCTTTTCCATGGTTTTTGTAAGAGGCGGCCAGCGTAGGTTCTCGAGTATTGTTTCCGTGGCTATGTCAGGTTTAAAATTTTGTGCAGATACTTTGAAAACAGTTTTCTCGAATGAGAAAAAATTTCTTCAAGAAAGATCTTCCGGCACTCCCTCCATACAAATGTTTTCATGTTTATATTATAATAAGTAATCATACAGTTTTTCTTGTTCAATTTGGAATTAATTTGCACTTGTGAGTTTTTCAAAAAGCTGAAATTGCAAACACTGAAGCAGCTCGTGCAATTTCAGCTTTTTGAAAAATTCACTTGTACAAATTAATTCCAAATTGAACTCAAAACCATATGATCACCTGTATACTTATTAGTTTTCTAGTACGTCAAGCTGGACGGCAAACACTCCTCTGGCATTTCCTGGCAACATGAATAAATTAAGGCTGAAAAACTAGATGCAGCTTTTTCTACAAGCTAACTTACGAGTAACCTTGAGAAGAACCTCCCTCTTGAGCACTGGCTGATAATGCCCTGGTTGTTGGATCCTGTGAAACAAAGACAAACTAACTGACTGACTCTGACTATATTTACTACTAACAAGCGATGTCTTCTATTTCTTGGCATTTATTACATCCCTTTTGATATCACTGGTTATTCTTGAAATCTGATTGGCTGTCAGCAGAGTAATTTATTCTCAAATCACACTATTTTTTGCTCTAAATTGTAACTTTTTCCTGGCCAGTGAAGATGGAGTACTAATTAAAACAAAACAACCAATCAGGTTTCAAGGCTTTTTCAAATTAACCAATCACACTGCATGGAAATGAAAGACAAAAAAGCCATTGTTTGGCAAATTTAGGTACTGACCAAAATCTTGTAGTCTTGTATTTCAGCTACTAAATTGTGGGATTTCAAAACAGATGCAATTAAGTGGCAATTGAACTGAGTGGAGTGTAATTTTGTCTGAAACCATACTAAGTGATTTCAAATCAAACTCGCCCTGTATGCTCTTTCTATTTTTGAAATCACGCGTATGATTTCAGACCAAATTGCACTCCACTCAGTTCGATTACCGTTATAAATCTATCTTTTAGAACCTTTTAAATACAGATAAAGTAATGTAAGCAGACCTTGCATTTATTTCGAAACAAATTTGATCTTGTCACTATTCAACTGCAGAGTCAATAGATGCTTACAATCAAAGACTTGTATTCTTGTATCATGTCCAAATCCTCCTGATCAAGCCTCAGAGCATAGTCCTGTACACCCTGAACCCAGTACTTATGAACAGCCGCACATCCACCAAGACCAATCTCATGTAGGGCATATTCCATTGCATCCTGCATGAAGGAGATAAGCATATATCCTTGAAAGTCTGGTTTGGGGTGGTTTGAGTGTTAAAACTAATTCACAGTTGCTTTGCATTACAGGGCTATGCGATTGGCTTCACAAACTCATGCCACTCTGTCATCTAATCAGAAGTAAAACAACAACCAATAGTGTCTCACTTGCTCACATTTTCCTGCACATCTAGTCCACTACATGTATTTGCTGAGAGTTTTGATTAGTTCAATAGCTGTCTGCATCCTTTGTGATTGGCCAGAGTGATTGCTTTGGTTTCAGTTTTACAACACTCAATAATTTTGAAAACTGTTCTATGACCTTTAATAACTAGACAGTAAATTGCTACTGGGCAAGCACTAAACAACACTGGCTTTTAAACAATCGTAATCGCAAGTAATAAATATGCTTGCTTTGGGTTAAGTTCTACTTGTCTGATAAAAAAAAAGTCACACAGCCTGCTCTTTAACTCATTCACAGTCAACATGAGGCTGTTTTCACCAAACAGGTCTGAATCAATGTATTGTACAGTGGTGTAGGTTGTTCCTATGAACTCTGTGATAACGGTGCAGTGCTCTACCATCTGAGCCATCAAGCCATTCAGGAGCAGTCACACATTTTTTAACATTCTTTTTTTTTCAGTTCTGATTGGATTGTTGGATTCTCTGTAACAGTTGCGATTGGCTAAAGTGATAATTTAATTTTGATTTTAACAGAGAGGGTTTCCAAGCATGATTGTGTAGAACCTATCTTTCTTACAGGAAAACCTGTCCTCCCATTCAGTGCAGCATTATCCACGCCTATTCTCAAAAGACGACAAAGCTTAGTGTTGAAGTCGTCAAGAATGTCTGTTAGTATTTCCAGGGAAGATTCACTAGCCACTGAAAAACAAGACAGCTACCTGTTAACATAATCAATAATACCAGCAACTTGTTGGAAATAAAATAAAGCTCCCACTTGTCTGATACCTTAACTCACTCAATTTAGAACAAAACACACATAATTCACACTTTATTGAACCTCCTCAGTAGGCCTTTTTCTAGGACAGATAAAAAGATATACAAAGAACATTTTCTATGGTTTTGTATTTAATTCAGCTACTACCCTACTCAAACTATGTGTGATTCTTATCTGTTAAAAGCCTCTTCAGCCCAATAGCAAGAAGCGGCAAGCAGTACTGCTACTACCACCTAGCTGATCTGATGCTACCCAATGCAGGTTACTCCCCAGTGTTCTGTTAGGTTGCCCCAACAATTAATTCACCGGTATCCATTTGTACTCCCGGGTGGAGAGAGGCACTGTAAGAGTTAAGTGTCATGCACAAGAACATAACACTTTTAACCCAGCCAGGGCTCAAACCTAGACCACTTGATCCAGAGTCTAGAGCACTAACCATTAGGGCACCATGCCTCTGCTGTTAGCTTAATAAGTGTTTTAAAAAAAAATGAAAACTGACAGAAAAATGTTTTAGAAAACTCACTATCAAATCCTGCCATTGCACATAAGGTAGCTACAGACCTCATCAACAAATGTCTGTTGGAGGCACTGTCTAGCTCAGCACATGTTAACTTGGCTTGGGATCCATGAGCACTACAACAGACATGGTGTAAAATATTGAAATTAAGATAATTTAATTAATCACCCAATGTATAAAACTGTTTTTTTTTGTCCATGAAAAATATGACTGTGCTTGTGACCCAAAAAAGGACACAAAAACAAGCAAAGTACATGAAAACAAACAGAATACTATGTACAGTGTGACAAAATCTTATAGACTATAGATGTGCTCCTTTCTCTTAAGATGGTCATAGTTAAACCAAAAAATATAGTCGACAAATTATTTTTTGCAGTGATATGTCTCCCTGTCCCTGGGTAAAAGGCCTGTCTGTCTTCTAACAAGAAAATATTCCAGTCATAAGCCAGAGCTTGCATATCAACTTTTATTCTTAAATACTTTTACTTAAATGCTATCACCATACTTTGAGTTTCATGTAGAAATAAAGCAATCAATAAGTTTGCAAGTGGAATACACAACAAAATCAAAACATTTGGTCCCCATGGCTTTCTTAAACTTAAGATATTTCTTAGCAGAGCATGAATAAGTGTGTGAGTGGTCACAAGGCGAGTGTCAAGTGTACCCTATAAGAAATTTAATGGAAAGGAACTTTCCTCTTTTGTTTTTCATTTTCCCTGTTTATATTTAAGCCTCATTACCTGATAGTTTCCTGGGCCCTTGATAGGATAGTGGTCTGTGTTGGGGGTGTCACAACTCCTTTACTGGAGCAGAATCGCTTTGATCTGGGTGGGTGGGCAGGTAGAGAAGATGCTTCAACACCCTCTGATTTCTGACAAAAATAAATCTGTTAGATAGGAGGACGTTTTGACTGATAAAATGAATGCATGAAAGACCTATGGAAGAGAACATTGGACTTTAGTCCCTATGGTATGGACCTCACTGCTCTTGGTCTGTTCTGTCAAGGCCTTAGGCAGATATTCTCCCAGCACAAACCTTGTATTTGTTTAATAAGATATACTGAGTGACTGATATGCTTGGGGTGAATAGTCAAATGATAAATGAAAGGACATTGAATACATCAAATTTACAGGAAAAATACTGGATAAAAGGGTCAATACTAAATAAACTTACCCCTCCTTCTCCATGTTGATGTTGTGCTGCCATCAACATAAGCCGCATGCGTCTTTTGTGATGTTGTAGCTCAATACAGTGTAGTGTTAGGTTCTGTGAGTGTTTGTCAAGTGGGGGCTTAACAGATGCCATAAACTTTGCAGGCAATCTACAATAACCAAATGCCAGTGGTGAATAGATATACATGTACACCTGTTTAATTAAGATTGATTTGGTTGGTAATAATGGCACTAAGTCACGCTTAGCAAAAGACAACCTTAGAGTTTACAAACTTAGGGTCCTCGTTCTTTGGTTTTAAATTGGACTGCTTAAAATTCTACACAAGTATATCAGCTATAACAATAGGGATGACAAGCTTACACAACTCCTATCCACATGTAAAAGCCAGTGTAAAGTTTTGCTTGAATGAGTATATCTTTTAAGGATCTGCCGCTTTTGTATGAGATGCTGGGGACATCTTTGGAAATTTTGCTGAGCAATGATTGATTTTGGATTAAATGCCAGTCTTATCTGAGTATGACAGGCTCTACGCATCATGACATCTGTATGTTTGCTTTTCTTTTTTTTAATTTCCTTCTCACAATCTTTTTTGCTACACATTTGTTTCTGAACGGCAGACACTTTATGTCGTGTCATTAGCAGGACATTTTACAACCACAGAAGAGCCTCTAGAGGTCACAGGTTTCAAATATCGTCATAAGTTTCAAATATTTTGGTTACTTGCACTTTATATCATGATGCCAGGTCTGGCTGTTTGATTATAAAATTGTTGCAAATTAATTACGTTGCTTCTTATCATGGATATTATAGTTATCTTAGTCTGAATTTTCAGAGATAGTTGTAGCTTTCCTTCTAGAAAGCTATAAGTCTGCCTTAGAGAGACATTTTGATGTTTCCTGTATCAATTTTATTAAGCTTTTTTTTCATTCTAGCACCTCAAATTTAGTCTGTTGACTGTTTTTTGTGTTGTATATACTAGTGTTTTTTTGTTTTTCGGCAAAGCGTTGTCTTGAGGGGAGAGGGGAGGGGTGGATCTTCTATCTACGGCCTTTCATCTCTCAGTCTCCTCATCAAGATTATTTTCATCCATATATTACAGTATATTTTAATTCCATTTTCCTCCTTGCTAGATTTATAGCTCAGCTAAGTCTTATTTCTCACACTGCACCACTAAGAATGATACGAACTATCTATTAGGTGTGCATGTAGACTTTTCTTACTTACTCGTCTTTAGGTGGAAAGTGTTCTGAGGAAGGTTGGTGTAATCTTGGTACTTCATATTCTGCTGCTTTCGGTTCTGTTATTTCGATGAGGAGACCTGGTGTTTTGGGCAGTGGAGGGTCAATCTCTCCCCAATGATCAACACAGCCAAAAAGCGCCGCCATCTTGAGTTTTGTTCCCCCAAAAGTACTGGGAAGGACTAGTATTCATGGTGTCATACATGGAGCACTAAAAGTCAAATTGGTGACGCTTGGCGAAGTTCTCGCGTGACAAGCATGCAGAGTAATATTGTTGGCGACGATTCTTTACTATGTGTCTGTTTTTGCCATCAGTGACCTAACATGGACTTCGGGGCAAACGTCAACAATGAAAAGTCCCCACTTCTTCACTCTGGATCCTCAAAACCGATACATTCGGCGTTTTCGAGAAGTCTGTCCCAAGAGGAAGCGATTCTTGGGCTCAGCAGGTCGAGAGAATTGTCCGAAAAATACAGGTTGTATCGGAGAAGATGGTATATGCTGCTTGTGCTGTTTGTCCTAAATGTCTCTAATGCATTGGTGAGTCGAAGAGCAGCAGCTGTGAGAATTCGTTAGTTCCGCTGTTAAATGCAGTCATGTTAACGGACTCAGAGAAATCACCATATCGAGGCGGAAGTGTAGTTAGGGACCTTTATTGAGTGGGATCACGACTTTTTAAACACTTATGCATCCAGTTGTCAAGTTACACATTAAACTCATATTGATAGTCCCCATCTAAATGGTCTAAATGGTAGTTCTGGCAAAGTAGGTTCATTGAACTGGAAAGTTGTTAGCCAAAATTGACTTTACCTGGCAAAGTGAAAACAAAAGTTAGGCGACTCTTCGGTCTAAAGTAAAATTTAGACCAGGCTAGATTGCCTTGCAATCAATCAATCAATCAATCAATCAATCAATCAAACAAACAAACAATCAATCAATCAATCAATCTCTCTGTCAGATAGTCAGCCCATCAGTCAGTCAGTGAGTTAGTCAGTCAGTCAGTCAGTCAGTCAGTCAGTCAGTCAGTCAGTCAGTCAATCAATCAATTAACTTTATTTATACCTGCTTTTTAGCCCTTAGGAAAATCAGTGACTAGAGATTACTTTATCACCTTTTTTTAACTTCCCACTGGTCAGCCTATAAAGTGACTTGCACTAAGTTATTGTACATTGCATAAGTCAGTCCTAAGAGATGTCATCTGCTCCATCTCCCCTTCTAACTACACATGCCTCAGATTTCATTTAACATGTATGTTCTAATGTCTGACTGTGGTAAATTTTGTATGATGAAATTACCAAATGTGTTGGACAAGGTAGTCTTTTGTTTTTGTTTTTTTTTTAAAAAATCGCATGTGATGTCGTGGGGGATTTATTTGTCTTTTTGTTGTTCCAAGCCTTCAGCACTGGACAGAAATAAATGTATCAAATGATTACTTTTTCAATTTCCAAGCTGAACTTACTAAAAACCTTTGTCAATCTTTACTCATTCTTATTCTTCCAGTGACCCACATTTTCTGTACCAAACTGGCATGAATAAAATTAATGTGTTGCAAGGCACCTATTAAAAAGATGCTACAGGGGTTGAACGGTCATTAAGACATATACAGAACAGGGGTGGAGAGGGAGATTTGTACCAAATTTTAAATGGGGTTCCACTGTGTGTTGATGAAACTGATCAGTAGGTGAACAAGTAGTCAGAGTTAAACTTCTATTTTTAATTTATGATTAAGTTAGGAAATTTAGTTTTGCATTAACTGATAAGGTGTTGTTTTTCTCCCTCTTCAAGATATGGTTGAGCTTTGCTCCAGTGGCTGATCTCACTGCTAAATATTATAAAAGATCTCTTGATGACATAAACTGGCTTTCCATTGTTTACCTGCTTTCTTATTTATTGTTTGGCTTGGTAGCAGTTTGGATTCTTGATGTCCTTGGATTAAGGACTGGGGTAAGAATAAGTTTTACTAGTACGATGGATGTTGCTAATAGTTATTATAATTGTGAACTTGTCCTTGAGATCCTATTTATGTTGCCCAAACCACCTGGGTGGTGAACTAACTCACAAAGTAAACAACTTTTGGAGCTGCTTGGAACACATCTGCTTGTTGCACCTCAAACTCAAACAAAGAAAACTACCTGTGGATAGGTTGTATCATTGTGCTTACAAGACAGGTATTTTCTTAACTGGAAATTGAAAATTTGAAATAAAGATGTGTGTGTGTGAGAGAGAGCTTTTCCCAGTTTCCTCAGGGATGTTTCTCTAGCATAAAACAACTATCCTAAGGTGAAAGCTGAAAGCTGATCAAGAAAACACTCAATCTAGAGTGCAACATTGGGCCGTTGTACTTCCCTTACTATATTGAAAGGTTTACTTTTTGTATGCCCACTTCATGATTAAGCTATAATTTAAGGGTATAGTTGTATAGTCAAAGCTGCTGTTATTAAGTTCTGTGTCCAAAAGACCAGGCTATATAGATTAGTTTTTTAGCCAGTTAACTGCACTGTGGTGGGGTAATCATCAACTGAAAATGATGGCAATATCCTGTTAACCCAATTATAGGCCTGAAATACAAAAAGTGAATAGGTTGAGGATGGGGTGGGAGGCATGAAGGCCTAACGGTTAGCATACTAGACTTGTTTGCTGGGTTTATCCCTGGCTGGGATCATTGCGCTTTCTTGTTGTGAATGAGTGTAAAGTCACTTTACTCTCACAGTGGTCTCCACCTGGGTTTGTAAATGGGTAACAGCAAATTTTATGCTTGAAGCAACCTGACTATTCTCCTATTAGAATCATTTAATGGTCATTACCATCGTAGGAAGTGTGGGACATTTAGCTAAAAGCAAATGTTAGGTGGGGGGATTTCACTTCCAACTAGCTAGCAGCTGTTATATTTTTAAGTGTATTGATGTTGTAAAAAAATTAATGTTTTATTTGCTCTTCACTTCTAGATTCTTTTAGGTGCCTGGTTGAATGCTGTTGGTGCAGCTGTGAGGATGCTTAGTGGATTTGATTTTGTTCCCCAAGATACCAAATTCATTGCAGTAATGGGAGGTCAGACCCTTGCTGCCCTAGCCCAACCATTTCTTCTTAGTTCCCCTACTAAGCTGGCTGCTTTGTGGTTTGGAGCAGATGAAAGGGCCACAGCGAACATGATAGCATCACTAAGTGAGTCTTTGGGAAATTTTCTTAAAACAAATCTGTTTCTCAGGAATATTAATTTCTTTGTTAATGGACACCCTGATCAGAAAGGTAGACATGTCAAGTTCTTTAGCTTAAACACAGTTATCACACTGTGTTTATAATACAGAGCTCTGAAGTCTCAGGCATTGAATGTGAGACTCACGGAAATGAATTCAGTCTTACGCTCTCACGCTGAGACTACTAGAATTCTCACGCATGTTTTTGGATATAATTTACTCCTTGTTTGCATTATATTTGCTTTGAACAATAAAAAGAAAAATCTGGGAACTAAACATTTACTTTTAAAGCATCACATTTCCGCTCAGAATGAAGGAAAACACGTCTTAGCTGCTGTACTTCAATTTTTCAAAACTTTCTGGTAGAGGGGGGGGGGGCATACCCCTAGACCTCTGTAGTAAGGTGAATTGTCTGCAGTGTCACAACTGACAGTAAGGTGATGTCTGCGGTCTCACCACGGACGGCTTTACCATTTCTAATCTCACTCTTTGCCAACAAATCATCTAGAGAGCTCTGGTTTATAGACGATTGTTGATCAAAATATAGTTAACATGATGTACAAGTAACTAGTAAGAACTCAAGAAAAAAATTTAAGTGTTATAATTAAAAGCATTTCAATATTAATACTTTTTATGCAAACACAGTCCAATTGTTTTCAATGTGTTTACTTCTAGGTAATCCTGTGGGTGTTATGGCAGCTAATGCACTGGCTCCAGTGATTGTCAATAAGAATTCAGATATCCCTTTCATGGTAGGTTCTTGATTGCAGACTGTTCTTTTCACATACACTGACAGAGGTGTCTATGAAAAAATGAAACATGTTTCAGAACTAAAAGTACATGTCAACTTATTTACTCCTCAGCTCTAAACAGTCAAAGTCTGTTGATACATGCACACACCTTATGGTGCTACCAAAAAGCATCTAATACATACTGTATTAATTTGTTTCTGGTTGTTATTAAGCATGTCAATTTTAAGAGAAAATCTATGGTTCAGGTTTTAGCATGCAGGAAGTATGCCCATGTTAAGTATGTGTCCATAAAGTAGGGTTTTAAATATTTATGTTTTTTGTTCTTCCTTGTAGCTGGAAATGTTCTCAATTCCTGCCTTTCTTGGTGTTGTCATGGCAACTTTTGGAGTTTGCAGTAGCATCCCTCCTACCCCACCCACAGCATCAGCAGAATCAAAATCAGAGCCTTTCTTTGTTGGCCTAAAGAAGGTGAGATATTTTTATTACTATATATAACTTGGGAAAGGGTATATCAATTGGAATTGAGCTATTTGGTAGATCATATTAAATGCTGTTTAGGTGCTGTTTATGCTATAAGAGGAGGTTCAATTTTAATCACTCTGTGAATGAATTTTCAATTAAGTGTGTTAAAGTTCAAATAAGGGCTACCGAACACTGCATCACTGACCCTTCCACTGACAATGCATCACTGACCATGTCTGTTTAACAGTTCTGTGTTTAAATACTGCACTTTGTGATGCATTGTTTGGAGTGAATGGATTATTTTCTGGCAATAACTGAATTTTTATTCATAGTGAAATATTGTGCATTAATATTATAATGTAACAGCCACCTTGGATAGAAAATTGGCCAGTCTATTGAAGGTTTTAATGCAAGTGTATTGACGGGTGCCCTGTGAGTAGTTGGGTTAGATCTCCATCTGCTCACAGGGTAACTGACTGAAGAATGGTAAGGATGAAGGAACCTGTATGCTGTACAAGAGGAATGCTAGCTGTTAAAGGGAGGTAGCTGCAGTTAGGACAGGTTCAACTGTTTTTAGAACGTAGCATTCAGTATTGTTTAAAGTCTCTGTTTCACATCTTGAACAGGTATTAAATGTTGCACCCTTCCCATAACATTTTGGGTTAATTTCTACAATTAATTTCTTAGTTGCACACTTCTTTTAGCTTGTATGTGAAAAAGTGCATGAAATGCAAACTGTGATTTGATGATCCCCATTTCCAATGTTCATTTTGTACTTAATTCCCCACTCCTCCATGTTATGGTGGAGCATTTTAAATTGATTTTGCTACCTCTTCAGACCTCAGATAATTATTGGTACTAGATCTGATAGCATTTTCACAGTCCATATTATCTGTAATGATCTTGACTTGTTATTGTTCATTCTTTAGGTGCTACAGAACAAGCCTTACCTTGTGTTGATGGTGACATTTGGTAGTGGGATAGGCCTTTTTACATGCCTTCAAACACTTCTGGAGCAAATAATCTGCCCACAAGGATATAGTGATGTTAGTATGAATCTAGTGCTAAAACACATTAAGTATATTAGCTTTTTTCGTGTGCCCAGCATGATCTTGGACCCTTATCAGGGTAGAAAGTTTATTATCGTTATCGTTATCGTTATCGTTATTATTATTATTATTATTATTATTATTATTATTAT
>Ga0126338_10003625_pt1 | contig 10868 bp, 10 predicted proteins | sample OrbCmetagenome_2_FD_92529 | JGI IMG/M metagenome (GOLD analysis project Ga0126338, IMG submission 92529) | Coral microbial communities from Petempiche,Puerto Morelos, Mexico - Orbicella C C metagenome | ecosystem: Host-associated > Invertebrates > Cnidaria > Coral | place: Petempiche,Puerto...
ACTTTCGTTGAACATCAATGTTTAAAAAAGTAGACAGTGTAATTGTTAGTACGTGAAATTGTTATGTTAACTAATGTTACATGTTGTGAATAAGATACTTTGCAATATTTTCTTTGGAATGAAACTCTATGTGGTTTCCAAAAAAAATCTTGCCAAAGATCACGACACGAGAATTAAAACTAACTCGCTGCCGGTTTCCCAGTCAATAAGAGTTAAACTGCAAATGGCCAAGAAATTGATGTTTCAAATACAACTGATAACAAGACACTTACTTGCCCGTCGTCGTTTCTTCTTCTTTTGTTTCACTCTAATTCGCTTTTTTAGCTCTTCGTCGCTCAAGGACGCAAACTTTTTCTTGCCCTTTTTTGATGTAACAGTCGCTTTTCGTGGACTGGCCTTGTCACCTTCCTTAAGAACAAGGTCGTCTTCCGCAAATGTCACCGTATTTTTTCTCTTTGGTTCCGTTTCTTTTTCACTTTGGTTCGGAATGCGCCCTTCATCTGCTTTAGATGTCGAAACGTCATTAGCAGATGAAGCAGATTCTATTTGTTCTACCACTAAATCTTTATTGGGGACTTCAGCCAGTGTTCCACTTATGTCATCTTTTCCGCCATTAGAAAGGACTAACTGCGTCGTAACCTCTTCTCCGCTGGTTTTCTCCTCAGTTCCTTTTGCTTCTTTCTCTATTTCTTCCTCCCCTTCTTTATCCTTTGTCAAGCTTCGTGCTTCTTCAATGTCTCTCCAGTCGATGGAAAACGCTCCTCCACTCGTTTCGTCATCGAGCCCTGTCTTGCTGGATTCTTTCACCGTTTGCTTCAACGCCTTCGCAGATTTAGCTCTTTCCAGTTCCTCTCGCTCTGTTTCCTTCTTCTTTCTCTTGCGGGATCCAGGGACTTTGACTTCGCAGTTCGAGCCAGCAAAGATGGCGCTAGTTTCAGTGCCGTATCGCTTGTCGCAATTGTCCAAAGTGAAGAGCTCGTAAAGATCGTTTGACTTGAAGAACCTCCGTTGCTTTGGATCCTTCAGCACTCGATTAGTGAGGAATTGTTTGAAAATTTGTCTGTAAAATAAAACAGAACAATTTGGTGTCAGTATTGTACGTGGGAGGGTTTTTGCCTTTTTGTCGAAAGCTGTTATCATTATATGCTTCCTTTGATTTTGAATTTGAGCCCTAGATCATTGGTTTGCTCTAAACAACCAGCAAACATGCTGTTGTTTCAAACTATCAGGAGTAGACCCAAAACCAATCGCGTCTAGACTTTCGCGCGTTTTCCCACGCTTAGCGCCGGTTGCACGTTGTCGCTTCGTGTTCTGATTGGTTCATTGTGTTACCTGCTTTTGCTGTGATTGGCCATATCTTCTTACTTTGGTTTTGGTGTCATGACAGCCAACTGAAAACCGCTTTGAGCAAGAACACGCCTTTTATCGCCATAATTTCATAAAAGCTTGTTAGTTGACTAAACAGCATTACATTTCTTACCGATGGTAGATCTTCTCCTCTATTGTTCCACTAGTAATTAGACGATAGATGGTCACGTGTTTCTTCTGACCGATTCTCCAGGCTCGTTCTCGTGCTTGGGTGTCAGTGCTCGGGTTCCAGTCAGGATCATAAATGATAATCCTGTCTGCGCCCACTAGATTCACGCCCAAGCCGCCAACACGAGTGGTGAGAATGAACATAAAAACTGAACGATCCTAACAAGTGAAGAAAGGATCCAATTATCAACATATTTTCCACTACGTACTGTATTAAAACATCAAGTTTTATACCATGCCATCGAAAGTACAGCCAATTACAATACAGGAAAGCCGTTCTATACTTGAAGATATTACACCAGACCTTCCCCTCGTTCACTGCGCTTATGTCGCACTGATTGTGCTCGCCACTGTATTTTCTATGACATGGCATAAAAAAGTTATGCAATGTCTTACGTTGGTATACCATGGAATAACCCACAAAATGCAAGTGACCCGTGGGATATTTCATGGTGTACCACTCGAAAGCGTTACATAACCAATATATACGGCAACGCCCTGTATTCTGGAATCCGGACAATGTTTGACTTAACAAATCTCGCTCATACTCTTATGGACTGAAAACAACAATATTGTAACCAACATTGAGCGCAGGTCTACGCGTACGTTTTTGTTGTCCCTCCCATTTTGAACATCGTAGATTAACGTATTAAAATGGGTATTGTCCACTGAGTTCCGGCCATATATGTGCAAAGCACTTCGACAGCTTTCTGTGCTCAAACAGCCGCAAGTGCAATCATTTTTTAAATATATCTTTGTCACGGTTTATCAGACTCCTCGGCCAATCAAATGCACAAGCAAACTTCTGACCCTTTTGAAAGCTATTTAAACTTTTCAGCCAATCACATAGCCGGCAACTGTATATGCCGCAAAGTTTTGCCCCTGTTTGTTGGCTTTCCAAAATTACTAAGCCAATCAGAGAGTCAAAGCCTTTACGTGCAATCTGGCTGCACATGAGTACTTTGCCTCGTTTATTTCTGGAATAATTTGCTTCCAAGAAAAAGCAAATAATTATGATTTGCCCAGTGGATGACAACAGAATGACAAGAGATGAATCGATCGCGGAGAAAGGCTGGTATGGTAGTACCTCGTTGAAGTTTTTGATCAAGGGCTGTCTTGAGGCAACCGGCGTGGAACCATCAAGTCTGAAGTACGTGTAGCCTCTGGATGAAACAAACTGTTCTAGGATGTTTAACATCTGAAAGATCAAATTTTAAGATGTTACAAAGCTGAAACATACGCTGGTAAAACGTTATGTTATCAAAGATTCGTCAAAAACCCTTTTCCCGTTGAACACCGATCACCTACTCCGAGAAGCACACTGCCTATCAGCGCATTTAAACCCAACAACCAAGTCAGTGTAAGAACTTTGTCATGAGCAGTTGAACAGTAGCTATCAAACATGCTTCTATCGACCAAAACTAACATCTCGACTTAGAAGAACATTAAAACCCTTTTTCACAGCCTAGATAAACAAACGTATATTCTTAAGCGCATCCTATGCCTTCAGTGCTAGAGATTTTAGGATTCGAATAAGATTCGACAAGACGCGTGCGAAATTGAACCTGTAAAGTTCCAAATTGGTGAGGTAGCGTAGCAGTTTCAAAGGTGTTACATTACTTACAGTTGCTCAGTTGCAAAAAAACCGTCCGAAACTTAGTTTAAGCGTCCGAATTATTTACGGTACAGTATATAACTTTTACATAGCTCCAATTTAGTTTCCTTTATGGAGAGAACTCTTGTTGAGACACCATTTGAGATCAATACGAAACGGCTTGACAATTGACAGAAACGGCTTGACAGAATTGTTCTTATTTTCCCGTCGGTCTATCTATAAAACCTCCATGGTGCATTAAAACTATCATTTTCACAGATGTTCCTGACCCTAAAACGTGTTTTGTAGGCCTAAATGTATGTTAGCTATGTTTCAGTTAAGTGTCTTAAATTTGTCAGAACGTAGGGTTAGATAAAACAGCCGAAATTTTAACGTCTGAGATTTTTGGCAAGTAATGTAGTTTCTAAAGAAACTGTTGGGCTGCGTTGGTGGGCAAGTGAAACACTTTGATAAACTTGACGTTAACGGCCGTAACGAGTTACCGAAGCAGACGTTTGGAGTGTTAGCCCTTCGTCAGAGCAGAGAGCTTAGAGTTACAGAAAACTGCTCAAGTGGTCAAGTAGCATCTCTGATTGGTTGCTGTCAGACTATGAATTTTCACGCCCAAAGAAAAACAACTCCGAAGACCTAAACGAATCTCTTAAGAGCTTTGTTATCACGAGGGAATTTTTTAGGTGGAATTTTACAGTTTTGTCAAGCGGAGGAAGAATTGAACGTGCAACAGGGAAGTCTCAACACCGTAACATCCTCTACTGACCTGCCTGGTCTGTGAAAACAGTAAAACTCGATGTCCTTGCTCATGCCACATCTTCAACAAAGCTTCAACAACGATCATCTTTCCGGATCGTCTCGCACCCCCATACCCCTCATCACAGTCAACCTCGTCCTCCTCACCCCCCTCCCCAAGTTCAGCCTTTAGAGCATCTTGTTTGGCCTTCCATAGAGAGCCGGCCTCTGATGTTAGATCAGGATGATTGCAAATCTTCCGCAGCATAATGAGACCCGGAAAAACCTGTCAGGATGAACAACGCAGAACATGAAATTCATGATCTTAAAGTGAGGTAGTTGGTACCGTTTTTTAAATTGTTAGAAAACCTATAAAAAATTAACGTAAATTATGTGACTAGAAACATGCTAATCTTTGGGAATACTGTAAAATTCCGCTTATAAGTCCCACCCCCATCCCCCCTTCCCCAATTGCATTGTCTGACAACCTCACAAAATGTAGGTGGGGGACCTGCGATGAACTATGCTGTTCAGTAGTATTATTTCAGTATAATGATGGATAGTAGCTATAACAACACTCCTTATCGCGTCATGCTACGGAAACTAGAGTCACTCGACAGAATGATGAACTGATGAGCAATTCCATTCGGATTCGCTGATCATCTATTTTGATCAAGAGGGACAGGGCAGAAAACCTGAGTGTAGGTCACAATGGCGCGGTGTGATGCAACAAAGCAAAACAAGACTGTGTTGAATGCTATTTTGTCCTGAAGACGACATCGCACCAACCTTGTAGTTTCCAGCCAGAATCGCTTGCACTTCACTGGAGTCTAAATACTGCTGGTATAGCTCACGCTGCTCCTGAGTCAGACGACAGAAGAGAACCTGTAAAAAAAAGAAACACTTAATCAACAATCTCAGGTAAAACTGTTAGAAAACTGACCACAATCAAGTGGTCTAGTTTTCTGACAGTGTTCCCATTTAGTGGTTTTAGTACTGCCATTTTCTATTTTGGTATGACACTTAAATTAAACACTTACTTACACTGGTGAGTTTTATTAAGGTAGCGGTGAGTTTTATTCAGGTAGCACAGATGGGAAATCATAGTTGCGAACTAAGAAGAAGAGACTGAAGAGATTAGGAATGTGTTTGACTGAGGTTTCATGAGTAAACTGTTATAACTGTGCCACTCACAAACACTCTGGTTGTACATGTACTGTTCGATAACTAGCGAACAACTCGCGTAGATCTCCTCCATGATATGATAACTTTTCTTTCTTTACAAATAACAAAACTTCCATTTAACCTGTCCGGATCTGTTTTTATGAAAAAGACCTGTTCCCCTGGGCACACCAACTATATGCTATTTACACGAATCTACCCACTGTTTCGTTACCCACATTGAACAGGGCACGAGAATTGGAGATACCTAGACAAACCATTGTACCAAGGCGTGTTAAAACACTGGACATATTTCACGCAGAAAAAATGCCTTTGATAAAACACCCTCTGATAGGTTAAAACAGCAGTTCCTTGGCAAGTAAGCACCCTCTATTCTGCTAGAAAGTTGTGTGAAGGCAACATAAGCGACTTAAAGGAACTCAAACCTGCTCGTTCTTTGTTGGAAGCTCCAAACTCATGTTAACGTCTTTCTTCAGTCTTCTCAGCAGGTACGGGTTGATCGTGTCTCGGAGAACACTTGCACACTTGTACGCTGTTTCAACCTGCCAATCCAATAAATCAGTATTATGATCTCATCACTGCTCACTAGCTAGCAGAGGATGCACTTTATGCCAGCAGACGCTCATTTTGATGTGGGAAGGCTCCCCTTGTAAGGGAAGCATACAAGTGAAAGCAAGAGAAGTCTTGCAACCTGCAAGCGGATTCTCTCGAAGGAAATCAAAAAGAAAAAACCCACAAAAAACAGTAAAAGGTAAGTGCCTATTTAAATTTCATGCATCACTTTATAATATAGAGGCGAGCATATGCTTGTAAGTACTAAATGTAATAACTGCTTCATATTTCATCTTGAGGAATTAGCCAGCAATATCTGCTTTTTCAAGGCAACTATGCAGTTATTTACAACCATTGACCTTTATAACAGGTCAGTACCTGCACTTTAGTAGCATTACTGTATCCTCCCATAGTTATCGGCACAGAGAATTCAGTCATGAACACGGGTAGGGTGCCAAGCTTGCCAGGAAACACAAAGTCAAACAGCGACCACAGCTCTCTTAAGTTGTTCTGCATGGGTGAGCCTGACAGGATGATGCGGTGACACGTTCTGAACTAACAAAATAAATTAGATTAAGTTTACATTAGAGCGGTTTTCAATTGAGCGTTGTAAAACCAAGACCAAACCAATTACTTACCAATTAGACTACTCAGCCAATCTCAAACCGCAGTAAAACCAAAACCAAAACCAAAGTAATCGTCTAATTACTTTTGACACTCAAATGAACCGCTCTATTCAGAAGTTAATTCCTTGTGAGTGCACATAATGATACAGTTTCTAAAAAAATGTGTTAGTCTTTTTAAATCAAACATCTTTAAAATGCTGACGGTACCTGAGCCCTAATGTGTCAATACTTTAAAATAAACTAAGATCCCTGAATATGAGAGAAAAACACTCTTTTTAAGGGGGGTTCTTCTTAACTACAGATTTAGGGCAGTTGCTAAGGCATTGCTGAAGGCGATAATTACAGAGAAGCTAGTTTGGAGCGTTTTGCAGTGCTAGATGATAAATTTTATAGGAAGGAACGTTTGCTTTGAAAAAAACATGACTTCGCATGCGTAATCAGTGCCTATCCCAAACCACGCGTTAGAATTTTAAATCCCTAAAACTTGGAAGAAAAGAAGAAGAGTTCTTATTTTTTTTATGAATTAAAAAATAACTTAGTCTTCTTTAAAACCGTACTATGAAATTACTGTTTTCACGTAAAAGAGGAAAGCTACTGTAGAAAGTATGTTAATACGGGAGTTTATTCCCTCATAACTTAAATGATAATGTCAGTTTCATAAAACCCATACATAGCATTAAGCACCTAGACGGATTTAGATGGCTTTCAAGTTTTAGGGTTTTTTCTATTCTGGTCACATGACTGGTCAAATATGGCCGTGATTTGAAGCTTTTGCTGGGCTCTTCAATAGAACAAACCTGTGCAAAAAGATTATCGTTAGGAGGTCTGGTTTTCAAAATGCAACGGTTAGAAACCTTCCATAGCAACAAAATCATGACAAATTGGTAGTTAAGAAGGAACCCCCCCCTTAAAGACATTTTTTCCATTCTAGGCTCATGTATCTGTTTTTTTAATTTTCAAATTAAAATGCACTGTAAGTACAGGGTAATCTCATCCATCTGGTTATTCCAGCCAGCTCAGTCTTGACCCATTAATATGGCCACCTTGTCATTGTGACCAGATTTTGATGGCCAATTGTCTATCAAAACTTAATTTTACGATAACTGCAGAAATTCTCGCAATTATTGGCTAATTTTCATTGTCAATAAGTGGAAAGACACATGAATTTATAATTATGCAATGCATCAACGAGCGAGAGTGGACAATTTGACAATTTGTTATCACAAAAAAGAAAAATTGGCATCAGTTTTTCATGCGTCTGTCCTGTTACTGACGATGAATTTTGTCATAACATTGCCAAAGTAGTATGTGGATCCACTAGGCTATCACCTTGTGGATCCACAGCTACTTTGACAATGTTATGACAAAATTCATGATCCATAACATGAAAAACTGATGACAACTTGCTTAAGTTATAAACACTACAGTCCAACCCCTATTACACAGCCAACTATTAAATGGCCACGCCTATTAGGCGGACAGTAATCAAAGTCTCAATGAGGCATTTTCTATTGTTTTTACCTCCGTTAAGTGGCCAACCCCTTTTAACCAGCCACTAGCCATTTCCCCGAGAGTGGCCATTTAATGGGGTTGAACTGTACTTCTAAAAATTTCTTTGCTTTTGAGCCGAGAAAAATGTTTGATTCCAGAGGTCCCATGATCTGCCAGTCCTACCTGTTTACAAGCCAAGGTTATCTCTGCATCAGGATTTCTTATCTTGTGTCCCTCATCCAGAATGACATAGTCAAACCTTTGTGCAAGAAGGCGTTCCTGATGTTGACGCAGTCCAGAATAAGACGTCACTAACACACCATTCTCACTACAGATTTTCTTTATCAGCTCTTGCTGCAACAAAAGATTGATCATCCACTGAATGAATTGTTACGGTCACAGGATGAACAGTGACATGTAGTGCAAGAATGCGGTTGTCAAGAAGCTTATCTATGGCGGTTTAATCTTAGTGACAGGGCAAGAAAATCCATACTCCCACTCTCTCTTAGGAGTTTGTTGTAATAAGACATATGAAAAATTATTTTGCATTAAACAGATACAACACTGTAGCCCTCAGCTTTCAAGATAAGATCTCTTTTGTTGGGCATGGCCTTGTGATGCACATTGCATCATTAAGTCTGCCATCTTGGATCTGAGCTTTTACCAAGTACTTTCAAAATCAACAATGACAATGCAACATAAAGAAGTACTAATTCTGCAATGTTGCTTAAGACAACAAAAAACAAAGAATTTTGTCAAAAAGATGAAATCTGGCTTAACCTGCATGTCAAAAAACAAATGCCATGGCAAAGTTAAATTTTTTAGATAAACTACAGAAAGTTTTAGCATCACAGAGGGTCATACAGGGTTATTCTCGTGATGCGTGATTACCTGATTTCATTTTTCGCAAAACATGAATTTAAGAAATTATTCTTCCTGATCCATCACCTCAAGGTTTTGCGTGACCCGCGAAGAACTTGAATTACTAAATGGCATTCATGATTTCACCACTCTATTCTTGGTGATTTTGAGATGTGAGTCCTCTGAATGGTTAGAGTCGTCTATCGAAAGTGATTTAGGCATGCGATTTGTAATAAGGGGCCTTTATTAGCCTTTCACGATTTTGCTTTCTTCCAACACACTTGCTAGTGTAAGAGCAAGTTATTAAAAAAAGCACCTTACTTGCTTATTTTTGTGATTCAGGAAAATGAAAAATAGATTTCTGTGATATGTGATTCACTACATTTTCTGCTCATGAACCATGCCAGAGAACCCCCCTGTACACCCCTCATCACAGGGTAAAAGTTGATTTCAAAATATAGGGATAAACACTATTGGAGAGTGGTATCCACCCCTACTTATATGCCCAGGGGCTAAACATGTCTCAGTCAGGCCTAACAAGAAAAAGCACTATGTATAAAACTGTATATAACTGACCTTGAATCCTTGATAACTTCCTGTCTCATGAAGCACAGCCACCCTGAACTCTGGCCACCATATATGAAACTCCTGCACCCATTGATGAAGAACTGTGACTGGACATGCAATCAACACTGGACCCAGGCCACCTCGCCTATCATATCAGCACACAAACCATCAATTAAAATTATATTATTTGCTGATGATGTTAATGACCGTAACAAACTCATCACACGAGGTAATGTTTGAAAATTCTCTCAAAATTGTAAAAGCAAGTCAGAGTTAATACTGTACACTGTGTATCTTTTTAATTGTTGGAAATTTTATAATTTGTGATTACTCATTTGCTATTTGACTAAGAAGTAAAAACTATTCCTGTTAGTGTACTATACTTGTATTGCAAATTATTCTCAATACAATGTAATTAGAATTTAACAAAGCCAAACACAAAGTAGTAATTTTCTCAGCCAAATTTATCACAAAAATGCTTACAGAGGTCAATATTCTTTTGAAAGAGATAAATTAATATTATTGCTTTTCAAACACGATCACAATAAGTTTTCTCCTTTAACATTATTTGCTTCCAAAGGAAAAAAACAATATGTGAAAGGAGTACCCACTTAGATTTTTTTGCTGATATCTTGCTGTATTGCAGCCCAGCTAGAAAAACAATTGTCTGAATAGTTTTCCCCAGCCCCATCTCATCACCAACAATGCCGCCAGCCTGTTGACAGTGAAGTTCCCACAGCCATTGTACTCCTGTCTGCTGGTATCTGGAGCAATGGGATTGAAAATGCACGATTAACTTTGAAATAATACTCTGAAGCATGGCTTCCCTCATACAAAACTAATATGTCAACCATGTCACATTGACTATGAACAAGATTATTCGCAGGGCTTTCTTCAGGTTCAATTCATACCAGGAACTGAATGCTTAAGTGGTTACTGGTAAATTATTAAGTCACTTATCAATCAAGTTATGATAGGATTACCTGACTGTCATATTTGAATAATACTGATTATAAGTTAAATACAAAGGTTTTTGCGCCAGGTTAGGACCTTGCGGAAAAAGCAGATCTTTGCAAGGGCTATCAGAATCCACAAAGAAAAAAAGGGTAGCCACACATTTTTGCGAGATAATTAGCCTTGAATCTCAACAAAAATGCTGACATCAGCATTTTTCTGAAAATAGAAGGAGAGGATATTTCTTCACAGCTTTCTTTAGAATTCCCCTTTAAATACAGAAAAGCAAACACATTTATAACGATCTGAAAACTACATGGTAAATGGTAACATAAAAACCATTTTTGGGATGTTTTTATGACAAAATCATTGCAACAGCACTTTTAGCGTCTCTGACAGCCTTGCTCTGTTTCAGCGAAAATACAGTCTAAATATCTTTTGCTCACAACCAGAAACTAATCAACTGCTGAATAGGCTTGCCACTTCCATTTCATAACATAAAATATAGGGGTAACCACACGTTTTTTAAAGTTATTGATCCTTTTTAAACTTTTTACAGTGCCTGTTACATTTTTTCCTGTCACCTCCCCAGTAAGTAAAACATTTGCGTATCTTGCAATTGTTTTGCACGCACACTACGCCATCTCCAGGTACATGTTTAAAGTTGGATTTCAGTATAATTTTTGAAAGATAACAGCTAGTTTTTCAGCTGGAAGACGTTAACAGTTAGTGGTTAGCGATATGCTGCTGTTCTGGTG
>Ga0126338_10003627_pt1 | contig 10863 bp, 7 predicted proteins | sample OrbCmetagenome_2_FD_92529 | JGI IMG/M metagenome (GOLD analysis project Ga0126338, IMG submission 92529) | Coral microbial communities from Petempiche,Puerto Morelos, Mexico - Orbicella C C metagenome | ecosystem: Host-associated > Invertebrates > Cnidaria > Coral | place: Petempiche,Puerto...
CCCAAGAGATAGAATTATGAATCAACAACTAACAAAAGCATCCTAAAAAGAATTTGGATAGGTAATAAAAATTTTAATTAAGATCAACAATTCAGTTCTCATTGCTCAGCAGGCTTCAAGCAACCATTGTGCTCTCCCAGCCTCCCTACAGAAGGGGTTTTAGTTTGAATCCCCTCCTCCTCCACTTCTACAGAAATCCCAGTTTCTTCAAACTGTCCTTTAAAAGTTTTGAATATCAAGACCCCTTGACTGTCTGGGTGGTCATAGATATCTTTTGGAACCACACACTGTGCCTTCTTGCTATTCCACATATCAGTAGCTCAAGGAAAAATACGTGGAGACTGCATGCAGTCTAGGAGCTCCCTTTTTCTTCCTCATGACCCCTCCACTCCTTGCCAGTCTGCAACTTGCTTGCTACAACTACATTATATCACTACCACGGTCACTACCTGTTTCCAAATTAAAAAGTCTTGCAGTTTTGTCGTAACCACATGTCAAGACTTGCGATCCACACAGACTCCACCTGGCATCTTTGACTGCTTCATTGTGGTGTGTGAATCTTTGGGCACAGACTCCACCTTTGTGTACTGTCAATCCCAAGCACAGAAAACATGATCCATTGATGCAGAAATCAACAAATTGCTTTCTACTGGATTCCATCTGACGCAGTTGACTCCCTGTGAATGCCCTTCAAGATTTAGATGTAGCTTTCTTGATGGTCTGCATACAAGATCTGTGTATGTAGTTTTAATGCTAGATATGTCAGTTTTAAGCTCAGATTTTAACTCAACACCTTTCAAAGAATTATCACAATCAATCTCTTCCAACTGATGATTCGTTGAAAATGTTGAAGTCGTGATTAAGGCATTTTCTTGAGCTAGTTTCTCTCTTTCTCTCTTAGGCACATAAGGTTTCACGCTAATTAGTCCCGATATGCTCGACTTTGCATGTATTTTTCTTGTTACTGATCCGATGAATGGTCGAGTTTTCTTGGTTTGGTTGCCAGCCCCTTGTGAATGCGTTTTATGATCATCAAAAAGGCGATCTGATAAACCATTGTGATAGTTCAAAGCACTGAAAGATGGAATTGGTTTTTATACCGAGATAGTACTTACAAGCGTTCCTCTAGCATTTGAAGGTTCGAAAGAAGGCTTAAGGTGGCTTGCACCAGTTTTCAGGTTTTTGACGGCTCATAACTTTGTAAGCATAGAACAAAAAGGCAGACCAGGCCCACTGTAATATTTTTGTAGGTTTGGATTATATAAGTTATACTTGTCCTAAATAAGCTGTTATTTTGTCATCAGTGGTTACCATGGCAACATTCTAAAAGGATTTTCCAGACCTGATTTTTTGCTTATGTCACTAATAACTAAAAAATTAACCCGCTGACCCCAAGTTTTTTTTAATCAATAGCTTTTGGCATCTGAAAATGAAAATGCACAACAGTTTTAAAATAATTTTACGGAGCCGATTTCTTGTAAACTTGGAAAAACGACAATTTGCACAAAGTGCAAATTTCCTTCCGTAGAATTTTTTCACGTTTTTTCAGACGCTTCCTCTCAATAATAATATTATATTAAAACGATAAAAAGAAGGGGTCACCGGGCTTGTTTTCATGTAAAAGCCTTCGCGAGTTCTGTTATTCCCACGTGCGTAGACACGCATTCAAAAATCCAGAATTTATAAGATCAGCAGATGCTCATGAGCTGTTTTGACTACCGCTGACTGCTTCGTGTGCCCGCGCAGGCGAGCGGGCTCCAAACAGGCGTTTTGTTTTGTTTGCTGCTAAAACTTCATTTACAGTTGTAGTTGTCGTTAAAGACATGACCTCCTGGGCTTACTCTATAGGATTTTCACACAAATTCTGGGTAGATTTGCTATGTTTTGCGAGTCCTTGATACGCTCCCGGTGGCTGTCGCGATCGATCGAGTCTCCTTTGAAATTTGGGAAACATTGAATTCCCGAAACAATTTTTCTTAAATACACAGAATTGCCTAAAGTTGGTCTAGCAGGTAAAGCCTCTTTTGTATGCGAATTTCGTCTCCAACAGTACAAAAGTGACCTTGAGCGAAAAAAACCGCGCGCCGCCATATTTGTTTTAGTCTTTCGGGTTTTAAATCTCGCGCCTCTATACTCACGCGTGACGTACGATGGTGATCTACTCCCCGCGCGAGAAAATTGGTACGAGCCACCTTAAGTAATTTATCCTTTCGTTGTCCGATGTTCGCTCCTGATCCACGACCATTGCCTCCGCTATCAACTTCTGTTGAGCTTGCCTTTTGTTTCTTATTTTGCGGTGATTCGTCATTGTCTTCAGAAGATGAACTGCTATCGTAAGCACACAAACTCTCCATACCTAGCTAGAATCTTGCAACGTTCATAAAGAACGAAACACCATCCGCCATTTTTTGACATATTAGTACCCAGTCTTTCAAGGTATGGGTGAAAAGCACCCGGAAGTAAACCTAGAAGCTCACACATAATAACCCGGAAGTACGACTTCAGCGGGAAGCTGGAATTGTAAATATTATGACGCCGTCAATTCCAAACACGATGCCACGATTATCTTTCGGCTCCAACCACTACATACCACCACCACTTGGGATTCTTATGTTATATTCAATTTGAGCAGGAGCTCCTGATTTGAATTATTTGTTTCAGTTGTTTGCTCCTCCCCACTAGCAGTATTATAAACATTGCCGATGGTAAATAAACGTTAATGTATCAAGCTTTTGTCATATTTTTTTTTTCAGAAAGCTACCGTTTACTGTACCGTTTACCGTGTTATTAACTTTATTTTTAGCTCTATGAATTCTACTGATGTTCTGTGTTTATATCATTATTCCTTCAAGGTAATTGAGCCAAATGTCTTGGGTATTTTACTTTTCGCAACGTGAATGAGCATAAAAAAATTTCGGAAGAGACCGAATGTGTAGTATAAGAATAGATGTTTCTTTTGCAAACATCATTGATAAAAGCTAATTGAATGTGAGTGATTAAATTATCGTTTAGAGTGGGTAATCTGGAGGGCGGGTCAGGGTATTACAGACCTTCAGATCGTCCACGGCTAACTCTTTTCAAAGGATGTTTTTCCTTTCTCTATTTACTGTTTGGTGAAGTCTTTTGCACATTCTATGTGAAACTCGAACAATTAAACGTCAATAAATATTACCCTATTATCAAACAAGTGTATATTTTGCCGTACTGTAAGTAATAATGATAATGGAGGCAGCGTGGCCGAGTGGTTGAAATCCGGAGGTCGCGGGTTCACGTTCCGCTCTGACCACTTAGCTGGAGTTGTTTCTCGGTAGAGCCTAGTTCAACTCCTCGGTCATGCTTGTAAATAGTCAACTGGTCTGCCTCCCGCCGGTTGGGATTTTTAAGCCTATTACGATTAGTTGATATATTTGTTTCTTTCATTTAAAGTGACATTCCTGTGAACTAGCTAGGTGTAGCTAAGTCCATTGACCACTATAAACAACAACATTTGAAATTTTGTACTTTGAACCGCCCCCCTAATTCCCCCGAATCCTTTGTTAGCGATTTGATAAGACGATTGTCACATCTGCTTAATATCCCATAATAGCCACGTAGTCGGGGGAAATTTCTGCTGAAAGCTACTAAAGGTGGAATTACTGCTAGTTTTCAGTGAACGCGAAAAGAAATGTGGAGAGCGTCAAGACCCGAAGTGATATCCAGGAGACCAGGGAGGAGACTGCATGTATGGAAATTACACCAAGAAATAGATTCCGAACAAAATCGAATCGGATTGAGTTCGATTTCGTTCGATTTTGTTCGATTGGTTAGATAATCGAACTCGCAGCAAATTAGATGTTCGATTTTGTTCGGTTTGTTTCGATTTTGGTCGATTAGATACACCAGGACATTTCTGGTGATGTTGAACTGATTTAGATAAAGTTTCGAACGACAAGAATCGACTTGTATATTCGCCCCAGATTTCTATGCGTGATGCACCCTCGTCAACTATCACGCGGTAAAAATCTCGAGCTCAGAAGATTGTTAAATAGAACTACGATTTTAACCACTCAGCGCACGTATTTTCTTTGGACTATTTTCCGCTAATTTTCATTTGTTATTAAGACAAATCTTGTATTGCATGCCTTCGCGGTCTCCTAACAATTATATCAATAATCATCTATTTGAATGAGAAAATTCCGACACTTTATTCTCAAACAAAAGGTCTGCAATTCTTATCTGTTAAACTGAGCATAGCCAAGGAAACAGGCTATTGTTATTAACGTACCATCCAGAGAACTATTTTTTTGGTAAAACAAAGAGTTTTCAATTTACCGGTAGACAGATTTGTATAACAAAAGCAAAGTTTTTTTAAAAGAAATATCTTCCCTACAGGCACTATGACCCTCACATGCTGCAATCACGTGACAGCACAGCCGGCTGTCAACGACAGCAGCTGTCAGCTGGCGTTAATTGAAAAACATCTATATTTTGCTAGATAAATAATGCAACTTTGTTAACTTGTAATACCAATTTGGATTAACTGATGATGTGATAAAAAATGAAAAGGGATCGATGGACAATAAACCGCAGGGTCTCCTAACTTTGCATGTTAATGAATAAGATCGTCTGGTTTACATGTAAATTTGGTCCATTCTCTGGATGGATGGATGAACCGTGCAGTTGTCGAAACACCTGTCCTTACAGTGATAACGTAAGCACTTTTTTTAAAAGGAAAAATCATAAAACTCTCAAACATGAAACTGACATCCATGACAGATCATTATGCAACAGGCAGAACAAATAGGCCTGACGTTTGTACATATTTGAACATTCGCCGGAACTAGAAAGATCTAGGAAACCCTGGTAATGCATTTTATGAGGTCAAAACAGCAGTCGTTCAGAAATCAATTAACAGATATTAGACCATTGCGTGTCATCCCCGGTGTCATCAACCTTGTCGAGCTGAGTAGATTTTAAAAGTAACCGTTAAATGGACAATAGGTCTCATCAACATTTGCATCTTCTTAGTAGTCTACAAGGAAGCAGGGCTATGCACTCGTATTACGTTTTTCCTTGGCAAATGTTGAACAGAGAACTGAACGCGTCATGCCACGGGCAAATGATCAGTACAGTTCAGACTGGATGTAATTGGGTGTATGCGGTATGTCTAGTCGATCGGAATACAATTGAACTATGAAGTTTTTTTTCAGGGGTAAAAATGCCAGAGGCAATATGGCAGCTGTTAAGACATATGTCGGTGTACATTTAAATGGTATTGCTACAGAACATTGAAGCAGCATTCCTTTGTTTGTTTGTTGTTTCATCCTGACAACTAATATTGAAGAGTTATTCACAATTTAACAAGTACTGGTTAATTCCTGTGAGTGTTTTTCCTTAACAGTCATCCAAAAAAAACTTAATGTGATCGGTCAAACTATGGTAAATATACAGCTAATGAGGACCTATAGTCTACAACAAAATAGCATGTTCAGGTTACACTGGATATTCATAATATTCCTAAGTAGCAGAATAACGGAAATTTTCATGCATGCCTAAACAGGGATAAAATTTCGCTGTTTATTCCGCGTTCTTGCTAAATCGTCGGCCGGAATATTTCACTGTTCCTGAATCGTTAAAAGCCTTTTGCTGTTCTTTCATACTGAAAAATAGAATGAGAAATATCAGACTCTATCAAACTCGGGCTGGAGTATTAAATTGTGGAGGTATTTCATCATACCTCGGGGCAATGCAAATTAATATCAGTTCTCAAAAACAAATTAAAATCTTTGCTTTAACTAAACGTAATAGAAAATCAAAACACGAAAGAGCTAGATACAGAAATCCATTATACAATTTCGAGTAAGTCTGATCGACGGAAAAATACACGCTACACACGCTCAGAGTGGATTGCAAACTCCCAATTTAAACTTTAAGAAAGAATCATAAAACAAAGCTGAATATTGAAAGCAAAACAAGAGTGAAGTTATATGTGTCGTTTATATCTATGAAGCTAACTTGCTGAAAACTTTAAAGAACGCATGAACACTTACCACACTGTTAGTATTCATCGTTTTCTGTAGCCTGCTTCCTACCACCCTGGATGCTGTTATTATATTCCCATTCGTATCTAAACAAATAAGGAAGCTTCCCTAGTGCCACAGGTTGAGTGCTGTTTTCCACTGGCTCCCGCTGATGACACTGATTCTGTACGGCTCGGTGGATTTTCATCAGAAGCCCTAGGATCAGGAGCAACAAAACACCGCACACAAGGCTGAGGAATCCTTGAAAGTCTTGAAAGGATAGCATTGTTGGAAATCAATAAGGAAAGTTGTGTTCGATGTTGTGACTTATACACGCGTCTTGGATAAAAAAGACTTTGAATACGGTGCAATAAATGACGTGTAATAAATGACATGTAAATTTATACTTTAGTGACTAAGGGTCGATTAGTTCTGAAAGAAGTTGCAGGGCAAGAAATTCTTGTAATCGTTTGTAAGAAAAGAAAAATAAATTTAAGTTCAAGGGAGCGGAAATAAGGTCGTTTTTACACTAGCCACCGCAGGAGGATCACATCTGCAATGACCTGTATAGCGCAAATGTTGACGTTTTCACAATCGAAGTTAAAACTCTGTTTATCATGCCAGCTGCTTGAATAGATCGAGGGTAAACAAGGGGGCGATCAATTAGCACTAAAGGTAAATACCGTCAGCTATACCCGATCTCGGATGTAACACAAGGTCTTTAAAATTGATAGTAGTAAATCATAGAGAAAACAACTAAGTAAACATGGCAAAACATCTATACGCACTCTCTACTCGCTTCTCTTAGGAAACGCTTCCAAAGTCACTGAATATACACATGTTTAAATCATGCAGCAAAGCTCTTTGCAAATCGCTATACAAAATTATGTGCACGACAAAGGCAATGACTATTTAATAGCTGACTTCCACCTACAACTGATTGTCTCAAACAATCGTTCGTTCAATTTATAGACAATCTCCTTCCGGCCCGGAACTAAAGGAAACACAGTCTCCAGCACTCTAAGAGAATGCCAAAAGTTCAAAACAAAAGTCGTTTTTTAAGATCGTGACTAAACCACCACACGAGTACATACGAGTAACATACGAGTACATACGAGTAACATACGAGCAACATACGAGTAACATACGAGCAACATACGAGTAACATATGAGTACATACGAGTAACATACGAGTACATACGACTAGAATAGGAGTAACATACGACAGACACATACGGTAACATACAGGTTATATACGAATAGATTGGTTTACATACGAATACATAGGAGCAACATAGGATGGCAGGAGGGTAATAAACATGATATGTACCATTTTTCTCTTTACATTTCATTTTTACATGTGCGCGGGTAATGTTACTCGTATGTACTAGTGTGGTGTTTTAGTCTCGATCGTTTTTAAATCGACATTGTCTTTGGCGTTGTTGCCGTTGCTGCTTAAACTGCCTTTTGCTACTTGGGCGACGAGCGTCTGCCTGCACTTTGAACCATCTGTTTGTTCGGTTGCCTAGCTTGTGTTTGCGCGTTTCCTTGCTTCGCACTCGTTTGTCTAGACATTTCCCTGCCGTTCATTCAGTTGTTATTGTTTGTACCGTGAACATCCGTCTCTTATTTAAACTCCTAAGCTATTTAAACTCCTTATTTAAACTCCTACATCCGTCTCTTATTTAAACTTCTGCGGGCTTCCGTTAAACGCTGTTGGTGATTCTCGCTCGGCTTCAATACTCTGTATATTTTGATCAAGTAATACAAACTGAAAAACTGTAAAATAATACACACCAGGCTGGAAAATTCTTGAGTGGAAAACATGATTTCGAAATGCGCATTCAGAACGGTCGCACTGAAGAAGACAAAGTTATCATGAATATCAATTAAGACGATCGTTCGCGGGGCGATACAGAGATGGTCTACAACTGATACTGAATGCGCATTTATTTACAAGGGTCATTTACCTACAACAATACACTGGCTTTCCGTTCTATGTGCGGGTGCATTGTCTAAACAAACCAAGCAAAAAAGTGGACTCCGTCTAATTACAAAGTCAAAGTATGGATGAATGATTTAGGAAAACAAGGCTGATCAGAGCTAGTTTACAATGGCTTATTATGTGACTTGAAAATACATGGCGTTTAGCCACGGTCATTTCAATGCATCTGAAAAGAAGCTATATTTCCTTTTCAAGTCAGACGGACGGACAAGGTTAAAAGTAAACACAAGTGATGCGTGCCATGCGGGAATACTCCGCTTAAAAATATCGGAGCTGATCGTGAGAAAAACAGACACACAAAAGAAAAACACTCTATTTTTGTTTTTTTCACGATGCCGAGTGTTTGTTCTATAATAGACCATTTCCGAGTTACCTTGTGCCTCTGTTTCAAAACAAGTCCTCGTGCAAAAACTTTCATATGAAAATGAGTTTGATTAAGATGATAATGAACCTGTAGCCGGAAGAAAATAAAGCCAGCATGGGTCACTTTGATTGGGCACGCGCATCGCAAAGGCATTTTACCTATCGGAGGTCCTTGTTGATGTGACTGAACGAGCCCGAGTTGCCGTGATAACTTGTCACCAACAATAAAAAAAAGTCCGCAAAGGGTAAAGATCAGCTTTTTGTGTGAGCATAATAGATCATAATAGTGGCGCCCTTTGACCATAATACATGTAGTAATCTAGTAGCGAGGTATTTTAAAATAGACCATTTTACAGTTGTCTACTCAGTGACCTGGCCTTTGGATGGCAGCGAGGCTGGAGTTGACCTTGTTTTGATACAAACTTCACTGCTTTTGTGAAGGTGAATTAATCAACATGACACGAGCGTGGGACAAAGAAAAATTCTGAGTCCCCGACGGGAATCGAACCCATGACCTCCCGAACACCGGGCGGGAGCTCTATCCACTGAGCTACGAGAACTCATGGAGAGCAAGGTTATTTAACGGAGTTCATATATGACAGGTGTCCTGCATACTGCTAGGATCAACGCTATCGAATTCATCGTGAGTAGTGATAAGTTAATAAAGATGGTGAATTTTAAGCTCGGTAACGAAACGTGAAGGTGCCCTCCATGAGTTCTCCATGAGTTCTCGTAGCTCAGTGGATAGAGCTCCCGCCCGGTGTTCGGGAGGTCATGGGTTCGATTCCCGTCGGGGACTCAGAATTTTCCTTTGTCCCACGCTCGTGTCATGTTGATTAATTCACCTTCACATTTCATTACCGAGCTTAAAATTCACCATCTTTATTAACTTTTCACTGCTTTTGTTGTGTAAAACAAGTTGTTCTCATGCTAACTAGGGGCATTTACATGACAAATGCAGTGAGGTCTGTATCAAAACAAGGTCAACTCCAGTCTCGCTTCCATCCAAAGGCCAGGTTACTGAGTAGACAACTGTAAAATGGTCTATTGAGCATCGGACATTAGCTTAATAGTGCAAAATGTGAGTATAATGTGTAAAACCCGACTCTGTAGAAGACTCTGTGTACACATTTGACAATAATACATTCATAAATGATCTGAAATTATGTAGACTTTTGTGTCGTTCTGTGTACTGTTGAATTGCACAAAGGAAATACAGTTTATCCTTATTGAAGCTGTTATTTAATTGATGGTTGTACAAATCGCTCATCATGTCCACACTTTAACTTGCCCACCCCACCCACAGCTTGCTACACAGCTGGGTAGGGTGGGGTGATAAGCCACGTCCATACATGGCGCAGAATGAGCATCAAGTGTTCTAATCACACGAGACGTTAACTGATCGTAGAAAAAGATTTTCCCATCCGCTGAGCCAGAAGAGACTATTCTACCATCAGGACTGAAATCACATCCAATGTGATAACCACAAACCTGAAAACAAAAACATTACTAATTAGGTTTAATCAAATGTATGACATCACTATCCTCTAGCCGACTTCTGATCTGAGGTTTTAAAAATGTTTTATTATTATTATTATTATTATTATTATTATTATTATTATTATTACTATTATTATTATTATTATTGTTATTATTATTATTATTATTATTATTATTATTATTCTTTCAATGCCCTTTCCAGGTACATTAAATCTATTCATTTTAAGCAAGTAACCGCCCGACCTTGACAATTTTCCAGTGGAATACATCTTTATTAGGGCAAATGTTGTTTGATTTGATACTAAAATTGAAAAAATTAAAACAATCAAATAAAATTTGCCCCGCTTCAAGCGCACAAAACTAGTGTCAAATAATAATTTAATTTTGATCAGATTACGGCCCTGTGATTCCTCCATTTGCGATCAGAACATTGCCGAATTCAATACTAAATTTTACCCTACCCACAATTAAGGACGTTGGCACGAAAATGTTCTACTCGATAGATTTTCTTCAAACTTCTACTGCGGACAGATAATGAATTACTTGTTTCAGAAATGAAAATGAAATGCGGGTCACCGACTTCGTTTCAGAGATAAAGCGTGTGGAAAATTAGTCTGATTTTTAGAAATGAGCGCGTAAATCAGCATGGTCTCCGCCGGAGTTTTTAGTTGAATCAACGGAGACAAACTATCCTAGTAATATTTTGTGTTAGTGAATCCGTTGCTTTAATTCCAAATGTTGCCAACGTGTTCACAAAACCTAATCCTTCAAGAGGCATTTGAAAGCGCCGCACAGATAAAGGAAAAGCTAAAAAGAAAAATTCAAACTTCTAATCGATAGATTTTCTTCATTTTTTCGCTAAACGTAGAAAATCCTTATAAGATTAAATTTGGAAATACAGTTAACGATAAAGATTAGCGAAAAAACTGAGCAACGACGTTTCGGTGTCATCCTGGCACCATTTTCAAGTTAAAAAATATTTGTGCGAAAAGTAAA
>Ga0126338_10003629_pt1 | contig 10859 bp, 3 predicted proteins | sample OrbCmetagenome_2_FD_92529 | JGI IMG/M metagenome (GOLD analysis project Ga0126338, IMG submission 92529) | Coral microbial communities from Petempiche,Puerto Morelos, Mexico - Orbicella C C metagenome | ecosystem: Host-associated > Invertebrates > Cnidaria > Coral | place: Petempiche,Puerto...
AAAAAAAAAAAAAAAAAAAAAAAAAAAAAAACAAAAAAACAAAAAAAAAAAAAAAAAAAAAAAAACCACAACTGGCGCCACAGCAAGCGTTATCTCGGCGTGTCGAGCGAGAAATGAACATACAATCCACAATCGAAAGTCTAGAGATAAACTTCGAACACATTTTTAGCAGATTGAGAAGTATTTTAGAGAGAAATAGTAAACTTTTATTTTCTATCTACTGCTTTGTCGAAAACGAGCCATATGTGGCATATTTGAGCCGCAGAGTATATTGCCAGGGTCGGAGGCAATAAGTGAAAAACGAATTTGGGTGCGATTAAGAAGAAACGAATTCGCGGTACTGAATTTTTACAAAGGAAACTAAAATGATATTATTTTGAATCATGAATCGTGAATCATGAATAGCGCCCGGGGAATAGTGTTACGAAACATTTTTAACAAAACAATAATCGTCAAGCTAGTTTTATAACTGTATCTAACCTGCTCTTAGAACAAAGCGTTCGACTGATGAAAAACGATCTCAGTTCAGGTGTTAAGAGTGTCGAAAGTAATATCCTTAGGATTTCCTTTGCCTAGCTTACGAGTTGCGAACTTTCCCGCCCAAAATGTTCCCACGTGCAGATTTTTTTTAAAGTTGTCGTGCAATTGACTTTTGCCAAAAAATGAAAAAAAGGGGGGAGGGGGGGGTCACCGTGCTCGTTTTCGAAATAATGCGCATTGAAGGCCATGCATTTTTAGCTGATGTCGCTCCTTGAGGTAGAATGAGTCTTAAAAAGGAATACACATTAGACTTGAACGGTGCCATTCGAAGTAGACCAATTCCTTAACACGAGAGCAGAAAAGGAGATATATTTGTTATTTCTTACGTACAGATTTGTTCTGATTTTCATGAAATGAGAAAAATCAGTAAAGAAAGTAAATTGTAGGCCAAGTTAGCGCTCGCGGTGCCAACCCCTATACTTGCTTATATTTTTTTCTTAGTGCGTGCGCTTGATGTGTGACGTGGTGTGACGTCGCGGCACTAATTACATGGTCAGTAAGGATGCGCAGTAACAATTAGCCTCTAACACGTGGGAAGCTAAGTAACGCATGGGAAGCTAAGTAACAATGGGCGCGAACGTCCTTAAACTGAGTTGTCGCAATAATATTGGCTACAACTCACTTATGACAGTTGACTTTTAGAAATATCTTTGAGTTCCGCCTGTGGGCGAGTGAGTCAAGATCACCATTAAACACCGTGTTCCTTGAAGTTGTTATGGTCCACTTGATAAAAAATGTAGTAGGGCACCTTCCGCCCAGCCATTAAGCTAAAGGTAGCAAAGGTTAACTACCACCACTCATACTCTAGTATTTTTCCTGCGGGACAACCTTTCTCCAAACAGTTGTATGAATGTAGAAATTGAGCAGGTAGCTATCGTGATCGATTACCCTTTTTGAAATCGCCTTCTTAGTATTTCGCACTTTGTGAAGCGCACCTCACTTTTTCTTGTTTCCTTAGACCAATGCGTGTCTTCAATTTTAAGCTTGTTCAGCTAAAACTACAGCGAGGTTTGCCTTACATTTTTACTGACTGATCTGCTGCGAGTGATGCGTTAAGTTTCCTTTGCATTATGGATGTGTGGAATTGATAACGCGAACGAGGAAAGGAGTGTCCTTTACCCCGGGCCAACTGAACAATATGTTTCATCTCTGACCAAACTCGCATAAATTACAGTGAGAATACATGCACGATATAACTGGAAGAAAGTTAGGATTATTGACCAGGTCTGGGTAACACGACCTTGCAGACAAGTCTTTATCGGTAAAAAGCCAAGTCAAGTAGCTCTTTTTTATAAAACACAGCAAAGGCCAAAAAATAGAAGGTATAAGCAATGAGGGCGACGCCAAAGACGCGTAGTAAAATAGCGATTATACTCTTTGTTCTTCGCTGTTGTCCGAGTACATTTTCTGATGCGTCGTATGTCCAAACCACACACACACACACACACACACACAAAATCGAGTCCACATTTTATTACTCAGTCAAAATATTATAGTGTTCTTCAATAGCATTGTGCAGCTGTTATTTGACCATTGTCAAGGTACAGGGTCAAATAGAAATAAATACATACAATTGGACTAAGTTGAAGTAAATATGGAAATTTTCTTTGTTATCGTATCGTAGTGTACCATTTAGTGTTTAACTTGTTGCTCTTCCATGTCTTCCTCATTCACGAAAGCCATATCAAACCAACTTTGCTTTTAATATTCACATAGGTAGTCTATCGCTTTTATTGGAGTACATTTTCAGACGTCTGTTATGCCATTACCATGAACAAATTCGAGTACCATTTTATTTTACACCCAAGTGATGAGAGAACGTTTCAGTAGTCTTGTGCTGCTATGTGGCCTTTTCACATTCGACATTTGACATAGAAAAATATAATTGTCAAAATCTGGATCATTGGATAATGCAATTCGAGAGTTTTCATTGGCTTAGCCATCATGGGTTATGAGCCATTATATAATAATCAAATGAATGCGCGCGCTCTGATTGGTCAATCAGCTATGGTTTATTGTGCCAGTAAACTTATGGAAATTTCGCGTGTTCTATAAAAGCAATAGACCACAAGTTTTTTTGGTCTAGAGGCAAGATAAACCACTTGGGGTGTTGGCAGAACATTCGAAGAATTCTTCCAACATCCCGCGTGGTTTATCAGCCTATAAACCATAAAAACTTATGGTTTATTGCTTAATTATAACATCCTCTACAGATATGGGTAACGTACGCGTGAGTTTTTTTGGGCGTTTTTATTTTTAGTTTTGTTTAGTTTTCTATATTTTGGGGCGTTTTTAATGAAACAGTTATTCCATTCGGCTAGTTCGATTTGAGATGATTGTAGCCAACGAGGCGCGTAGCGCCGAGTTGGTTATTTACCATCCTGTATCCAACGCGCGCTCGTCGAATAGTTGTTAATTATTACATGGCTGAACTGTTCTGCGATGAAAAGGAGAATTCTGGTTGGTTCCATCAGCGGTCCGATTTTACAATAAGATGTGCCGCTCACGAATTAATTTCGGCGAATTGCTTTTTCAGTTCATTACACAAGATAAGCAATTTTTTTGTTCAGTGAAAATCTTTACCTTCATGTTTTTAGGACAATTAGAATGAAATGTTCACAAAAGCGACCCGAGAAAAGTAACTATGTGCTTTCAATACATACCTCTTACTAACCTAGTTCGAGGTCCGTACTGTAAGTTACGGACCGAGTTTTTTCCCCTTCGATTCCTTCGATTTATGGCCCAAGCGCGAAGCGTGCGGGTCATAAATCGAAGGGGAAAAAACGCGGATCCGTAACTTACAGTACGGACCGAGAAGACGAGGTTAGTAAGATATTTATTATATCTCTACCGTGATCCTGACGGGTTCGGAAACGATTTTTATTCACGCGGACTCGGAAAGGCTTCAAATTTTTGACGCACCTTGAAAGCAAAACAAGTCAGTTTGAAATAACTGAATTTTTAAGTCGTTAGTACGCTTTATTACACAATTTAGAGTATAAGAAAGTTATAAACTTTCACTTGCTATAAAAGTAAAGAACACTTAGCGATAAATCACGAAAAAGTTTAGCAACAAAACCAACTTTAAATTTTAGCGGGCCGTACAGGAGAGTACGGCCAGCTAAATTGACCAATCACAGCGCGCGTACTAACTGAGAGATACAATAAAATGCAATACAAATTTTATTGGCACTCCCCATGGGGGCTTTTCAGTACTAATACTACTAAATAAGTTACATTAAAATTAAAATGAAATAAATCAACGTACTAAGGAATTATAAAAATGATATGAAATAAGGTAGAATTATGTGGCAATATTGCATTATGAAGATAAAAATTCACGTAAGAGTTTACCTCGTAATCTTTGTTTAAAAATATTCAGAGATTCGCTTAGCTTAAGATTCCTTTCTAAACTATTCCATAATGACACTGTTCGATAGTAGAAAGTCCTTTGTCCTGTAAAGGTCTTAAAGAGAGGAATGTTTCAAAAGTTGCGAATTTCGAGTCTCACGGCCACGTATCTCCGCTCGCTTTAAAAAGAGCGACGAAAGGTAAGCGGGAGCTTGTCCAGTCATGTATTTAAAAGCAAGCGCAGCGTTACGATAATACAGTTGTGATTTAACTGGCAGCCAACGTAACTCTTTTAGGACTGGGGTCACGTGATGGAACTTTCTGTTATTACTAATTATTCGGGCAGCGAAGTTCTACACTGCTTGAAGTTTGAGGAGGTTAGTAGTTGCTGCATTCGACCAGACCGACGAACAATAAAACAATTTGCTGAAAACTAAGGCATTGATTATAATGCTTTCTTTTCGCGCGCGTGTTTACCGAGAGAAACTGACATCAATTTAGCAGCAGATTAAAAAGGGCCATTATAATAAATACTTTATCGAACTAGCTTTTTCGGTACGTATATGAGAATATAGATCCCCTTCTTTATTTGCAGGTTTATGGACCTCGACAGCGACTCGGTCCATAAACTTGCAAGAAAAAAATAACTCGACCAATATTTCTCCAATATGGACCTCACGCTAGTTCAATAACATATATTCATTACAATAAATTTGAAACATGCTCTCGTTTCAGTGAATCCAGGAGAGTGTTGTCGTTGTAAGTAGAATTAACAAAAGCGTGTAATTTAGTTTAATAACGTAACAGATTTATACTTTGTATAAAAGATGACTAAAAATTCATTTTTGTTATGGAAATAAAGTCAGCTAAGAAAGTCAAGTTTGACCTCTTAAGCGGCCTTCACACGGCAAACTCGTGTTGGCAAACTTCAAAAAGTTGGCAAAGTCGTGCCTTCACACGTCAGACCCGCGTTAAATCACAAGACACGCTAATTTACAACATGGCCGACGTAGTCACGCAGTGGCACTGACCTGGAGTTGCCGCTTGTGTCTGGGTATTATTTTAAGTTAATCGCCGGAGAAGAAACAGAAAGTGGTGGAGAAATAGAAAGGTTTGAACGAAACACCTAATATCAGCAGAAATCCCTCCCTTGGCGCGTGGGACACGCTCGTTCGAGAGCTTCGCACAGAAGATGCCGCGGCCCTCAAAACGTTTTTGCGCATAGTCGTCCACCATTTTGTGAAGTGTCAGGCAAATCACGTGAAAAGAGCACGTGTTCTGATTGGTTGACAGTTACCAACACACGTTTTCAAATGGATCACACGTAGTTCACATGTCAATTACGAGTTTACGAACACGAAAAAGTTGGGGGAAAGTTGGCGTGAATAGAGGCAAGTTCTATTTGTTGCCAACAGTTTGCCAACGTGTTTGCCGACTGTATTTGTGCCGTTCACACACACCAACTTGAGTTTGCCAACACCAGTTTGTTAACTTTCGTTTGTCGTGTGAAGGCCGCTTTAAGAAATTCCGGCCTCACAAATAGTTCCGCTGTAAGAACAATCGCGCTTCATTCTTGTTATTTAATGATGTAGGTTTGTATTTTATGTTCTTTGCCAAATAACTTGATTTTAAGTATCAAAAAAAAAAAAAATAATAATAATAATAATAATTTCGTTGTGTTCATGAAGGATGTTCGAATTTAGTTGAATTAATTCGATCTTTATTTGACATACATACGAGACATCTTGAACTTATTTGTTGAAAGACATACAAGAATACTGAGTTGTCGCAAATGCTAAGCGAATGTTTTATTAAATGAACAATATTTTATGAAATACAAATGAATTAGACCCGATTGCACTTAATTGTCGTGGGAGGTTTCTAATGGCCTTGAGGAATCCATGCTTGTCGGCAGTTTTTGTCAAACCTATTCTATTGGTAATACACTGTTCAGAAAATAACCCGTGGTTTTTAAGGAAAGCCGAAGAATGCTACACCGAAGCAATTTTTAGGGGCAGCCCGAAACAAGCAAGTTTTAGCAGAAGACATGGGGAAGTCGTTTTTCTGCTTTTCCCATTTTATTCATCGCGGTGTATTTGTTTAAACTTTATACCGTCCAGATTCTGTAGCCAAATACTGAAGTGACAGAAATTTTGATGGAGGGATGTCTCATTACCCGAACTTGCGAGTTTTCAAAGAAGAATACTTTTTGCATTTCTAAAACAAATAAAGAACTCGACCAACATTTCCCAATACGGACCTCGCGCTAGTTAACCAAAAGTATTTATAGAATATGCACTTCAAACGTTCCGAGGGAGTATGTCCGTTAATTCAAAGCGCATTTACTGGAAGAAAACCTCAAGATACTGAAATGTATTTGTTTAACCTTTCTCATGCCTTTATAATATTTCTAAGTCTCCTTTGACCTTTTGCCAGCTGGATATTAGCAAAAGAGCGGTGTATATAACGCTTTAAGAAGTGTTTTGTTTTTTATCACAATGCGATGAAAAGGAAATGTCTTAACGTGAAAGATAAATAAACAATATATCAGTTTTTATTGTGTAAAACGCAAATGTGTGCAATAAATTGGCCTAACAAGCTTTCTTTCAGTTCAGTAATAGCTTCTATTTTATTTCTTGTGGTTACATGTATTGACAAATGACGAAAGAAAAAAAAAATGTAACGAATAGCGGGTTCTCGTATATCAATTCGTTCAAGTACTCAGCAAGGGATGATGCTACTTAGGACTGCTGGCATTATGATCTAAATGACCCACTTTAGCCTGTAAATGTATGTTCGCTGGTGAAAGCGCGTTTGCATCTCTCGGCTCGCCGATGTTCGTGCTTAGCGAGTCTACGCCAAAAAAAAAAGGGTGGCACAAACATTTCACGTGATTTTTCTCTTTTGACGACCATTGTGCCTGTATAACTGATAAACATAAACTACTTTTCGCAACCAGTAGGTATAGGTCAACTATTTTCTGTCGTATTCTGACTCCCTGACGAGGAAAGGAAGCAAATACTTTTCAGGGTAAAATTGCATAGGCAACCTTCATGTCACTGTGCACGTGGAAATGATTTATGTCAATAGTGGGAACCCATTTTTACTGATTGAATTGTCAGGGAAGAAGTTTTAACACTCAAACAGCAAACTTAAATATTTATTAAGAGTACGATCCTACGCCCACGCTTAAACCTATATGGCATGAAGATGTTCATTGAATTTCCCAGTGCTGCCCTAAACCTAACCATTACAGTTCATTTTATCTTTTGTTGGAAAAGTTCACAAAATTTAGTTAGCGTCAGTTCAATATTTTCCACAGTCATTGTCTGATGCCTTTGCATGGAGTAGGAACACGAAATCCCTGAACGTAGTTCAATGTATAATTTCATTTTGCAAATTGTGACCAAACTGATATGAACGGGAAGTAAATAAGCTCTTCAATTACGAGCTGATCACTTAAAAAATCGTATTTCTTTCTGTCAGCGTTCAGGTTTAATCAGCATTAGCCCTTTTAAAATATAATATTGTGTAGGGAACTTGTTTCAATTTTAATTCAGTTATTTGTAAAACTCCATGGTCGGCACTGCTGCTTTCCCCGCGGCCAACTAACGTTGCTAGATGTTGTAGCACTAGATTATCATCAGTAAAAAACTGCACACGGAAAGTCATCTATTTCCAGGTTCTCAAAGAGGAAAAATGATTTAGACCGGACAGTAGAGAGCATGTGAAGGAAAGAAGTTTGATAAACTAATCAAACGTCAAGCTACCTCAACAGAACGTTTCCACCAGAAACTATCCTAATGGACAGTGACTATATCTTACAGCTGTAGTTAACGTGAAAACGTCCAAAACTCTAGCCGAATAGTGCCACAAAGTAGATTTTTTTGGTAGATGTTTTTTAAAACAAGTTCAGATGTACAGAACATTTGTAGCCAAGTAAGTCGTGGTGATTTGATTGTGGCAGTAGAAGTGATTGATATAGTTGGTTAAATAGGAGACTGAACTTTTTTCTCTTAATTTTGTATATTTTGTAAAGGGAGTAGCGACATACTGCTTTTTAAAATGGTAATTTTTTTAAGAAGACAATGTGTTTCTATATAAACGAGGGGAAATGCCATCATGCTGGCGCTTTTTACTTCCATACCTGTTTGGTTTGTCTTATCTCAAAGTTGCGTTATTGGTAGAACCCGTAGTTCTTCAAGAATAGCAACATTTTATCACCAGTATCTAATTAAAATGAAATTTCCAGACCTACCTGTAAAGCTCCAGGAGCTAAAAGTATACTGCGGTGGGGCTTTCCCACTTTGTGAAAGCAAAGACCATTCGCTTTGGTTTAACCCAGCAGATAGGTCAATTCCACACTCCTCCCTGATAAACTCATCTATGTCATTTAACTGTTGCTCTAGCTCGGGGTCGAAAGCGAAAAGACTCATTTTGTCAAAAGCCAGTTACTCGCGAGGACCGACAGAAACTCTGCGTGTGTTTCCTTGGGAGGAAGTCATGTCTATCCTTTAAGAGAAGTGAACTGTCTCCAAGATAATGAGTGGGAGGAGTTTGCGGTTGAAATGGTTACTAAACAGTAAGTGTACAAGTGCAATCTTTGTTTATCACTACGAACGTAGTGTTACGTTTGGGTGATAGTTACTGAATTTAAACAGATGTGGATTTTTGGACATTAAACTTGCAAAAAGGAATCACGTGTTAGTCAGGTATGAAGTTAAAACAGCTGATATAGTAGAGTATTTTGCCAAGCAATTGACCTTTTCAGGTAGCTGAACTTGAAAGGTGTCTCCATTTAAAGCGAGTTTACAGTTAACAGTCTTTTACTAGCGGAAAACGCATACTTGAAACGGATTGCTTTTCTTTCGGTCATTTCACTGTATCTAAATTACTTTGCGAATCTTAATCTGCGCTTTAAGTCGCGCGTAATTAACGTCAAAGCTTTCCAGGGAGATAAATGATTGTTTTTTTTTCGCAAACAAGCAAGACGTCTCTGCGTGACTTTTCTTGTCAGTTAAATAAATGATCACCGGAAGACTGAACTCATGAAAATAATCATTTTCGTGAGTTCAGGAGCATGGCACGAAGGGAACAAGGAACTCAGTGTCATTTGAAGATGACTTCGTTTATCAGCAGTGAAACGTGCTTTAAATTGTTCCTTGAGGTCAATGGTTTACTTCACTGCATGCTTCCTCCCTATGTTATCTGCTCTCACGAATCATGCGTGATTGGTTCAAATAAACACGTCATTTTTAGGTGAAATATATCCTCGCAATGAATACCCAGGAAAAGTTTCTGGAAATTTCCGTGTCGAATCCAATAGCAAAGTAGTCACCTTGATACAGATGCCCCTAAAGGACAGACAATGAGCAATTTTCGAACCGGTCAAGAGCACTCAATTCCAAAGAACTTTTAAGAGAAACAGTTTCCTAAAGGTTTAAAGGCCGTACGTGTAGTTGGCAGCTCTGTCATCTTGTCCAAGTAATTTTTTTTTTTTTTTCATTAACAATGCATTAAATTGGAAGAATATTGTTTTACTTTTGAAAGTCGTGAATAAAACTAACCGTTTAAACAATGCAGAAAACTTAATTGGAGTGTGCGGTCCAATTGCCGGTGTTCATCTACGTCATCTTCCAAAATTGACTGCTTCCAGTCTTGTTCGCCGCAACGTTGTCTTTTAGTTAAGGTTGTTGCGCCCATCTTACCCCTTTAGCTTACCATTGTTCTTAAAGCGTAAAACTGAAATTGCATCAGTCACTGTTCAGTGTTTGGTCCAATTGCTTTGTTCGCAATAACGTTTCAAGACTCGCTCATTTGTCGCGAGCGAAAGAAGTACGCGCGCACTTGTATAATATGCATATGCATATGACACTTGTTATTGTGGCGACACCGATGATGCTTATGACCTGGTTAACCATGTATGCCACGTTAGAATTGACGGAATGAACTGCTTCTTCACCTTAAGATGATATTTAATCTTGACCATTTGTTTGTAAGTTATCTACTTCAAAATAACTTTTTAAAAGTATTTAACCCGGTATCAATAATTATTCAGTGACTTTTTGCAAGTTTGATAGATTATATGATGTTCTACAAGTGTATTGATTTCCTCTCTTTTATTTTTCCAAATGACAATGTGAACCATTTCAGCAGCCTTTCAAGTTTCCACCCTGTAAGCGTCATTTTTCGAACATTCTAGCCTCGTACTTTTATCTGGCTCCTTGTATCATTCCCATCTTAGGCCCTTTTAAGTGGTCGCCTTTGGAGTCCGTTTTAGTAGGTGACGGGGTCGTTGAAACTTACCTTCATAGGACGATGCGAAAAATCCGTGACGCCAGAACTGGAACGAGCTCTTTATTGTACCAAGTATTATTAAATATACCACCAACTTTTCTGTTGATCATAGGTCTAATATTCCAATCATTGGTAGTCTTTTAGCTGAAGGTATAAGTGAATAAATAAATCATATGTTCTTGCTATCAATGTTTGATTGGTTTACTGGTGCAATAAAAACCAACATGAGATGTCGGGAGTACACGAGAAAAGCTTGCAAATCACGAACGGGCACTGGTAGTTATAGTGTGTGCGGGCGAACGAGAACGAAAAACATAACAGCGCGTATCTTTGTTCAGTTGCCTTGACTGCAGCAGTGGTCCGCAATGTGTGCTTAGTTCAGAAGAATTCAGTCAGTACAGCTTGTGGCTCTTCTTGCGTGAGTTTTCACTTACGATGGACTCGTACTATTTATAGTCGTCAATAGGTTCATGTTAGGTCTTCAATTCAAAGAGCATGGAGTTTCAACTTCTCCTGGGGATAGGTTTAATTTTAGTTTTGGAAACATATTTAGTGTCTCCTGCTTGAAATCCACCCAAAACAGCCCTATATTCGCCTCTCGGTTCGCGCCGACAGCTAGAATCCTGGTCGTAATTTTTCAAACTGATAAATATAGGCGCTTTGCCCGTTGC
>Ga0126338_10003631_pt1 | contig 10858 bp, 5 predicted proteins | sample OrbCmetagenome_2_FD_92529 | JGI IMG/M metagenome (GOLD analysis project Ga0126338, IMG submission 92529) | Coral microbial communities from Petempiche,Puerto Morelos, Mexico - Orbicella C C metagenome | ecosystem: Host-associated > Invertebrates > Cnidaria > Coral | place: Petempiche,Puerto...
CTTTTTATAATATTTTAATAATTACTCAGGTCTCGCTCGAAAAACGTCTTCAAGACGCCATTACTGATCAGTTGAAGGCGCGAGTTAGTGGTCTAGCTAGGCAAGCTCCAGTTCTGTTATACCAAAGCAATATTTATTTACTTTTAGTTTTACTGAGCAGAAATATCGCAAGATCGTACCCAAACTTTCAAGCATCCGTTATTGCAACTTTACAGTGTTTACTTCTATAGAGGAAAAACAGTTCTGGCCAAAAACCATCAATTTTGATTGATGCAGATCAACATGTACCATTTTCTATGCGGGTTTCAGTCGGTCATGCGTGGCTTACTCGCTTAGCAACAAATTGGGAGTGCTTTTATGATTTTTCTTAAGGTCGGCACACACCAGGGGACATGTTGCAGAGACAGTTTTTCTGGCGTGACATGCCCGTTTTTGCAAAACATTTTTGCCAAAATTTGTCCTCGCAACATGTTGCATGGAACAGTGAAATTCAGCTGGTTTGAATTCATGTGTCATGAAATAGCGACAAAATGGCCTCAATTTTCAATGTCGCATCTTGTGCACTGCTCTTGCAACCTGTCCCTGCCACAACATAGAAATGAACCAAACTCCACTTTGGGCACACCACCTTGCGTTAACGTGCGTTCCATGAGTACACACAAAGGAGCTTTTCTCCGCCTCAAGTCTCAGAAACACTTCTTTTTGTCCCAGAAACATGTCCTTTAGGGTGTGCCGACCTTTGTTTGAGATTAGGTGACTTTCTAGTTACTTCATGATCAATGAAATGAATCAGTAAAGACGCCGGACGGCAAGTACTTATTTTTGCTCCTGAGATTGCCCAATCGTCGTTCGTTCTTCCTTGCTGAAACATATAATACTTGGATTTCTGCAGTTGTCGGTTTTTACCCAAAAAACGCAAACAATCCCAATACGATTTAAGGTATCCTCAAAATCGTTATGTGCAATTACTCATCATGTTTCATGCTACGCCATGAAAGCTAAATTGCTGACTGTTAAACTTGTAATGCTGTTTAATAAATGCCTAGTGATTGGCTAGATTTTATGATTAGTTATCACTAGTATCACCTATTTAATAAATGTTTATAATAGATCTCTCTTCACATTCTTCGTATGAGAATATGCTTCATTGTCTCTGTGGTTAAACGGCACCACATCTCTTGATCTTGATTTCACTTCATGACGCCAGTTATTGAAACTGAAATAGCAATAGCTGCAAAGGAATCAGATAATAGCTGAGAAGAGTATAGACAAAAACCTAATCTGCCCAAGACTCCTGTAGGGCTTAGGCGGGGAAAAGTCAAATTCAGTTTAGTTCATGCCCCTATATGGCCCTAGATATATTAGTGATTGTCGTTTGCAAATATAAATTTGCGGAGTTTTCTCCTTTCATAGACTTTGGCGTTTCACCGGCCCTTATACCCAGTCGCTTATGTTTTGTTGCCTAATGGGGAAAGGAGAGGGCGTTTCTGATCTCCCCTCGAAAACTCAATACAAGTTAAACTAGCAATAAGCACTGTACATCGGAGAAAAATAAATAGTAACACTGATTTACCGAACCACTTGGGGTGATAGAAGTGATATCAAGATGTTTTAAAAAAGTGCATGCATTGTACTGTACCTTATCCTTTCCTGGCCTCAAAACCCTGTGGATTCTCAAACAGTCCTCGCAAATTTTTGACAATGCCTCGTGGAGGACCCGTTAACTCCTCTCTTCGTCCTTAAGAAAACAAAAATTAAATCTCAATGGAGATTCCTCCATGACAAAAATAATTTGGTAGCCTTTCATTTTTACGAATTCACCGCAACACACAAAGTACATATCGTCCTCTTCATCATTTCTTTTCTGCACATAGTGTTTTCGAGTGGTCATCGTCGAATTTATACAATATATCAGTTATAATAAAAATAAATAGCTAATATTTTAAATACGTTTGTCACTCTAAACGTGGGTCTTCCAGGTCCATTTTATAAACAGGCAATGACAAAATATTGCTGAGTAAAGAAAACCCAATTTTTTCAATCTAAATTGGCAGGAGACAGCCTTGATGGTTAGCGTGCAAGGGTGGCCGAAACGTTGAACTCGGGACTAACAAAAACACCGAACATTAGTTAATGGCTGGATTGAAGAACTTCAATGTAAGACCGCCGTGTGCCATTTTCTCTAATTACTCGACCACACAATCTATCATGGAGTCTGTCTCCCGTATCAGATACTGTTTACTGTATCTGATACGGGAGTATCAGTATACAGTATCTGATATCCGTATCAGATACTGTTTACAATCTCCCGTATCAGATACTGTTTACAATAGTTTCTAAAATGTGTACCAGGTTCTCGGGCTCTCTCTGCTGACGATTGATCTTGTTCAAAGATCGCTTTGTACCTGCGTACGCTGACAGGAGATCCATCAACTACAAAAGGGGAGAAAACGTTGTTCGTGTGAACTGTGACATAAATAATAGGAGGTTTGGACTTTTGCGTGCGTCATTTTGGTGTACGCTGAATAACATGCAACCTTTTGGGGAAACTTACGTCACTTTGATCAAAAAACTTAAATTTAGCCACAAAGCTCATATGAAGCCTGAGCTAAACTCCGCCCAAAGCATTGTTTTGAACCGTTAGGAGTATATCTACTTCTCTTGATACTAATCTCTGGCCGGTGGAAGAGGGTTTCTTTTTCCCCTTCAAGTTGCATAAACAATCTAGGAGCAATTGCCATCAGTTTAGGAGATATCTTTGCAGACGTATGTTAAATCGAACTGATGCGCGGTTGCTAAGTCACTGAGGCGATACGAAGACCTGGAAAACTCATGATACTGCTTAGCAACTTCTCTGGCAAAAATATCGGGCTCAATCAACTATTACTTATAGGTCGATAAAGGGAACGGTTTTCGCAGCGCGCGAAGATAATTATTCTCTGAATGTTACGTCAAATTAAACGCAGATACCTGCGTCGGTGTCATTCTTTACTGCTTTAGGAAACACTGGACCTCCTCGATCGAACATTCTTCCGAGCTCTTTCACTCTTCCAGCTAGGTCTGACTCGTCGCTTTGTCCTTGGGAACTGATATAGACTTCAGGGAGTAATTCAGCCGGAGAGACATAAAAGAATACGTGTCATCAGTACAAAACACAATGAAAATGGGGCGAGTGCGGAGGTATGGCATTCCTCCAGAACTATTTTATAACTCCAAACATTTTCTATGCATTGTGGTCATTCCTTATCGTTGTGAAAAGGTCAGGAAGCTACTAAGGGCCCTTCTCCAACTAACCTTGTTATCAAGATCAGGGAGCTCTAAATGGTTTGCTCCCTGCAGGTCATACTTGCTCCAAACCCCCGCTCCAAGCCCATACTAAGTCTTGTCCTTTCAGTTTGAAACGTGTGAAAAAAAAAATAGCTGGTTGCCTTTTTATTACGTTGTAGCACCAAGATTTTTCTGTTTTGTCAAACACTTTCATATATTTCTTACCAGAATATTCTTCATCCTGGGCTTTACTGTTACCCTCCACGTCCTCTCCTTCGGGAATAGTGTCAAGATCTGCACCGCCCTCGTCATCACAAGTGTGTTTATCGTTGGTTTCTACGATGGCGGCAGTTTCATCATTGCTGTCTTCCTCTGTATCGTCACTTTGACAGCTGTCATCATCTTTCTCCTCTTCTTCCACGTGTTTATTCCCCTGGCTTTTAAACTCTTGAACCGGCCCATTAAACTATAGGCAAAAATTTATTTTCTTCATCAGTCAGGAGTTCAGCACAATGAAGAAAAAGGATCCATTTGCAAGTCAAAAGTAATAAGTCCGCTGCAATTATATCGGGCGCTCGACCAACATTTTATCATTTGCAACAAGATCATGTTTAAACTTCAATCCGGTTTTGGAGGCTCCCAAGGAAAATCAAAGAGAAAAAGAGGATTGGGGCAAAAGAGAGAGATCAGAGCGTGCGAGAACGTTGGGAAATAGAAAAGGGGGCTTTATATTTCCTTTTCTAGGACTCCACAGGCTTACATTTTCCTTACAATAAAATATCTTCGCGCGCATTTGTAAAAAGAAGCCTCCGCGAAGAAAGCAACTTATGAAAACTGCCTAGTTAACATTCATACAGCGGATTGATTACCTGACGGCTTCTTTCTAATATATCCTTACCGTTTTCCTTCTTTCTTCGTGTTGGTCATCTGTTTCATTAAAAGACCTGTCCTCTATAGTAAATTCTTGTTCCTCCCGGTCAAGTTTATCTCCGTCGTTATCTTCGGATGTTACACTTTTTCCGTGACGGCCGTCAAACGATTCAGCAACAGAACCCACCTCACCGATGTCTAGAGGTGGTGAAGCCACCTGTACTTTCAGAGAATCCGAGTGCTTAAGACTGCACTCATTCGTGGTCTCTATGTCTATTTCTTCATCATGCTCATAGTCATCATCTGTCTCGGCCAACTGAAGACTGCTTTTGCTATGAGTTGCCTGCTGTCCATCCTCTTCCGTAGTTTCCTGTTCTTCAACTTCTACTTCTTCTTTTAATGAGCTCCCTTCCTGCATTTCATCGTACTCATTTCCTTCCTCATCTTCTTCCTCATCATCTTCTGCTTGAGCCAGCTGTGGCGAGCCTACACTATAAACCTCTGGAGTATGCTTGGAGTTCTCGCCTGCAGTATTTTCCTCTTCCTTCCCCTCTTCTTCCTCCAGGTCCTCTTCGTCTTCTTCCTCCTCTTCCTGTTCTTCTTTCTCATACTGCTCTTCGACATAACAATTAACTTTTACCCTCTGGTCTTCTTCCTCAATGTTACCATCTTCATCTTCATCTGACTCCTCTTCAGACAACGTTATGTCGTCTTCTTCTAAAACCTCCTTCTGAATTGTTTGGTCAGGAATTTCTTCTTCTGCTCTGGGAGAGCCCAGCTCATCTGATGACTCATCAGCGACAATGATCTCATTATCGTTGTCGTCCTCTGCGGTTTTCTCTTCTTTCTGAGATGCCTCCTCAAGCTGAAAATTCATGTATTCCGGGGCCACAAGAGTTCTTCCGTAGTATGGTACTGGAGGAGCACGGTCATCTTCATTTGTTTCAGCAGCTGCTCTGTCATTGTAATTTTCCTCTCCATTGACCTGACCGTCGTCGATATCATCTTTTACATTTCCCTCATCGTCTCGATCATCATAGCTGTGTGGATCCTCACGGTGTATTTCATGGATGCCGTTGCCGTTGATGGCGTTACCGATGATTTCATGATGTTGGTGGCTATTTTCTTTGGCGAGTGAGGTATTCTCAGATGTTTCTTTTAAGGAATTTTGTTTTGGGCTTACCTCTTCATATTCATCGTCGTGATCTTTAGCATCTCCCTTGAAATCAGACGGCTCAGTTTCGTCTGATGAGAGCATGTCTCTTGATTCCACATTTGTGCGCCATTCTCCGACATTCTTCAATGAAATATACGAAGATATCACAATTACTTTTATTGATAAGAAATCAGTTTCTTCTAATATTAATACATTGTTCAACCTTAGATAAGGGGAATATAAGGAATAATCAACTAGACGTGAAGAATTCCTCAATCAATTTAGTTTTTAATTCAGTACTTGTATTTGCTTAAATAGAGATGATTGCCTTAGGTTTGGTATTAAAAGTAATACTCGAACTGTTGCTCTATATAGAGCGCTGACGAGAATACGTGCAAAATTTAGAGGCAACTGTTGGACCATTTGGATCAAGGATTATACCGAACTGAAATATACCATGTTCCTCTTTATTATCCTCTTCGCACTCTACACAAGGTGCTTTCGACATTGCTGTTCCTAGCAGTATGCAAGAAGTATGTTAAATACAAACCTATCATAGTAAATGGCCTTAGCTCGGCACACAAGTTTCACTGTCATGCCTTGTGTGCGGAATGTCCTATTTCTACTCCCGTCGGGGACTCAGAATTTTTCTGCGTCCCGCATATTTCTTATCTGAAAACTCTAAAGGCTTAAATTTATACGTGGTACTGTTTATAGGCATAGCACAACCGTGCTCTTGCAAACAGCGCAAAGAAAGTTCCGAAGTACCGAGTACATTAAGAACGCAACCCAGACGCATGCGCAATATTAAGAACAGGCTACCTTTCATTCCGCGCGAATTTACGCTATTATTCTGTGAAGACTAACAATCAACATTAACAAAGAAAGGAAAATATGTAAATAGCGTGAATGCTCGCGCCAAACTGAGCTTGTATGTTTGTTTTGTTGTTTACATCCGTGTTACACGAGTATAATTATTCGTATGGAATTTAAAACGCTCTGCAATTTTTCTCGAACACCATCTGTATGCATCATAAATTGATGAGCTTTTAATTATAAGGTAAAACATTTAGCCTGTGAATTACCTCCAGGTATTCATTACTCTTTTATTCGGCTTACATCCATGCCACCAAATGGACATTTCTGTTTGAGACCAAGAAGTGATTATTATACCGTCGGTTTTGGGCGTTGAGCACTTTTTTAAGCAATATTTTTACTGGTTTATGTATTGCAATATTTTACGTATTTTAGCCGACAACTTAAGTGCTAGTAATCATGAAACCCATGAAAACTGCAGAGTGTAAGCATATAACTTAATATAAAGTGAAGTGTCTCGAGAAGGTAGAAAAAAGGAAGTACGGATGTGATGAAAGTTTAGATCACTTTTACAAGAGACATTTACAGCGTTATCTACAATGTATAATCAGGATCTATAATGCTTACAAATCATCTTTCCTTTTTATGTTTCTCGAATATCATCTCTCCGCTTGAATATTTCATTTTCATTCGGAAGTTTGGAATTCATTATAGACCAAAGGCAAGAATCAACAAAAGAATCATGACCTAGCCCATATTAGGCAAAATTAATATGGTACACGTGTGTAGCGGTAGGTATAAGGACTTTGATCAAAGTAAACTAAATTTTACCTCGTACAAAGCTGATGCCATGTTTGTCGACTTGTCCACCACTGCAGCAACTCCAGTTTAAACAGATGGTTTGCGGAAACCTTTCAGGAAAGACAAAGAACTAAATGTCAGAAATATCACGTTTCAATGTTTACGGTAGCGTGCAGAAATTTATAACTATCTTTTTAGACGGACGGACAGACAAGTGAATGCAAACAAGAATATCGGCTATACCCACTGTTCGTTCACCGCTTTGTTTGACTGAATGAGTCATGCGAAAACTGCATTGCGGTTTCATAAAAAAACCAGAAAAATATACATTTTCATGATCTGCCGGTGACGCAACGCCTGTATTTAAACATGACTCTTTCAATTTAATTTCAGATTCTCATTTTGTTTTGTTTTATTTTTTTTTTTGGATCTGAACCAAAGCGTGTTTCATTCCAACAGGTGTGGCCATTTATGTCAAAATTTATTGTCAACAATGTTTCTTTGGAACTTGACTTGAACGCTTTTATTGCGAGAGAAATGAAGTTTCTTAAGTCTGCTTATAAGCGTAGCTGACATTTGAATTAACGAATTTGGCTGAGTGAGTATAAAACTTCGATGTACGTACATTAGCTTGACAAAGCCGTACGACTTTTTCTCAATACTTTGGTGTTTGCCGCGATCCATATCGAACAAAGAAATTAACACGCATTATTTATTCAATGAAAAGACTTCGACAGAGCTTGGGACACATTCAAATGTTGAAGCGAAAGATGAAGAAGTTGAATTCACAGCTTGAATTGTTTGTTTCTTTGCTCCTAAAAGTAGAATAAGCGCATCATTGCGATGCTGCCCAATTTCTTGTGCTCAAGAATTGTCATTTTGCCGAATTGGTTCTCTTAAAATACACAAAGAAGTAGCTGTGAAAAACATTTTGGTCAAAATTTCAGTTTTCGTTTATTTCAGTGTCCTGACCACACCACGTGTACTATAAATCAAAACGGCATACATGTATATAGAACTCCATGTGCGTATACACGAGGAAACTCGTGGTCCATTCAGTCATACAATCAAACGGCGATGAACTGAATTTTGATTGACTGTTTCTAGCTGTTTCTGACGCTGACTGCTATAATCTTTAAGTTGATTTCAAGCACAGCGTGATACAAAATTTTAAACTTCCTTAAGGAAAAATAGACAACGAAATAATCTTCTTACGAATTAGAAAAAATATATATACAAAAATGTAAAGGTGTTAAGACTTACCTTCGTTCAGCACGCGGTTCGACATGAGCAGACAATAAACTGTCACTGAGGCAAATGAGCCAGATTCAAATTACTAACTACTAAAATTATTCATTTGTTTATACGAGAGACGTTACTTGGACCAATTATGACGATCTTTTAGAATGATCTCTGAAAGAGTAAAGCCAAAACATTTTCGCGTCGACTCAGTAAAATCCTTTGTTGAATTGCCGTCGCATTTTTGAGCAGCTGTTTTCAGAAATCTGCGATGGAAACTGACTTTATCTTCACACGGATTTATTTATGATAATAGGACTGGAAAATAATGCTCATTTCTACCTTTTTTAAGGGTGAACTCCTCTGGAGAATTTTATATACCTTAAAAACAGTAAAAGTCTGCGAAAATCTCCTGGCGGTCTTCCCATTAATATTTCAAAGCTAAACTTTTAATGTTTTAATGGAAAAAACTGAAATATGCTTGGCTGGATTCAGGAACCATTCTGATAAATTGCCGCATTTTTACTCCAAGAACTGGTCTTCAACCGTTAATTTCAACATAGCGAATTCTCACAGAGCTTAAAAATTGTAAAATCATTTGGCCATAACTTTTAAGATTAATAAAAAGTGTGGGATATTGCCCTCGAAAGTGCGCCTTTTAGGCCATCGTAATAGCCAATGAGGCGAATCTCGTAAATCGTTACCGTCCGTGGGTCTGCTGAATACACTTTCCTATGGGATCAAGGTATGAAGAATGCCCACCTATGAAGGAAAAAGCTGATTTATATAAGAGAGAAAACAAATGCGTAACAATACGATCACCTGTTCGGCGAAATAATGAAATATTTTATTATATTTTTTTTCCACAACAGAAACGTACTTCAAACCTACGATTTCTTAGCTTTGAATCATTTTCTTAGTTTTTTGTTTTTGTTTTTGTTTTTGTTTTTTTGAATAGACCTTTAGTCTAGCCATGAACTGGTTCCTCCACAGTTTTATAATTATGCCATTTAATCGCGATTTTGAACTTAATAGCAAAATAGATAAATAATTAAGTGTTTATTTAAACTGAATTAAAGTGTACCCTCAAGGTTAGCTTGATGGCCGAGGAGAATGTATTTTACTGGCTTGCAATGTTCCCCGTAAGTTGACGGAACTGTCTACGACAAAATGTAGTAAAGTTTACTATTGTTTTCTACTTTTATTCTAGTTGTAAAATTTATATTATGTGTTTCTTTCTTAGAGAAATAGACGCAGTGACTGGCACTGTCATTTGCAAGATAAGAACTATAGATTTTAGTCCTAAAATAGTTCCTTTCTTTCTTGTTTGCTGCACTCAATTACCATTCTATAGCTAAATAATCATAATAAGTTTTGGACATATTTATTTGACTGAAAGAAAAGAAAAAAAACTAAATAACTATACCAAGTTTTGGACAAATTTATCTGACTGAAAGAAAATAAGAAAATCGTGGTGGATGCCTTTATCCACAACTACGAATATTTAGCGAGTTGCATTACACCCTCCTATTTGTCGGGTTTTCTTGATAGATTCTATACAATAAAGATGCCTGAGAGAGGACTGACCGATAAGACACCGACTTCGCTATTCCACACTATAAAGGAATTATACAGCGTCGATATTCTCTCAGTATAGCTCTCGCTTTTAGTTATGGAAATATAGTCTATTTAGTGTTAACTATTTCTAACTCTCTTTCCGTGGAGTTCTGTAATGCTTTGCTTTGTTGTTAATGCACAATGTGGTGTGAATTATTCCAACCTAGTACATCTACTCTATGTGAGTAGCCATGGCATTATTGCATTTATTCTTTTTTTTATCTAAATAATTACGATTATTACGTACATTAATGATGGTGGTAGGAGTAACTCAGATGAACGACGGATATATCAATGAGACATCATTCGACACGTGCCTCCCAAGTGTTCATGCAAGCTCCATACAGTCCGTTGTTCGTTGTTATGCATCTTATTTGAGTTCAAGGTAAGATAATGGTTGTCGGCCATTTACTTACCCGAACATCTCAGAAACGTTTCCTTTAGGGAAATAACATTTTTGCGGTAAAGTCAAGCGTTAAAGCAATTCGTATCGAGGTCATCCAATAAAGATCTCAGTTAGTAACAGATTCATGTTTCGTTATCACTTGCTTTGTCGTTTGTTGCAAACCCTACTTCTTCAAAAACAGACCCGGAATCGTCTTCCAGCTCTGAATTGCCATTCTCGAATGTTGAAATACTCATTCTGAAGTCACTGCTTATGACACTACTCTCACTTAGTGCGATTTGCGCAGGCCTAGTGGAAGTTAAGACACGTGAATCTTGACTATACCGATAAACTCGTCGCGTTGTAGAAGTGTATTGCATTTGATAATTGGACTCGAGATCGAAATCAGCCGAAAAATCGAGCGACTCATTTTCATCCTCTACACGTACTTTCTTAATTTGCTGCATTGAATCGTGATTGGTCAAATTAACCACGCGCCAACTTCCGTGACAGCGCTGATATGACGACTTCTTCATTTCATTCTGTTCATTGTCGTGTGACAGTTCTTCTCTCTGACTGTAATAGGGGGTGTAGTCCAAGTCTGAAACGCAAATGAGCTTCTTTTCAAATGGATTAGAAATGGTCGAATGCTTGGTACTATTCACCTTCCCCTTGCGAATGTTGATCAAGCTCGAAGATATATCTTC
>Ga0126338_10003632_pt1 | contig 10854 bp, 4 predicted proteins | sample OrbCmetagenome_2_FD_92529 | JGI IMG/M metagenome (GOLD analysis project Ga0126338, IMG submission 92529) | Coral microbial communities from Petempiche,Puerto Morelos, Mexico - Orbicella C C metagenome | ecosystem: Host-associated > Invertebrates > Cnidaria > Coral | place: Petempiche,Puerto...
TCAATTTTTCCCAGGGTTTTTTATTGTGTAAACACCCCCCTAGCTTTCCCCCCATTTTACCCCCAGGCCAGGAAAAAACTAAATGAACAATGAATAAACCAAGAAAAAACCAAAAAAAAAAAAAAAAAAGAACACTGGACAGGTCTGGCCTTAATTTCTGACAAACAACGTATATTTCCGTGTCTTCCCATCTTTTCTTATAATGGCCACCGATTTTTGTTGGACTGCGTACTGAGCAAACTGCTGGCTAGGGTTCTTACATATTTTGTCGTCTTATCAATTCTACGTACGTGCATCTGGAATACGAAGGAAATTAGAGTCTCACTGAAGATTACATTTGTGTTCCAGCAAAGCTGACAGACGATGAAGCTGAAAAAATATTCCAACACTCTGACAGGGGAAAATATCTCCGAACAGCTAATTAAACAAAGAATCTGGGGTAAAGTTCAATTATCCCCCTTTGAAATTCCGGTTTGCAAGGAAAGCTGTAAAACAGAATGATTACTTTTAAGATTAGATCATTTCAGAGAAAAGGATTATGCTTTAATCGTTGAATCGCAATTAATCATTTTCTCATTCAGTCACACGTCAAGGCCAAGCAACCAATTGTCTAAGTGGAATATTAAGCTATTCAGAATTCCATATCTTGGGTATTTTGATTAAAATAGATCAAAATACGATGAAGCTCTTAAATGAAATGCTACCTAGCACTGTCGTAACAAGGGCAAATTAATACCTTTTGTTCTCGAAGGGCAAAGTTGTCGTTTTAGGTAAGCAAAAAATATCAGCTAGACTTCTAAGGTTTCGGAACGATAAAACTGAAAAAGTTTGAAAAATCGGGGAATGAAATACCGTTACCTAAAGTAGTTTACAACGAGATATATTTATCTACAGAATATGAACAACATCTAATGTGTTAACCGGACACAAATATTTTACCAAAGCACAAGAACGATGTGAAAAACAGCCGACTTGGCGGTAAATTGGTACTAAACGTTTCCTCGTGCGGTGCACGGTATCTTAGCTGTTCCTTGTCCTGGAAAGTAAAAGTCTGGGGAGGGCTCTCTTTTCCTTTACATGACTGTGCAGCTGTAGAATTGCGCTCCCTGTAGAGGTGAGCAGCTATATACGCGGCACTATTGAAGTGAAAAAAGCATTAAATGGTGTATGACTGCAAAGAACTGATAACACAGTAGAGTGAATCGATCCTCTCGTGTAAACGACCTTTAACAAGAGAACAGAGACGAAGGGACAGACGAGGGCAGATTAAGGGGAACAAAATCATGGAATTTGAACACGGACTCAACATAAAACTTCCCAAAGATAGGATTTTCCACGTGGGTTTTAGACCCTTACTTCTCGAGATATTTGCTCTACATCACGGGAGTAGGTATATTGTTAAATCCGTTCTCAATTATCAAAGCTTGCCAGCTCTTCTGACGTAATTGCAATGAAAAAAATCTTTTTTTGAAATACTTAACTTCACTCCCACGAAGAGGCCAAGACATGATTATAAATAACTGAGCGTAATTCGCTGGTTTCAGTCCAAATAATGATAACAATATTTAATTTCATATCAATGATATAGATTAGCTACTACGCCACAGATATGAACGGACACGCACGCAAACAAACACTGATGTCTGAAGGAACTGATTACCAATTCAATTCTCCAGACTAGGCAGTAATATGTGAAATGAAGTAAGAATAGTAAAGAGAATTTACATGTGAAATCAGGGCTAATATCTGGAAGTTGTTATTCGATGTTATGCGTCGTTTAAAACAGCAGCTGCAGTGAAAACCTTCACGAGGGATGGCCGCTCAATAGCTATTTGCCCTCTCATTGCCTACTCTCAGCTCCTTGAATGTCGATAGTTTAGTACCGAGAGGTTTACCAACTGCTTTAACTTTCAGGCGCCAAACAATCCTGCCTCTAGCACTCAGAAACGTTTATCTACAAAGCTTTAAAGCTCAGAAAGTTCCGACACTGATTCTGAACCTACAAGCTGGTAATACCGGTAAGAACCCGGCCCAGGCGGTCTGTAATCGCACTGAATGTGAACCGAAATACAGCATGTGGAGTCATTCACCGGTATTATCACTAAAGTAATGTATTTAATAGGGTCCCGAGTGGCTCCTCAGGCCTAATTGTCTTTGCATTCTTTGTAGCGGACCTCTCAGTACAGCTAAGTGTTACTTCACTGCACAACCGTCCGTTACTTTCAACGTTTTTTGCTGTTCGTCACGAAGTCACAAAGTGCAGTCCCGACCGATTTTTCGAACCCTCTTTTGCCGAAGCAATTGTTTGCTCCCTTGGCAAACTAAAATGTAGGCGGAAATTAACTCTCGATTTTTCCAACTGCCGGTGTTTTAAAACCAATTTCCGTTCCCCCAGGTGCATCGAAAGATCGGGACCACACGTTGTTTACTTTGAGGTTTTATGCTAAGTGGTCAGTATTGTATGACGCCACCGATGCATTCACAGAACAGGTGGTAAAGCCGCCAGTCTGGGGCTATATCAGGCAATACCACGACGACTGAAACACGTTGCAACACAATCGACTGCCGGGGACTTTGAGACCTCATGATTACGGAGACCACGAGTACTGAATCAAAAAAAAAAATAATAATAATAAAAATACGAGGAAAAAAACGTACTACGAGAGGTAGACTGTTACGTTCTTAGGCTCGGTTCGGTATCTGTGTAGGATATCAATACAACATTTTACGGTTTTCTCTGCATAATTATCGCTAACAAGGCATCATAAGTCATTTGTAGAGTGAAACACTATGTGAATACTTTGACCTATCAAATATGCGCTGCTGGGAATTTTATCGTTTGTGTGATTTCATCAGTTTTATTGGAGAGCTACCAAAACAGAAGGGAAACTCGTTAGCAGTAATTTCTTCATCGTTAAAAATTCTAACGTGTGAACACTGCCGCATTATCATTCCAGCAATATTTCTCCTCAGATAGATCTTTTCCGCGAAGCAAAGAATTGTATAACTCCTGCTTAGTTTAACAATAAACAAAACATGTTTTACCATTTAGACCTGTGTTTTTAAACCTTTATTGATTCAAGACATAACAAGCGGTGCTTTAAAGAGTTGATCAAAATTATGCTTTTGGACTCGTTGAAAGATATTGACGATCTTGTCATTTTTCGGGGGCATATTCTCATCCCATCTCCGATCCACCAACTGGGCAAGATGTCTTTGGGTGAGAACTACTAAAGAACACGAGACAGTTTAGTTCAAGAAGTTTTACGCCTCTTTTGATCATTTATCTTTTTGTTTTTCTAAAAAAGAGCTCCTTATAAATTGTTTTCATGGTAGCTTATGGTATAGTAACCTTGCTTCCGTCGTGGGTGTGTCAAAAAGGAGATCTTTGAAATCAATTTAGGATGTAAGGGGCGGAACGAAATTCCATGTAACAAAGATAAATTGAGCAAAAATTTGCTACCAAAGGCAATAGCTTACTCAAACCCGAGTGGTGCAAACACATGCAAATCTCCTCTGATATCTGATGTTTGTTATCCCAGCGACCTGCATGCTTGCTACATACAAACTTCGGGAGCCAGACAAGGCCCGTTTTGTTTTGCGTAAATGTTCTGTTCTGGAGGACCGGAAAAGAGATTGCCATCATATTTTTTCAAGGCACTCAACGTAATTGACGTTGTGAATCAATATTGTTGCCAGTCGAGGCTAAAATTACGACACTAACCAAATTTCCTTTATGTCGTTCATTGATTTAAGAGCATTAGAAACAACAAACGAAAGTAAAACATGCCTTTATGGGGCGTAAAATGCTAAAAATGACAGTCAGGGATGGGCAACAGTAACATAGATCTACACCTGTGTTTGACATTGACTTTTAGAAGCGTTAAGGACAACGATTACAAAAACAGAGCAACAAGTCGCGAAAGAAGAGTTTTAGTCAGCCATCGTCAGTCTCGAAAAGCCAGCTGAATGGATATGACCGGCTATGGGACATGTTTTGGTTCTTTTAGTAATGAATTTCCGCTTAGCCCTTGAAATCTGAACCATAAAACCCTGATCAAAATACGAAAGTGAAATGAAATTAATCATGCAAAGAAAATCGAGATCCGTCCTTCACCTTTAAATATTATGTAATGAAGAATATAACGCAAAGAAGTAAAGTCAAGTGTTGCAAATCAAAGATGTATCAAAATAGCATTGATGAATTTGTCTATTCTCTTTACCTGTTTGCTTGACAATGTGTTCACAAGGAGAATATAGGAGAATATCGATGTGGATTCTCCAAAGATATGTAAAAGACATATTAGCTTTTGTTACTGCTCTAAATGGACGCATCAATAGAATATTTCTATATCCTGTGTAAGAATATGCACAGAGGCCTGTCTCGTGCATAGCGATATCATCAGTGAAAATTTGTGGTATTTGCTTTCGATTTCTTTTCGAAGTTTCAAGATATCGTATATCAGTTTCTATTTCTAAGAATTTACAACCCTTCACTTGCAAGAGCAAGACCCTCAGATGTGTCAAGAACTAGCTTCTCCTTACAGTATCGATCAACTGATGAGAACAAAGAATACAATCAGCTAAGGGGATTTTGTCTTTATGTACCTCCAAATTTTCGGAAATAGCGGAGTGTAACAGTTAATTGGTGCTGGGTTGAATTAGATCGAGAGCCGGGTTGCTATATTAATCTGCTTACAATTTTCGAAACCGAAAGAGTTTTTTCGGTGGTAAATATTTACCTTTTCCCGCTGTCATCGATCGCTTCAACTTTTGCAAACACATTATCATCTTGTTAGCTAAGCTTACCGGAATTTCGATTAGAACAGGACATTTTTTTGGCTGTCAGCTTTAGTGAGCATCATGTAGCAACAGAACAAGAAGTTAGTTTTTTTTTCCCCAAAATAACTGAATCGAAAACGGCATCCGCCAGTAAATGAACAGGTAAGGTTAAGCAATCTGGGGTCAGTTACTTGCAAACGATAATCAAACTAATACCAGAGTGCAGCTTTCCCAGATCAGTGGTGCCTGAGACATATTTAAACGTAAGACGACATTTTATTTCTAGCCTGCACAAATTTATTTTTAAAAGGTGATTAAAAAAGCAAATACTAAATTTAGCATGGGTAACATATATAACAAATTAAAGGCAAATTTACAGGTAATGTGTAGACTGATGGAGTTTGGATCATCTAAATAGCTAAACCTATTTAATAAGTGGATAAAATTAATAAGTTACTTAGATTGTAAGACGATAATTGTTTCTTCATGAACTAAAAATTGCAGTCTATGAAACTCGCTTAATCATGGAAATATCATTCCAACAAGCAGAATATGAGTAGAAGTAATCAGTTACTACCAAGCAGGGATGCGATCACCATAACCATATTATCAAGAAAATTACGAATGGAATACACATTTTAAACGACTATTTAGGCAGGGTAGCTTGCTGCAAAGACGCTACTCTGGGTGTTACAAACCGGCCTACTGAAGAGCGTATGTAGACCAATTTAGAATCGAAGTTGTAAATATTTAATATTCTTGGCTCTGCGATTATGCTCTCATTACTTCAAAATGAGTTTCCTCATTGGCCGATAGATATTTTTGTCACGAAAGTTTCGTTTGTCATCGAGTTACGTAATTACATTCCAGAGAATTGATTTCGAACGTTTGATTGACATTTACACCTCGTGATCAATTAAATAATTTTGTAAATAGGTTCATTGATCAGTGTGATTAAAACCATTTGAACGAACGACGAGTGCTTTTTCTTCTACGATAACTTTCTTTTCGTTGACTTATTTAGCTATTCAAAATTTTAACACGCATTTTGTAGTAAAACTTTCAACATTCCGGCATGCTCCGTGTTTAGTTAAACTAACTTGAAGAGAAAACTAGAAGTCGCAATTGTTTTTACAATAAAGACAAAGTGGGTTCCCACTTCACATGTGTTTCTAAGTCTGTAAACCTTAGAACCTTAAGGTTTATTTATAGAGAACAATTAATAACCATGAGTTAACGCGGTATTACTTTGACTAAAACTTTATTGTCATTGTAGGTTGACGAGCTACAGCACATAACAGAACTGGTTATCACTTTAAAAAAGGTATTACCGTTTAACGCATTAATAAGCTCCTCTCTGGATTTTTTCAACAAGGCGCTGACTTTTTCCTTGTTCACTTTACCAACTTTATATTTAGTAACATTACTGTTTTATATATTTTTTTAGTTAAGCCTGCCTGCCTAGCTATCAACCTACCTACCTACATACCTGCGCTGCTTGATGCCTTCCTCAGAATTATAGCTTTAACCTGCCTGTAGCATGTCGCTCTGCTTTCTTGCTTGCTTACTGGATTACTATAGTAAATGACTATTATCTCCTTTCTTATTTGTTCCTTGACAGAGCACGTGTTTCGTTTTCATAGCGGTCGTCTGCTGGCCTTCATGTGACTCGTTGACGTGTATAAGATAATTTAAGATAGTTTACCTTCACCCTAACGCGCCCACACTTATCATAAGCCGCGTGACTTGTTAAAATTGCTATAATGAGTGACAGAGCAAGAAATGCTTGCTAATTGACTTATGTGGGTTTTGCACTTAAAACCATTCCTGACTATTCCAATAAAAAGCTCCAAAGACGAATTCCTCTTACTCTTTGTCATACTTTTCTTCTACTTTAACTTTTGAGAATTTGTTGCTCAATCAAGATCAGAGATAGTCGATGAATTTCTTCTCTTGTCCTCGGGATATTGTAACTGGAACTAAAGCTGTTTACCTTGAGAAAGGCAACGGGAGTATAAGAAAGTGAAATTCAACCTGTAGAAGGTCAATGGTTTCTGTGCTCAGTGTCGGCTCCGTTCAAAAGCCTCGTGTGAATAATGACGTAGGTTTTTCAGTGGGAAGTCACACAAAAAAATGCACAGCAAGAGAGAAAAGAATGATGATTATTTAATTAATTAAAGTCTGATTTCATCAGGGCTGATGCGGGAGTATTTCTGAAGCAGATCACTTTACCTGAATAGCTCAAGATTTCGCGTGAGCGTGCAATTCGGGGACTGTAATACCGAAATATGTTCCGTCCACGAGGGAATTTTAACGAGCGGCTTAAATATTGATGAAATTAAATCAATCAGCTCCTAATTACCGAATGTGAAAAACTCCAAACCGTGACGGGCAGGTAACTTGTGAGAAACAATTGGACCGTTCCACCTTGTGGCTTGTTTGTCAGCATTTCGCTCGTAAACAGTTTGATTAGGGACATTTAAACGTTGGCAAAGCCTCGCTTTGCCAATGAATGAGTACCAAAGACATCTGTCGCTCAATTTCCGATATTGTAATCGATTCTTCGGTTGCCTCGACAACGGACAAAGTCAATTAGATAAGATCTAGAAAATGTTGTCGAGGACTCCACCTCTTTGGGATGTTGATGGCTCTTGTGATCGACTCGAGTCAACATGTCCCGCTGAATTCCGGTGCCTTCGAGATTCTGTTGTATTGTTGTTGCTGAGTAGTTCTTTGAATGTACACAACGCTCTTAGAAGTTTGTGACCATTTTTTTGTGTGCAGAGTGAAATATGAGATGGGTCGCAGATGGTGCACCATGTGCTAGAAAACAACATTAGTTCTTTGGGTAATCATTGCTTTCCGTTTCTATCCAGTAGGTGGTCTCCGAGCTTCTTTTCTTTTTCCATGCAGAAAATTGTATTTTTAGGTTTCTCTAATTGCCTCCATTGGCCACTATCAGCGAGGGCGTGACAATGCCAGCCAATGAATAGATCCCGCATTCCGATACACAGACTGCAAAGCCCTCGGCAACCAATCACAAGCGTCGCTTGAGCAACAGGAAATAAATAGGCATAGACGCGCGCACGTGGTTAAAGCAGCGAACCTTGCAACCTTTATTTTGAAGTCTTCATGTGACTTTTTCATTCATTCAAATCTCCGCTTAGTGTTCGTGATCAAAGTAAGTCGCGCATCTTGCCAGCGAGTAGATCGCGTTCTGGTGAACTGATTTAGGGGGAAAAAAAAAAAGTGATAACCCAGCTATTTTAGCATTGTTTTACATAAATACCCAATTGAATTGAAACCGTATGCGACTTCTAATTCCTCCGAGACCAGAGCGGAATTGAAGTTGAATATTTACTTTCCATTTATGAAGCATTATCGAATCTCTAAACTCTTTTAGCGGACGATCCGATTGTATGTTTAGCTCGTAGGACCCCAATTGTGAAGGGCAACTTCCATGGAAAATTGAGGAGCAGATTCATAGGATTTGGTGGCAATCCTTACAAGTTGGCCAACGCGATAAGAAGGGAAAGATTCTTGGATGTCAAGCCCTGGATGCTTCGCCATGTCACGCTAAAATGAGCAAAGCCTCGAGATTGAGACAGTGAACCTCGGCTACTGAACTGCTTTGAAATCGGAGCCATGGCTCAGAAGTACGAAGAGGTGGCTGAGATCGGGAATGGAGCGTATGGCACCGTGTATAAGGCTCGCGATCTTCAGAACGAAGGCCGTTTCGTGGCATTGAAGAGAGTCAGAATTGTAAACAGCGAAGAAGGAATGCCACTCTCCACAATCCGTGAAATAGCCCTCCTCAAGCAGATCGACAATTTCTCGCATGAAAACATCGTCAGGTAAGCTAAACGGTTTGTTTGACCTGTTTGAAGTATGGGCGATAAATATAAAGTGTTATTTTGGAGATCCAGAATTTTTGGTGTGTCTGTGGGTTGCTACACAAACTCCCGAGAACCTTGCGAAACCGTAACCCTTCCCTCATTGTACCAGATATCAACGCGAATATTTTTGTTTTATTTTATTTTTATTTATCCGCGCCAAGATTTCCCCTCCAAACACGAGAGGCCTAAATGATTAAACTTAGCTAAAAGAAAAAATTAAAAGAGGGATTTATATTCGTTAAATTTGGCCCTCAGCAAAGACGTATTAAAATTCATCTTTTGTTTAATTATAACATTCCGAGAGCTACCAAACCTGTAATTTCACAATTCAATTGTGTCCCGTTGAACACACTCCAGCCTCTCGGGCTTCTAGTCAAGTTCATTTTTTATTGCGCGAAATACAGCCGCATTCTGCAAGATCTTCTGCAGGTTCCAGGATAGAAATTAATTTAACCGCCGAAACATGTTTATATACCGCATAATTAAAGGCTTTAGCGCTTCAATAGATAACAATTAAAATCTTCACGGAATAAATCACCGTTCATTTGGTTGTATTCTGATGTTTTACTCTGTCCTGTGTCCATCTGGTTAGCATTGGATACGCGAGAATGTCAAAAAAAATTCCGACGAGGTCGAAAGCCTGACACGGCGGCCCAAGATTTTCATATCGGCTGCAAAGGAAGTTTGTGTATGTTTTGCTTTCACCGGAAGTAGGTTTTACCGGCCGAGTAGGAATGTGATTGGCTGAACGACTTCCCGCGATGTCGAGGGTAAATTTAAATCCCGCCTTTGAAAGTAACTCCATTTTTTGTTGCCGCAAAACCTCGAGAGTGCATTATTCGCGCTGAAAATCAACAGGACTCAGAAAGGGCGATGTTTACGTAACATTTACGCCTTCCATTACACCGAACCAACTGCTGATGTCGTTTCTGGAAGCCCTGTTTACCTTAACTTGACGTCTCAAGTTTCTGAAATACGATTGACTGATGTCCGAGTCGACCTTTCAACGCTGCGTTTTATCTCGATGTGAAAACGAACAAACACAGCGAGTGGAGCATTTAATCAAGGATTTACATTCTTGTGGGATTACCATAAAACTTTGACCTGTTTCTCAGCTTGAAAAAAGTGAGCGTTACGTATTCTTTGTCAAGGGCGGCCGAATTCATGTGATAGTCAGACAGTTCGATAAGAGCGCATTTCATTAAGTACACATTCTTTCTTAAAGTTCTGGGACTCGAAGGTTGACAATAAGAAATTTGATCAATAATTTGTTTTGACTAATAAATACTTTGTTATACACATATGCTTGGGAAATCATGCGATAATACGAGGACCTAAATGCGATCGCTTTCGATTTCACAAGTTTATTGCCGACGATTCATGCCTTGGTAGATGCATAATTCACAAGCTTCTGCTTGAAATACAAAAATCACCATTGATTACGACTTCAAAAGAAACAGCGCGCTTTTGTTTATTTTAGACTGTACCAACAAAATCCTTTGTTGAATTTTAAACAAATCCGGCCCGTCGATAAAGTTCTCTCATTGCTCTCGAAAGTAAATGAAAGAAATGGGAAGGACTCTTTTTGGTTTACCGCGAGAATAATACTCAACATTAAGCTGCAGTGTATGCTGTAAATGGTTCAACAAATGAGTATTAATTCAAAAAGGGTCATACTATCATTTCTGCTTGTTCCTTGATGTTAAGGATCTCTTAATTCTTAGAGTGTTTTCCCCAATCTCTCTTGTTCCACCTTCTGATCAACATTATTTTCATTTTTCATTCCATTCGCGACTGTCAAAGTCTCATTACGGATTGCGTGTTGTAAAACTGCATGTATAAATCGGCCCTCGACAATGGATCTCCAGTGGTTTAATTAGGCAGCAACCGTGTACGTGATTTTCACACTTACCTCGGTCCCAAGAGCACGACCTTCTAATAATTCAACCCTCCCTGCCATCAGGAAAATGACTTATGTGATCAGAGGGTGTTCATTCAATCTAAAAAGTCACATCATTTGTCTGTATGCCTCTTCTTTTTTCTCTTGACATTTCCTCCACTGAAACAACACACTTGTCATTTTTTGTTATGTTTTAAGAAGACTTAGATAAAAACTTGATTGAGCTAGTTCGGATAGAAAAATTAAGGTTTGATTGTCCCAATTCTTGTGCATACA
>Ga0126338_10003633_pt1 | contig 10854 bp, 1 predicted proteins | sample OrbCmetagenome_2_FD_92529 | JGI IMG/M metagenome (GOLD analysis project Ga0126338, IMG submission 92529) | Coral microbial communities from Petempiche,Puerto Morelos, Mexico - Orbicella C C metagenome | ecosystem: Host-associated > Invertebrates > Cnidaria > Coral | place: Petempiche,Puerto...
AACTTTAACAATATCTTAGTATAATTTAAGGAGCAACAATATTTAGAAAACTGGTGTTAAAGGAACAGAGAAATGGAGAGTTCCTGAGAAACTGTTTTATAAGGAAATCTCGTTCAAGTCCTTCTTTTTTTTGGTATTTGATATGTAGCCTTTTGCATTAATTTTATTTCAACTCTTCATGCTTGAATTGACACCGTATCAGTCACGCTGGACTTCCGTATCTTGAACCTCCAAGGCAAGCGAGAATTGGTTCAAAAATCACGTAGTTCAAAAAATCGGGGGTCGACATAGAGGTGGGCGACTTTCGGTACGAGTTGTTGTGACGTTCGAAAAATTGAGGGTTCCAGAAACTAGGATTCCACTTTATTATATGGCCAGCTCAGTGAGCGGCCAAGGTGAACCAAATCCTTCGCTGTGATTGGCTACCCGAGCGGGCAAGATGGCGCTATCTTGCCCGCTCGGGATTACCCGTTGTGTTCCGAAAGAAAATAGTATTCTTTTCATATACAGATTATCACCCAGCATGTTGGGCATCCAGAGCTGAGATATCAATTACTAACCGGGACAATTGCATCTAGATCTTCTTGAATTGTGTGGGTGAGCAACAATAATTTCTTGGTTAGACATAGACCTTATAGATAGACATAGACCTAGATCTAGACCTAGACCTAGATTTAGACCTAGACCTAGACCTAGACCTAGACCTAGACCTAGACCTAGACATAGACATAGACATAGACATAGACACAGACACCCTATGTGAAGTACCAACCCGTGAGACAAGGCCAGACCACAACACCGGGAACTTCGCGCCCCCCTCTTTGCGATAAGTGTATGGGTTCTTTAACGTCCCTTGATAACCACGTGACACTGAAGATGCAAGAGATGGAGCGTACAATTTATAGTCCTTATCCGAGAGGACTTGAATGTTTAACCATTTGCAGCAGAAATTACAAAGATAGCACATTCTCCTCAATTATTTTACGACCCTGAGTGTTGGTCTGGTCTGGGGCTCGAACCTTCGACTTCTCGCACAGATGTCTGGCGCTCTACAAACTGACCTAACCAGGCGGCGGTTTCATTTACTCGGTTTTGCCTCCCAAGATAAGATCAGCCTTGATCAACAGCCTCAGTTTTTCTTCAGGATCGACTTTTTGAGAGAAATAGAAAGCATAACAGCAAGAATGAAGAGCATGTTCTATACTACGCCATCCGTAGACTAAATAGACTACAAGTAGTCCCTCTTTCGCTTTAGTCCGTCGAGAGAGACCGTGAATAAACAGCAAGGAAAAAAATGGCCGCGCGAAATCCTAGGGACCAGGATTTCACTCGGCCGTTTTCATCCTCGCGGTTTTTTTTCCCATCACGCTTGACGGGCTAAGCCAAAGAGGGACTACCCTATGTACTAACATACCGAAAAACCTTTTGGTAGGTTCATCTGGTCACCAGTCCATGGCTTCTGCTCTCGCACCACCAGTTGCATCCACCAAGGAGACGACCAACTATGCACGTTTGTGTCGTCTGCTGGTAGACGTTGGATCCCAGGCCTTGAGGAACACATTTGACAGAATTCACCCTCCAGCTGGACTGCATTCTGTATTGGCGCACGGTACCCCAACACACACGACACTGCAGTCACTTAAGTCGAGAAGAATCCTCAATCCTACTCAATGGGGAAACTTGTACCCTTCCATCCGTACATCTGTTTCATCAGCAAGCTTTGATATCACGTTATTAATGGTGCTGCTAAGGAATATATGTAGTTTGACTCCACCCGTCACCGGCTGGGACAATCTTCCTTCTGCTGCAGACACGAGTTCTGAAGCCAACATAGCCAGGATGAAGTACTACCGAAATACTGTTTACGGCCATGCCACACAAGCTTCTGTAGGTGATGTAACGTTTAACACCCTCTGGAAGGATATCAGTAATGCGCTGGTAGCACTGGGAGGAGTGAGTTATGGAGCCGCTATCAATATACTCAAGTATGAGTGCATGGATCCCGACACTGAGGAACATTACAGAGAGCTGCTGTTGCAATGGAAGAAAGATGAAGACAACATCAAAGAAAAACTTGAAGAGATGGAAGGTATGTATGAATTTAGTCTCAAATTCGGGTGATGAGCATGGGCTCCTTTCTCGAACACGTACAGCGTTTGGTAATCGAGCCGACCTCCACTGTGTATATTTGTTTTTTAGTAATCCTTAGTTCAACTCCTTGACCGCGTTGTGTAAATAGCCAACTAGTCAGCAAGGAAGCTACAGACAAGCCTTCGGATTGGCTAAGTGTGAATATGAATAGAGTAAATTTGTATGCGGGTACGATTCTGATTGTCCTCAAACCAGGGAAAATGTACATTAATAACCTACCTTGCGATGAAAATTAACATGTTGCATCATTCACTTTTCTTCTTCTTTTTTCGACATAAAGGCAACATAAAGGATAAACTTGGACAGGTGGAAAGTATGTGTGAAACTGACTGAACCAGCAGACTTGACAACACGAACGTTTTTAAAAGTGAAAGGAAAATGTCAAGGGAAAATAATCTGTAAACCTTAGTTTCGTTTATCTCCTGCAAAGGAAGGCGAAAAACGAAAAACAAAAATTCGAATAAGAAGGCATGCGAAAAACTGCAATTTAACAATTAGATTATTAACTTGAGATATCTACATATTAAACAGTACTAGTGTACAATGAGGTGGTCTAGGAAATAGCGACCTTTTTGTTTTCGTCCCAAGTTTCGGAGAAAGATTTAGGCCCGCGCCACACTACACCGGAGAAATTTGAAAACGCAGCAATCACCAGGAGCAGAAAAGTTTGAGTGCACCCTTGAGGGTTAGGGTTAAACACACGATTATTGTGACGTCATCGTTTTCGAAAAAGCCTTTTTCAAAATGTTTTCCGTCCACACTAAAACACGGAGCCGGCGTTTTCAATTCCTCTAGTCTGAAGGGCGTTTTCGAAAAGCTCTTTTTCGGAGGGCAATTTCTCCGGATTAGTGTGGACGGTTGGCATAACCGTAGAAATTGAGCTGCGTTTTCAAATTTCTTCCGCGTAGGGTGGATGGGGTCAGAAATATTATGACTAATTCAATTCTCGAGAAAACAGACCTCAACAAATAGCAACACCAGTCAAAGAACTTATCAGTAATCTTTCAAAAAAAGTTATCAGTCCGGAGAAAAAAAATTCCTGCTATTTTGCACTGTAAACTTGAGGAATTTTAACGCAACATTTAATTGCGGCAACATGTTGTGGGGTTTTGAAATCGATTCAAAAACCTGCAGTATTGTTGTCCGATTTTGCAATGTTGCGTCAAAAATCATCTCGTGTAACATACCGTTACCGTCCGTTGCCGCAACAAAGTTATGTTTAAATTTGCCTCGTGTAAGATGGTTTGAAAAATCGGCGTTAAAAATCGGTTCGTGTAAAATTACCCAAGTATTGTTTTTCACAATTCTCAAAAATGAAGTAAAGAAAAAAAGGCCAAACTTGGTCGTAAAGAACAATCCGTAGAGGCTTTAAACTAAAGCTAAAGTGTTAACTTTTGTTTCCCAGAAAACCTCAAAGAGACACTCGAGCAGATGAGAAGCGAAACGAAAAGCGTCAGTGAAAAGTTAGACTCCTTGAGAGAATCCAGCCAAGATGAAGGTCAGTAGACATTAAGATATATAAATAACAGCCTCCATTTTGCGCGAAAATATACTCAGATAGTTGTCCTTGGACATTATCTGTTCCTCGAAGCTCAGAGTTTTCCTCGAGCTTCGCTCTCGGAACAGATAATGTCCGCGGACAAATATCCGAGCATATTTTCGCGCCAAATGCAGGCTATTGTTTGTATATTCCCCAGTTTTGGCTGGGGCTTATTCAGTCATGTGACGCGTCTAGACCAACCGCGTGCGAGCGAAAATATTTGATGCATTTTTTAAAAATTGAAGATATTCAGATTCCATCTCTAGTCAACAGAAAGGTTTTTCTGTAACTAACACAGTGAACCTCAACTAAACAATTAATAAATGAAAAAAATAGGGTCATTATTCAGTTCAAACTGGTAGAAGTTTTGATAAATTTGCCAACGTCAACATTTGTCGAGCTATAGTTTGATGTAACCATGACTGTAAAGCAGTTTTCAACTGATTGTGGTAAGACCAAAATCAAAGTAATCACTCCAACCAATCACAAAAAACACAAACAATCCAGTGAACCAATCAAAACTCGAAGTAAATACATGTAGCTGACGCGAAGCGCGGGAAAACGAGCGTGAGCGAGTCACGATTGTTTTTGGTTTTACTTCTGATTGGATGAAAAAGTGGCGCGAGATTTTTAAGCCAATCGTGTATAGCGTAGTAATGCAAACTCGATATTTCTTTTCGACACTTACATTACTTACAAAAACTTTCGCACGTACGTTAAAATTTCGGACGTTTTAATTTTTGTACACTTTTTATCCAATTTCAGACGAATTTCAGACAAAAAATTCGGAAACATAGCTAAAGTAAATTTACACCTAGAAAACATGAATGAAACTTTAAAAAACAACATATGTGAAAATGATAGTTTTACTGCGCCCTTAAGGTTTTTGAGATACACCGACGAGGAAATATCACGAATTCTATCAAGTCGTTACGTATCTCAACTACCGTGTGTAGAGTTCTCTCCATAACGGAAGCCAAGAGCTTTTGAGCTACTTAAAGGTTTTATACTGTACTGCACTGTAAATATTCCACTTAAAAATTTCGGACGGTTTAATTTTCGGACACTCTTTTTGTCCGAAATTAAAATCGTCCGACCTTTTTGGCAAGTAATGTAGTAAAAATCGTTCTCACAGTGAGTTTATGATGATAGAGTTACCACCTGCGCACTTATTAACGAAGCCTGTTGTTATTTTCATCCTTAGGCAAAATTAGAAACGACCTTCACCAGATGAAAAGTGAGATAGGGAACATGAGTGACAAGTTAGACAATTTGATGACACAGAGAGAGACCGAGGATGAAGGTCAGTTCTAAATAAAACCTTGTAAACATCCTTTGCGCAATACTAAAAACGTTATCCAATGACAAAAAATACTTTGGCGAAAGTGAAAAGGGATTGATTTTATGCAGCCATTTGCTTATACTCAGCTATGAGCGAGCCTTTTAAACTTTAATTTATTGAAGATGCTGTGTACAAGGTCTTTCCACTGATTACAATTCTGATTTTATATTAACCACTTGTCTTGGGCTTAAAAACTTGTCTATTCCAAAAGGTTACAAAGTGCTTTTTCTATCCGTTAGTCCTAGACAGATTCTGCTCAAAAAATCATGAAAAGTTGTTCAAAAATATCCCCAAAAGCTTCCCAAAAGTTGCTTAAAAATTTTTTATAGTTGCTTGCTGAAATCGAAGAGCAGCAAGCCGGCTCTGTTTCTGTACAACAGCAAAACGAGTAGTTTCAGTTCAGTTACAGTTTCTTGAAGACCAAGAAATAACTCTAGACTCATCCTAGTGCGTTCTCTGGCAACTGCTGTACCTGATCATCACGGATGCCTCGATGTAAACTTCTAAGGCGCTTTCGTGCTGGGATGAAAGGGTGCTGAGCGGACTAAATACCCTCTCTGCAGAGGCAGAGCTGGAAGGTCCTGGATTGGATCTCTTTGATGTTGCTCTTCATCGGATTCTTCATTGTCAGAAGAAAGCGCCTTTTTGAGCTAGTTGTACCATATTTGGAATATTAACACAGGTACCCATTCTGGAAATGGAGTCACATCTGGCATATCCATATTAGGAATCTATCAACACAAGATACCGATAAAAACGCAAGAGAGTTTCTAGTGAACTTCTTATGAGTTTCCAAAGAAAACGTGGTAAAATATCAATTACTTATGAATGTGATTTCGAAATGGTGAAAATATGCCAAAAATATGCTGGCTTTTAGAAAAGATGCTGTAAAGTTGCTCACTCTCCGAAAAGTTGCTCAAAATCGAAAAGGTTGCTCAAAAATCGTAAAAGTTGCTCAAAAGTTGCCGACGAGAATCTGTCTAGGCCTACTATCCGTCATGCACTCACTTCACCAAGTCTACTTTTTGGCGGGTTCTCTTTACTCGCTTTTTTTACACGTTTCGTGACATTATGACAAGAACTCTCTGCACTTGATTCTGTTGGGACGGATCTAGGGGTGATTGGCGGGCTCGGTAAAACCCCCTAAATTTTAAAAAATGAGGTATTATAGCACGCTGACTTGGCCTTAGAAAGCCGGAAGTCCCATTTCCGAAGACCTCAGTTTTGAACATTGAGATTTCCCCGCTCATCCCCCTAAAGGGAACGCCTTCGCCGGACCGTTTCTCGAACCCCTTCTCTAACATCCCGTATCCGACCCAGTTGTGTAAACATAACTTTCTTGTTTGTCTGTATTGACAGTCAACACAAACTAATGTGCCACGCTTTGTCCACAGAGAGAGATGATTTCCAGAAGATGAAAAGGGAAATACGAGCCATCAGCGAAAAGTTGAATGAAGGTACAGATTAAATTTGCCGTTTTACGAGGTACATTGTAATCTTGGCACAGCGTTGGACAATGTGATCTTATCGTGCGAGAAAAGTCTCAGTGAGTCTGCTTAAGAACTTGAAGAGCAGTAAAACAGTCGTTTCAAATCTAAAAAGAACTCTCTCTTCTTGCCTATGGGTACTGTTAATACAACTTACACACCTTTTATTCTGGACGAAGAAAGTCGGGGATTTCATTGTTGTTAACTTAGTTTGAATTAATGGCTGTGGTCGCATAAACACCGGTAACAACAGCTTGATCGTTAGACTTCAGACTTAACTGTAGTTAATGGTTGCAGTAGGCTCTATGGTCGCACTAATGTTATTAACTACAGTTAGTTCTAATCAGCCTTTCTAAAAATAAGTGAGATTCTACACGCGCGCTGTCATTGGTCAATAGAGTTGACCAAGTTATAATGTTCTATTGCACTTGTAAACACGCGGTTTTCGATATGGCAGAACGTCGCAAGAGCTTGAGAATTCAGAACATTAGCGATAGCAAATTCTTTCATTCAACATACACTTTGAAATTTGCAAGGATGAACGGAACCAGAGATTGGTCGCGATATAATGCTTGATCGTTTGAGACCAGAATGGACGGTTGTAGCGTGGAATAAAAAGAATTATTTTACACAGGTCGCCTATATCATATTCATAACAATGACGAATTTAAAATTGCCAACTGTGACTTAAAAAAGTAACAAGGAAAGTTCAGAGAACTCATCTGTAGAATTTTAAAAAAGTTATCAGGAGAAAACAAATAGTTCTCCTGCTATTTATCAAGAAGTATGAATTTTCAAGTATTTATTATCAGCTCTTGGGAGCTTGTCTGTCTCCTGAATAAGGATTGCGTTATCTATCATCTCATACAATTCTGAAAAATAAAGAAACGAAAATAAAAAGGCTAAACTTGAGCGTACAGAAAAATCCGTAATAAGCTTTAAACTAAGCTAATGTGCTGAGTTTTGTTTCCCAGAAAACCTCAAAGAGACACTCGAGCAAATGAGAAAACAAACGAAAAGTGTCAGTGAAAAGTTAGACTCCTTGAGAGAATCCAGCCAAGATGAAGGTCAGTAGACGTTAAGATATTTGAAGGTTTACAGATTCCATCTCTAGTCAGGAGAAAGGTTCTCCTGTAACATACACGCAGTGAACGTCAACTAAGAAATTAATAAAACTACGGGAAAAACGACGGGATGTCTGTTTAGAAACCAACGATAGTAACTATTGTTCAAACTGGTAGAAATTTAATAAATTTGCCAAAGTAATCTGTCTAGCCAATCACAAAGGACACAGACAATCCAGAAGCCAATCAAAACTCGAAGTAAATACATACAGCTGACGCGAAGCGCGGGAAAACGTGTGCGAGCGACTTACGATTGGTGTTGCAGTTTTACTTCTGATTGGATGAAAAAGTGGCGCGAGTTTTTAAGTCAATCGTGTAGCGTAGCAATCAAAACCAATAATATTTCGACACTTAAGTGAAAATCGCTCCAACAGCGAGTTTATGATGATAAAACTACCACCTGCGCACTAATGAACGAAGGCTGATGTTAATTTTCATCCTCAGACAAAATTAGAAACGACCTTCAACAGATGAATAGTGAGATGGGGAACATTAGTGACAAATTAGACACTTTGATGACAAAGAGAGAGACCGAGGGTGAAGGTCAGTTCTAAATAAAAACTGGTAGCATTTTTGCACAGTAAAAACACAGCTCATCCAGCGAAAGAAACATAACGTTTTGACAATAGTGAAAAAGTAATGATGCTGTGCAGTCATTTCCTCATACTTAGCTGTGAATGAGCCTTTTAAACTTATATTGAAAATGAAGATGATTAGAATTATGATTTTAATATTAACCACCTGTCACTGGCTTAGAGATAAACCTGTCTACTCCAAAAAGTTTTAAAGGGCTTTTAGGGCCTGTTTAAAAGGTGGGAGGGTTACCCTAGCAAGCGGGTTAACCCTAGCTGTAGGGCAAGAGATAGCCCAGGTTTTCAAGCAAAATTTCACAGGTAGGGTAACCAAACAACCCAGGACAACTTAACGCGCCGTTACACTCAAAGGGTCTGGAAACAATTAGAAAGTTAACTCGGGTAGGCGGGTTAACCCTACCTGGAGTGTTTACAAGAGAAAAAGTCAACCTGCTTGCCAGGGTAACCCTAGCACGTAGATAGGGTAACCCGCCTAGGTAACCCTAGCTGCCTTGTAAACACGAAGGGTAACCCGCTTGCGAGGGTACCTCTCTCTCCTTGTAAACAGGCCTTCACTGCACCTCCCAGAAGTCACGCTATGAATTTTATCGAGCCTCCCAAATTATAAAAGAAGGTTCAATGTTCAAGAATCAAACCTTAAACAAATGTATATAAGTGGGGAGGGGCGAGGCACAGCAACTTACAAAGTCAACTTCGATTCGTATTGCAAAACTTCTACATCGGTTCAATCCCGTTTCGTTTTTAAAAAACCTATGTCATATTTCTTACTTGCGTCTGACAAGGTACTTGAAGTAACTTTTATTTATTTATTTCTAGATGTTTTTGATCCAGCTGAGCTAATTGACGGAATTCGCCAACTCTACAAACTCCGCGAGGGATGGCTTGCACCGTTTCCCTGGTGTGAAGAGTTTCACTTTCATCTCGATGATATTTTTACCAGACTCAAAGTGGTCAGCAGGAAAAAAACGAGAGGAAAAGCGACAGAAAACGTTGTGAACATGTCTGGGATCTTCAAACCACATGAAGAATGTTCACAACCAAGAACAGTGTTAATTGAAGGAAAGCCTGGTATGGGGAAAACGACTTACTGCAAAAAGCTGGTATATGACTGGGCTACAGGAAAGCAACAACAAGAAGATTGCTCTCCAAGGTTCGAAACAGTGCTGTTGCTGAAGTGTCGTGATATGCAGCCTGACCTGTGGGAGGCCATTGATGATCAACTTCTGCCTCGAGAAGTTGGCGAAGACGTAAGAGATAGATTCTTCAAATTTATCCGCCAGAATCAGTCTGACGTTTTGCTAGTACTCGATGGATTGGATGAGGTTCCCACTAGTAAATTGCCAGTGCTCGCAGAAATCATTCAGGGCAGAGTGCTTCCAAAATGTCACTTGGTTGCAACTGCAAGGCACGAAGCTGGAATTAAGGTCCGAATACACAGTGACACCCTGCTGGAAATTGAAGGTTTTACCGAAGAAGATGCAAGGAAGTTTATCCTCAAGTACTTCAAAACATCGGAGAATCTGGCCCTAAAGCTCTTGTCCAAGCTGGAAAGCGATGAAAATCTGCAAGACATGGCGGCCAACCCTCTGAATACTGCACTCCTTTGCCTTGTTTGTGAAGAGTATCTAGGTGTTTTCCCAGAACGTAGGACGCAACTGTACGTGGAAATAATACAATGTATCCTTAGAAGATATAGAAGAAAGAAAGGACTGCCAGAAGTGAACGCGGATCTCTTCGAAGTGTATTACCCTCAACTGAAACATCTTGGCCGATTGGCATTGAATGGTTTACTTCAAGACAAATTGGACTTTGAGGAAAGTGAGCTTCAAAGTCATGCAGATGACTTACCTGGATTCGGATTTTTGTCAGTTCAGCCCGGAGGCAGTAAACTAAGACCGCATCGACAGTATAGCTTTCTGCACAAGAGTTTTCAAGAATGGTTTGCAGCCCTCTATCTTTGTTGTCAGTTTATCGAGAAGGAAATCATTCCCGCCCAAATAGTTGCTGAAAAACGATTTGCTCGAGAGCTGAAGGAGGTGCTTCCATACACGTGTGGTCTGTTAGCAGCCCGATGCAAGGAAGAAGCAGTAGCACTAACGAAATATATCATGAGAGAGGGAAACCAGGATGATAGCGATGATAGCGATGCCGATAGCGATGATAGCGATGAAAGTGATGGCGATGAAAGTGATGGCAATGATACCGATGATTGGTTGACAGTTGCATTGGAGTGCGTTGGAGAATGTAAACAAGACAACAGCAGGTTTCAAGCGGATTTCGCCCGTGAGCTTGGCTCTTCTCTTCAACTTCAAACGCTGCGACGTCGTCATGGCAACATTGATGCTGCAAACGTTGTTGTTCTAGCTGATGTACTAAAATCCAACACAACACTGACAGAGTTGGAATTGGCACACAATGGCATTGATGATGCTGGGGCAGTAGGTCTAGCCGAGGCGCTTAAATCCAACACAACACTGACAGTGTTGAAATTGTCTCACAATGACATTGGTGATGCTGGTGCAGCAGGTCTAGCTGAGGCGCTTAAATCCAACACAACACTGACAGTGTTGACATTGTCTTGCAATGACATCACTGAAGATGGTGCAGCAGATCTAGC
>Ga0126338_10003634_pt1 | contig 10852 bp, 14 predicted proteins | sample OrbCmetagenome_2_FD_92529 | JGI IMG/M metagenome (GOLD analysis project Ga0126338, IMG submission 92529) | Coral microbial communities from Petempiche,Puerto Morelos, Mexico - Orbicella C C metagenome | ecosystem: Host-associated > Invertebrates > Cnidaria > Coral | place: Petempiche,Puerto...
AAAACCCATGTACAAACATATCACGCCAGTTAGGCTGGGGTGTCCACTACTTTGGACCAAAAAACCTCATGTAAAAACATATCAGGCCAGTTAGGCTGGGGTGTCCACTACTTTGGACCAAAATATCCCATGTACAAAGATATCACGCCACTTAGGCTGGGGTGTTCACTACTTTGGACCAAAAAACCCATATACAAACATATCACGCCAGTTAGGCTGGGGTGTCCACTACTTTGGACCAAAAAACCTCATGTACAAAACATATCATGCCAGTTAGGCTGGGGTGTCCACTACTTTGGACCGAAAACCCCATATGCAAACAAAGCATGCCAGTTAGGCTGGGGTGTCCGCTACGTTGGACAAAAAACACCATAGACAAGCATATTATGTCAGTTAGGACGGGTTGTCCACTACTTTGGACTAAAAACCCCGGCAAATTACAACTATATCGCACCATTTAGGCTAGTAAACTAGAAAAATTACAAGTAAAGAACGCTAATACAGAAGAGGATAATAATAACGGAGGTGAGAAACCGCTAACAATAGAAGTGCGATTAGAACGGAGGCCAGAAAAACGGAGGCCGTAAAAAACCCATTGGTAAAAAAAGCTGGAAATCTGGGTAGGAACCATGACTCATGCTCCGGCGATTAGTAGCCTTCCCTACGGAGACTTTACAAAGTTACGACTGTCGATAGTGTAGTAAAAATAACTGAAAAACTAAAATGAAAAACTCAAACGGAGCTCTGAACAGGGTTGATTCAGAGACCTAGTTGACTATCACGTGCTACACTCCCCCATATATACCCCTTTCGTTCTACCCATGATGCACCGGCCTGGAGCCCAGGTCGCGTTATGTCCCGTACCGGCAAAATAGTTATTTCGGCCTTCTTCGCAAGCTCATTCGTCAGAAATAACATTTTTCCTTGTACCCTGGAATTCTTTTACTCAACCCCTCCACGAAACAATAATCATTTACAAGTGAGTTATTGAATTTGAAAAAACAAGGACCTCTCTTACAGAAATCGCTTGACTGGATTTTGAACAAGACGGCTGAATGGTCAGAAAACGAAACCGGAGTAATAATACATTCTTTCACTTGTGGAAGCAGATGTTTTGACACCAACCAGTAATCGAGCCTACATTGAATTGCTGATGAGTTCTGATGCCAGGTGAATAGCGATTCATTGGGATGAAGTTTCCTCAAGAGATCCAATGAATTGAAAGAATTGCATAGATTAAGAATGGAATCAATGAATTGTTGTTTTTGCTCCGTAAGTCGTCCCCCTTGTTTGTCTTCTGGTGTTAAACAACAATTCAAGTCGCCTCCTATTATGATATTTCGTCGGTATATTTTCGCAGGCGTAATTTGAAAGTTTCAAAAAATCCTAACTTTTTTTTTTGATCGTTCGGAGCATAAACATTGGTAAAAATAGACCTAAATTCGTCGATTTTAGCGCGCAAAATAATTAATCTACCTTTCTGGTCAGTTTCATGGTTTTCCACTTCAACATCAAAGGATGGATTGAACAAAACGAGATTGCCGCTACTGTGTTTTGTTCCGTAGGAATAAACCACCTTGCCTCCCCGTTCGGCAGACTATATTCTTTCCAGATTTCGTGAACTGTAAACCTCTCGGAGAAAAATTACTTGGAACCTGTCTCCCTTTGCGCGCACTGTTTAAGCCCCTGACATTTAACCGTAGTGCAAGGCAAATTGTACGCCAGAAACAAAGAACTAGATAAATTTAGCATATACATACCTGCACTTCTACTTTGCACTGTTGGACGAAAGATCTTGCTCAAGAAATTGGAGTCCAAGCATGTGATCCATTGAGCTTTTACACTGAACATAACTTTAACCTTAATAAATAATATACATAAATGCATATATCCATACGCTAACACATAGACACTCACACGCATAAGCTTACTAAAGAGCCATTGGTGGCTCAGTCGAAGGTGAATATAACGCCAGTAGTTCTTTGACCTAAGAATAACCTTACGAAGTAACCTAAAAGGGAACGAGCAGGAGCCTGATACTGTCTCCAAAGCCTACTTATCTTACGTTTTGATGACTAATTATGGCGTACATAACTGTCCATTAATGTAAAGCTTATCATACACTAAGCTGGCGTCGTGACCGCTCTTCTTTGCGTCCTTTAACATGGGTACCAGAAGCTTCCTCTTCGCAACAATTTCTATAGGGAAATCACGAGCAGCTGCAGAGTTTATGCCACGGAGATTCTTTGCTTGTGCTAACACAAATTCTTTGTCTTTGTGGAACGTAAATTTGGCAGTGAGAGGACTTGGCTTTGAATCGTTGGAGTTTGATTTTTCGATCCGATGGACGCGCTCAAACGAAATCTCTTTTGAAACTTTCTTACTTAGTTTCAGTTCCATTTCTATAAACCTGGATAGAACTTTTTCAGATATTTGGAAAGACTCATCTTTCTTTTCAGGTATATTAAAGAAGTTCAGGTTGTTTCGGAGGCTGTGGCTTTCCAGCTTGACTGATCTTAGCTTTTCTTCATTCACTTGCTTGGTTAGCGACTTCACACCTTCTTGAAGGTGTTTGATTGCTTTTTCTTGTGCCTCAACCTTCTTGTTGAGCTCTGTGATCGATCTCTAAACTGGTTTCCAACTCCCTTTTCCTCTCTCTCCGATCAATGAGGGTAATCTTTACCACCAGACCATCAATAAGGGTATTCTTTACCACCAAACGATTAATAAGGGTAATCTACCTCCAACTGATCGCGTAAGGGTAATCTACCACCAGCCAATCAATAAGGGTAATCTTTACCTCCAAATCATGAATAAGGGTAATTTACTACTAATCGATTAACATGGGTAATCTACCACTAAACGATAAATTAGGGTAATGTTTACCACAAAACCATCACTAAGGGTAATCTACCATCAATCGATCAATAAGGGTAATCTACCGCCAACCGAGTAATTAGGGTAATCTTTACCACCAAACGATCAATAAGGTTAATTTTTATCACCAAACCATTAATAAGCGTAGTCTACCTGTTATATCGTAGGGTTTTTTTACGTCATAAGACTTCTTGAGTTTGCAATGCACATGTGCGTGGCGCGACATGTGGATTAAAGAGTTTTGTGTGTTACCGTGTGTTGTTTATTGTCATTCGTTTATTCGAACGATTCCGTTTCTCTGGTTATAACATTTGGCGACGAGGATGGGATAGATGTTACTTCGTTTACTTCCTGGTTTACTTGTACACCGCATAATTCCCTCTAACACTGTTTTGTTGTTTCGTGTTTTCATGGTTGTGGTCACGGTCGCCGCCATGGCTACGCTGCTACGAGTGCCATTGGAGAATTTGATTCTACGACCGAGACATTTACAGTTTATTCGGAAAGACTTAATCAGTTCTTTGTTGCAAACAACATTGGAAGTTATCCAGCGAGTGTATCGGAAGCAGTTATCGCTGCAGCAGAAAAGAAAAAGGTAGCTGTAATAATTTCTGTGATCGGCAAAAAGACTTACAGCGTTCTTCGTGATTTGTGCAGTCCGGTGAATCCGAAAGACAAAACATTTGAACAGCTATGTGAGTTACTACAGCAGCATTTTAAACCTAAACGATTGGAGGTCGTTGAATCCTTTAGATTCCATCGGTAATTAATCGCGTTGCTTTCAAGATGAAAACGAAACCGTCTCTGTTTACAACACCCGTTTGAGACATCTGATGTCGACTTGCAATTTCGGGGAATTCCTGAACCGTTCTCTTCGAGACCAGTTCGTCTGCGGCATTCGAAATCCAGTGATCCGTAAAAAGCTCCTAAGTGAAGATCGCACATTTTAGCAAGCCTTGGGAGTGGCTAGAGCGGATGAATTGCGGCGAAGGAGAGCGTTCAAGTTCAGTAGCAACTGACCCAGTCTGTAAATTCTGTTTCCCTCTTCTCCCCAGTCGAATTCGTATGCTTGTTTTTCATGTGGAAATGCTGGCCACGTGCGATCAAAATACAAATTTAGAAATGCTACATGTCGCAACTGTAACATAAGAGGACATATTGCTCGTGCTTACACGAAGAATGGAGTAAATGCTGTGTGTTTTGAGGACGAGTTAACCGAAGAGCCGTTGCTTGAGGAAGACGAATTGTATATGGTGTATGATGTAAATGCCATCTCTAGGTCGGAAATTTCAGTTCCATTAAAGATTCAAAACAATGATTGTAGTATGCAATTAGACACTGGATGCGCCTTGTCTCTGGCACCAATGTGTTTCTTCAAAAGACTTTGCCCTGATGTTGACATGACACCAACCAGTGTAGTGCTGTTTACCTATACAGATGAGACTGTGCACCCTTTAGAGGAAGCGTACGTGAAGGTGGAATATTTAGGATGATCACACTCACTGCCATTGCTAGTGGTACAAGAGGGTACTTCTGCTTTGTTTGGACAAATCTGGCTCATGGACATAAAACTTGATTGGAAAAACTGTGACCAGGGTTGAATCATTTGGGGTCTATATTCCCCTCTGCGTCTGCATCTTAAGGAAATCCTACATTGGACTCTATTCTACAGCAATATGGTGAGTTATTTCAGCCCGAGCTCGGTCGTTACACTGGTAAGCCTGTTGTGTTAAATGAAAGTAAAGGGGCCAAATTGCACAAAGTCAGAGCTGTTCCTTATGCTTTGCAATCGAAAGTGGAGAGCACCTTGCTGAAAATGGAAAAATACGGCGTGATTGAACGTTTTACATCTGCTGTTAGTGCGGCGCCCATCGTGGTTGTTGGAAAGAAGGAAAGTGAAGACGTTCATGTCTGCGGAGATTTTAGTGTGACATACAATGCATATGCGAATGTGGAAACGTACCCTATGCCCAGATTGAAGACATGCATTCAGCCTTGAGGGGTGCACTGTGTTTAGTGTGTTGGATATCAAACAAGCATGTCACGAGATACCCATTGCTCAGAAGTCACAAGGAGATCTCACCATTAACACACACATAGATTATTTACATTCAAGAGACTGCCAAATGGCGTTCACTCTGGCTCAGCTATCTTCCAGAGGATGATGGATGATTTACTGTCCGACATTCCAAAAGCTGTCAGTCGCCTTGATGACATCCTTATGGCAGGAAAAGATGAAGAGGATCAGCTTCACACGTTTTCTTTAGTTTTGGAACGGCTTCTTATGGCAGGTTTTAGACTGAACAAAGCCAAGTGCAAATTTCTACAAAAATGTGTCACTTACCTGGGTCATAAAATTGACGGAGAAGGCCTCCATCCTACTGAGAATAAACTTGCCGCTGTTCGTGATTCCCCTAGGCCTAACGATGTCACAGCCTTGAAGTCTTTTCTGGGACTTATCATGTTTTATTCACGGTTTATGCCTCATCATTCTACTATACTTGCACCTCTAGACAACCTGTTAAAGAAGGATACCCCATGGAAGTGATCCAAAGTTCAAGAAGATGCATTTGTGGCCCCAAAGGAGCTGATACTGAATTCGCAAACACTGGTGCATTATGATCACACGTTACCTCTCTATCTTTCATGTTATGCTTCATCTTATGGTGCTGGTGCTGTCCTGTCTCATAAAATAAATAGGCAATTTCGACCTGTGGCCTTTGCTTCATGTTCTTTGACTTCAGCTCAGAAAAATTACTCCCAAATAGAAAAGGAAGCATTCAGCATTATTTTTGGATTGAAATTATCCCGCCAATATAAGTATGGTCACTCGTTCGTAGTTTTAACTGATCATCGACCCTAGCTCTCTGTTCGGGCCAAAGAATCCAGTTCCTGCGCACGCCGCAACTCGACTTCAAAGGTGGGCACTGATCCTCGCATCATACAACTACAACATTGAGTATCGCAGCACTTACAGCATATGCTGATGCCGACAGCATGTCGCGTCTTCCTTTACCTCAGACCTGGTCTCCAAGATGTGAAAATATTGTGTGCTATTTCTTGGAGCCAGACGTTGTGACCAATTTGACCAGTCAGATGATCCAGAGGGAGACTTGAGTGGATCCTGTTTTATCCCAATTATACGGTTTTATCATTGGCGGGTGGCCAATTGTGGTGGATCCTGCCTTTGCACCATTTCAGAGCGCAAGTGACGAATTGACCACCCAACAAGGCTCCATATTATGGGGCACTCGTGCTGTTGTTCCTTCTTCACTTCAAGACGAGGTCTTACAGGAATTACATGACACTCATCCTGGAATGTCCAGAATGAAAGCCTTGGCAAGATCCTATGTTTGGTGGCCTAATATTGATTCCTGCATTGAGAGAACTGTTTCCTCCTGCAACACTTGCCAGTCTACGAGATCTGCACCTCCTACAGTTCAAATTCATCCCTGGATTTTGCCAGAACGACCATGGTCCCGAATTCATGTGGACTTTGCTGGTCCAATTTCTGGTTGTATGTACATGGTTGTTGTTGATGCCTACAGTAAATTCCCAGAGGTTGTTCAGATGACAAATACTACAGCCCAAACAACCATCACTGCGTTGCGTGATATCTTTAGCAGACATTGCCTACCTGAAATACTTGTTTCTGACAATGGTCCTCAGTTTACAGCAAGAGACTTTGAACAATTCTGCTCAAACAATGCCTACTACATCGAACTTCAGCAGCTTATAAACCGTCCACCAATGGCCAGGCTGAGCGTGGTGTCCAAATTTTGAAATCAGCAATCAAACAAGCTCAGCAAAGATGTGTCCGCTGTAATTGCCAAGTACCTATTGGTTTATCGAAACACCCCACATTCTACTACAGGTGAAGCTCCTTCTCTGCGTTACTCGCGTTGGGACGGAGGCTACGTACTCGCCTAGATTTGCTAACTCCTTCAGTTAAGAAGCATGTTGGAGCTCGTCAGTACAGTTCCATGGTCAATCGCACCGCAAAGAGAGGCCTGCGTCAGTTCCATGTAGGTGATACGCTTTTGGCACGTAATTATGGTAGAAGGCAGGGAGAAGTGGATACCTGGAGTTGTCACTGAGGTCCTTGGTTTACGGCATTACATGGTTGAGGTGTTTGCCAACCTTTGGAACCGACAAGTGGACCAACAGCTTCGTCGATCTATAGATGATACTCTACCACGTGCACCCAACTCTCCAGTGATTCAGCGCCATTTTGTGCCAACTGATATGACGTTCTTTGTGGGCCAACAAGCGGAGATTGTTCCTGATTCCTTTATTCAAGGTACTCCAGTTCTTGCTACAGCCGCTCCCGATGAACCTCATTTGATGGACTCTTGCGAACATTGCGTTCCTGAAGACTCCGTAACCAGTTCTTCCTGTCCTGTGAAACAGGGACACTAATAAACTAGCTTGTTCAAGTTCCATGCCTGCTATTCCTATTCAAGCTGGTATTGATGATGCCTTGACGGTTCAACCAGATTTCACATGTGAAGTTAAATCTACTCCCATTTTTACTGCGAAACGTTATCCTACAAGGACAACTCGTGGTCTCCAAGCTACTTGAAAGATTACGAACTAAAGTGACAATAACACTGGGTTCAGTTACTGTTGATATTTGTTGACATTAGAAACTGTCTTCGTTAACAAGAGGAGATGTTATATCATACGGTTCTTGTTACGTCATAAGACTTCTCGAGTTTGTAATACACATGTGCGTGGCGCAACACGTAAATTAGAGAGCGTTGTGTGTTAGCGTGTGTTGATTATTCTAAAGTGTTTATTCGAAAGGTTCCGTTTCCCTGGTTATGACACTACCACCAACAGATTAATAAAGGTAATCTCTACCACTGAATGATCAATAAGAGGTATCATTACCACCAATCCATCAATTAATAAGGATAATCTTTATTACCAACCGATCACTAAGGGTAATGTTTCCCACAAATAAGGGTAATCTACCACCAACCGATCAATAAGGATAATATACTGCCAAACGATCAGTAAGGTTAACTTTAACACCAAACGATCAATAAGGAAACTCTTTTTCACCAAACCATCAATAGGGGTAATCTACCATTAAACGATCAGTCAGGGTAACTTTACCACTAAACGATAAATAAGGGCACTCTTTACCACCAAACCATCAAGAAGGGTAATCTTTACCACAAACCGATTAATAAAGGTAATCTTTAATCCCTACACACCAATAAAAGTACTCTTTACCACAAGACGATCAACAAGGGTAATTTTTGCCACCAGACCATCAATTAGGTACCCTTTACTACCAAACGATCACTGAGGGTAATCTACCACTAACCGATCACAGTAAAGAAATCTACCACAAACCAGTCAGTAAGGGTAATCTTTACCACCAACCCATCAAAAAGGGTAACTTACCACCTACCGATTAGTAAGGGTAACCTATTATCAACCGATCACTAAGTGTAAATTTATCACTAAACCATTAATAAGGGTACTCTTTACCACCAAACGATCGATAAAAATAATCTTTTCTACCAACCAATTAATAGGGATAATCTACCACCAACCGATCAATAAATAGGGTAATCTATCAGCAAATGATCTGAAAGGTTAACTTCACCACCAAACGATCAATAAGGGTAATCTTTACCACCAAACGATAAGTAAGGGTAATTTTAGCACCAAACGATCAATAAGGGTTCACTTTTCCACCAAATCATTAATAAGGGTAATCTACCACCAACACTGCCAAACGATCAATAAGGTTAACTTTACCACCAAACGATCAATAAGGAAACTCTTTATCACCAAACGATCAGTAAGGGTACTCTTTACCACCAACCCAGCAAAAACGGTAGCTTACCACCTACCGATTAATAAGGGTAATCTATTATCAACCGATCACTAAACCATTAATGAGGGTACTCACTTTTTACCACCAAACGATCAATAAAAGTAATCTTTACCATCAACCAATCAATAGGGGTAATCTACCACCAACCGATCAATAAGCGTAATTTTTACTAGCGATTCTTGAATAAGGGTAATCTTTACCACCACTGCGATCAATAAAGGTAATCTTTAATCCCTACACATTAATAAAGGCACTCTTTACCACAAAACGATCAGTAAAGGTAATATTTACCACCAGACCGTCAATAAGAGTAATCTACCACCAACCGATCAATAGCGGTAATCTACCGCAACCGATTAATAAGGGTAATCTACCATCAACCGATTACTAAGGGTAACTTTACTACCAATCGATCAATAAGGGTAATCTACCATTAACCGATCAATAATCGTATTTTTTACCAGCAATCGATCAATAAGGGTATCTTTACCACCAACCGATAATAAAAGGTAATCATTACCACCAAACGATCAATAAGGGTAATCTACCAGCAAACGATCAATAAAGATAATGCTTTTATTATCAAACAATCAACAAGGGTAGTATTTACTACCAAACGATCACTACGGTAATCTACCAACAAACAATCAATAAGGGTAACTTTACCGGCAACCGATCAATTAGGGTAATTTTTATAACGGAGCTCCGGCGGTCGAAGTGCCGTCAAGCGGAGCCCCATACTCATATAGGAAAGTAAAGGAAACCCATGAATTGATATTTTTATGCTGATCATGGCTAGCGGTATTGTTCGTGGGGCGTACGCAGGACGACGACGGCAACGGAGTCGCGCAAGATGGCGGCTATACTCTTGCTAATAGGTTAACAGAGACATGCACCCTTGGTTTATAGCATCCTTCTTTGATATTGGACATCCATGTTACGGTCTGAACAAGGTATCTGCTGACCAGTATTTCGTGACCACATCGCGGGTTCAAGCTTAGAATTGACCGCTGAGCAAGTGCAGGTTCTCGATTGGATCACGGGGTCATGTCAGTTTAACTTGTTATAATTAGGGCTGGGTTGTTTAGAAGCCGGTTAGCACTAGTCCACGATTGTAAAATTGAACCGAAGTATAATTTGTTTTGTATACAAATGCTTCCTTATATACGTCTGCTGCATCCGCAGTACGAGCGGCAGTCAAAACTAAACTGTCCCACCGAAACGACGCGATAATAGCTGTTTTCTTCGCAGCCAACAAGAATAAGGACAATGCGAAATTTGCTTTGGCCTCCTTTAATAGATAACTTGAGAATTCCAGATTTAATTTGAAGAGGAACAGCATATTTTGTCCAAAATAACAAAACTATTATCCTATCTGGGGCGACACTTAACAAGCTACGAGCGACGCCGGCGACCCAGGTTTGGCCCCAAATGAGAAGCTTGGAGACAAAAATGTTTCATAGTTTTCACTTTTACAATCTGATAGGGTTTTTCATCCATTCTTGTTCTGTTATCCAAGAAACGCCAAAAAATGACCGTGTCTAATTTCTGTCGATCCTTCTCAAGCATCTGGAGTCAGACTATGGAATTCCCTGATCATTTGGAGCATTCTTTGCCAACAATTCAACGGAACAGGACTGGATGACCCAGAGAGGCCGAAAAATGAGCGCGTGTCTAATTTCTCTCGATCTTTCTAAAGCATCTGGAGTCAAACTAGGGCATTCCCTGATCATTTGGGACATTCTTTGCCAACATGGCCCAGAATGGACAAAATGTTCAAAATGATCAGGGAATGCCCTAGTTTGACTCCAGATGCTTTAGAAAGATAGACAGTATTAAGACACGCTCGTTTTCGGCATTTCAGGGTCATCCAGTCAAAGGCACGGTGTTTCAAAGGCTACCCCACCGTTCATGCCGCCATAATGCACTAATCTGATTCGTTCGACAGAGCGTCGCGCTATTCTGATTGGCTCGCTAAACATAGATGGTACATGTCATTCAACTTGGGTGTGCTCATAAAAGATCAGGCATAGTAGAGAAAAAATATTCTCATTCTCACTCGTGGAAAAATGGCGGTCAGTTTTGAAAACGATTATGTTATCCTATCTCACGACCATGCTG
>Ga0126338_10003635_pt1 | contig 10852 bp, 7 predicted proteins | sample OrbCmetagenome_2_FD_92529 | JGI IMG/M metagenome (GOLD analysis project Ga0126338, IMG submission 92529) | Coral microbial communities from Petempiche,Puerto Morelos, Mexico - Orbicella C C metagenome | ecosystem: Host-associated > Invertebrates > Cnidaria > Coral | place: Petempiche,Puerto...
ATTTTTCAAAGTGCCCTTTGGAACTCGTATCAAGGATGTATGCATTTACAATGTACTTCGAACCTAAAGAATACGTTAATCTTTGAGTAAATCTATGGCCTCAGTTGTTAGCATCGCCTCCGCGCGCCCAATTCTTGTACGCTTGTTGACATAAAAAATTATAAGGCCCCGAATCTAGTACGTACCTAAATGTTTGTTTTGACTGGCGCAACTGACGCGTGTCGGTTTTCCGAGAATCTGGGTTCAGTGAAACAAAACGCCTCTATAAACAGTCTGGCCTTCCTAAGAAATCATTAAATATTAACTACGTACGTTGCTTATGGCCATCTCATGCATAATTTACTGAGATCAAAATTGGAACCTGACTGGGTGCGCACTTTTTTGAAAAATGTTCAGAGTTTTGGGCAGTGCTGCTGAACAGATCAATAGATTGACGCGTTTTGAATCTTATTACAAGAAGAAATGGCTCCGCGTACTTTCGATGATCTAGTTAGATCCCGACGAAGTCTAAGGAGTTTTCTTCCTAACTTACATATCATTTCCATGTAGCTGATCAACGTGTCGTAGAAGTGAACGATGTAAACGCAGCACGTGTTGATTACATCTGCTTGCCAGAATTTCAAGTTACGATTATGGCAAGACGGCTATATATATCCAATCGTGATTTTTTTTTGAATGAACAATCAAAACCCTTTGATGTATCTGAAGTTTCGCTTCATTTCATTTTGGAAAATTTGATAGGTTGAATTGCTTTCCATCTTCTCTATTCTACCTGTAGTTCATCGGTTAAAACATTGTCTAACTTGGCCGCGATATTGCGATACTTTAGTTCCATTGTCGTTTATAATTAACAGTTAGGCTTTTTCAGAAAGGACACTGGTCATGCCCTTCTACTAATGGTTCTCAGGAATGCTTCAAGAGTTTCACTTCGTAATCTAAAGACTATAAAACCCATCCAAATTATTATTAGTAGAGAAATTCAAGTTTGCAATCTTAGGAGACACGCAAGCCGCCGGTTGGTCTTATTTGAAGTTCTAAGGCATGCAAGCTACATAATAAGGTTTTCTGAGAAACAATGTTGAAGAGCGCATAGAGCACATCACATTTACCCAAAGTTTAGAGAATATCGGTTTCAAAGTTATAACAAAGATGTTTCAAAAGGTATTAAACTTTTGTGACAAAGTTGTAGCAAAATTGTGATTAATTACATCGTAACGAGTGTACTTTTCATTAACATTTTTATTACTTTTCCTATATCAAGCAGTGTTGACGTATTCAGGTAGGGCATTTATTATAATGTAACTGATTGGTTAGTTGAGAACAAAGCGTAGGCGTTAGCTGACGGACATGTGCAATCACGACAATTGTAAACAATAAACTGTGCGCATCCTTTGCCACCAGCTCTAAACAGCGTGCAAATTGGTTCCATTAAGTGCTAACTGTTCTATGGTCGAAAGAAAAGGAGGTGAGTAGATATAAGATGACTACGCAGTTCTTTTTGTTCTGGCGGGCGGCAGCGGAACAAGTCAATAGAATCAAGCGTTCTTGAGGCACATTGTAAGAAGTATTTCGATGATTCAGCTAGGTCGTGTTAAAGACGAAGGTCTACTTTTACTCCTGACTTACGTAACAAACTTTTATTCTATGTTGCTGATCAACGTATTGTAGAAGTGTACTATTGTCAGAATCGCTGCACAGCAGTGTTGAATTCCTCTGCTTGTCGCAGTTTTAGGTAGAACAAGACGATTATCGAATAATTTTCTTCGAATAAACCTATCTAAGCCGCACTATATTTTCTGTTCGCTTCAGTTTCTGTTGGTTTTCTATAATAAATAAATATACGCAAACCATAATAACCAGTATAATCTATTGATAAATATTAGTTCCAAGGTGAAAAGGTTTTGTGCGAGCCTATTCAGGTTCCATGCAAACCAAAGCTTTTACTGACGCGAGAGCATCAGGCCAGTCCCGATTGCGCTGGGCACTTTTCGGCACTTTTTCGAATTTGGAGCACTATTTTACATTTCCAGCACTCTTGAGCACTTAATTGACTTTTGAGCAGAATTTGAGCATTTTTTCGATTTTTGGGGAAACATTTCAGCACATTTTTCACAATTTTCCATATGTTAAATGCTATATTTTGTCTTTGAAACGTTTTCAGTAAAGCCGAGTAATTCTATTATCCTGAATTATGAATAATTCCACCTTGTCGCCTGACTGGCTGACTGTTGTCATAGAAATGCACGAGCTATGGTCCTTTTAACTGTGGAAACAGTCGATTTTTATTGGTTCGTGACTTCGTGTTTCTCAGAACTTTTAGCGCTCTTTTCTGCTCAGTGCAGCTTCTGACGAAAGCATTGTTTGTGTTGTATAGCACTGTTTCTAAACCAGTCAAATAGTGTAAAGATGGAAGCAACAAACCAGCTCAGCGAGTCTGAAGACGAAAACATCATTGACCCAATTACAGTGGCAGTAGGTTCTGGAGCGTCGTTAAGTGCACCACAAAGCCCATCGATAGCACGGAATCGAAAATTGCCTACCAACAAAGGAATTAATAAACAGAGAGGAAGCGCTAAAACCACTAATGTGAGTGTATGGTAGCGTCTGAAAGAGTACCCAGGTCAGCCCTTTGCCGTCTAAGGTCACCTCAGTATATTAGAAAATCGAGAGTTTAAAGTTTGATAAAACTAGGAATAGATATAAACATCTGCTAGGAAATAATAAAAAAAGGTAAGCGCGAGCAACTTCCGTGCACTATTTCTAAATTTCAAGCACTTTTTATAGAAATCGAGCACTATCTGAGTAATTTTTTCGCCATGTTTTGAGCCTTTTCTGGCGATTTTTCCAGCGCAATCGGGACAGGCCCAGAGAGCATACATTCGTGGGTCTTAATTTCAACTAATTAGGGATTGTACTGCATATTTTCTTATTGCAACAATAACATTACGTCACTTATGTCCAGGATTGAACGCAAGTATTGTTTAATTAGTACTTCATATTTGGCAGGGTTATTTGACATTTTCATATTACTTCATATGTGACAGAATTGTGTGTGTTTTGGTGACTTTTTACCAATGAGGACACTTCGTGATGCTTATCTTAAGGAATTTGAATCTCATTAGCGTTCAGTCTTGAACATATCTCCATCACATTACATACAAAAATTACCTACTCTACCTACAGTGCTAACATAACTTACAATTTAACAATACTAACACAACTTACAATACTAACATTATTTACAATTTATTAATATCTTACACTACTTTTATGCAGAATGGTAGCTACAATAGGTGGCTTTCTTATATATTTATTTGTGACTTAGATTTATGAGGGGGCGTAAGGGGGGTCCGAAAACCGCAAAACCGCGTAAAAAAACGTAAAAAAACCGCAATACCGCACGGAAATTTACCAAAATACCGAAACCGTAGTTACAAATGTGCTACGGTGCCGTCATCATTACTTCTAGTGCGCCATTCCATTAGAAAGACGACCTTATTTAGTTTGATAAAAGTGTACGTTAATGTTAATCAACGTATGATCATCGCACTCATAAAATAATACTGTAATAATGACACACGTCCGTGGGACTGACTTCGTTCTGCTGCTGTGGAACTCATATAAGTGCGCTTGCGCAAGCACGATTACTGTTGAGTTACCCAATTGAAAAACATCGATGTTTACGACTTCAGCACTGGAAACCACTCGAATATTACACAACGCAAGCTTTCCGCGACTTTATTGTTTGGTGCAAATTCGTCAAGATGCTAGTTTTCAAGCTCAAATATCCCGAATACGAGCTCGGAGCATCCATTTTATGTCGCAATTCGACTGAATCAACCTTAAATTTCATTGAAAATTTTCCAAGAAGAATTTTGAATGACCCGAAGACAACGTACAGCCCCATGAAGTGTTCAGTAAAGCAAACTATTGCTGAAGCGTACAACTTTCCAGAAGCGAGTTCTTGCTCCCAGAAGAAACGTCGCCGAGCTTCCAATCTCTCCTTGAAGTAACATCGTCTCTTCCCGACCACCCTCATAACCACTTCTTCTTGCTCGGCAGACATTGTCCCACACGAGGCCACGGCAAATACTGTAGGAAATCCGAGCGAAAGATTCCCAGTCCGGAAAGTCAACAAGTCGACGTATCATTAGATAAAATTGTTAATCATACCAATTATTAACTTGAAAAAACGGAAATTACAAACAGCAGAGCTTGCTTGCACAACGATGGTCCCTTGCAAAACGTAAACAAGAGATCAAAAGTCATTGGAAGCGTCAGGATCCGAATAATAACTGTCACAACTGGAAAGCGCAGACGGCTGCAGACTCCTTTTTACCGATTACCGCGATCGAAAATTTATGAAAACCGCAAACCGGTTAGTCTTATTAAACCGCAATACCGCAGGTTAAAATAAAGATTTCCGCAAAACCGCACCAAAAATAACGCAAAACCGCATCACCGCAAACCCTTACGCCCCCCTCATTTATATTTCTCAATTTTAATTTCATTCGTCAGAATCGCTAAGAAGGCATTCAAATAAAACTCTTCTTCTTCTGGAAGCAGTATATAAATAATATTTGGCTATAATCATGCAGAGGTTCAAGCCAAGACGACGAGCGAAGTAATCAGTCATGCCATATATTATCTCATTTTTATCGAGAGTTATAGTATCTCCGTTTTTGGAATTTCACCAATTAGTAAACAGAGACCAAAAAACTGAGCTTCAGAACAGGTAACAAAAAGATGGGTTAACGTTTGTATTCCGCCACAGAGGTGACATTTATCATGTTCCTTGATTGAATCTCTAAAAAGTATCGAATTTGTGCCTAGAATGTGATGAGTTACTTTGAGTCGGAAAATGCATGGCGAGTCTGGTGTCTTTGGTAACATTAAACGGAAGAATATAAATGATTGTATTGTATCTTCTTTAAGACTGGTTGCGTTCAGCTGTAGGCGTAACGAATTTACTTTAACAAAGAATTTAGTTGCCGATTAGCAAGAGAGTTTTTTTTAAAAGATATCTTATCCTTCTCAGCACGTTTTTCCAAAGGTTCAGTAACATTTCCTTTGAGAATATTGGTCCACTTTTGAGGGACTGCGTGGCCTAGACCGTAGTAGTTTAAGAGGATTGTTTTAATTTTGAACTTGCTGCAGAATTCATTAAGAGCTAGGAACCTGTTACCTCGAAAAAAGACTTAGAAAAGACGATGGTTAATTTTCGGCATCGTGCCATTTTAATGTGATGGTTCCAAAGAATTTCATTGAATATCTGCTTTTTGGTCTGAGGAGTACTGCAATTCATTTTTTGCCAGGCGCACAGAGCTTCGTTGTAAAAATCAACTGGTACATCAACTTTAAGTGGCTTTAAGTCAAAATTACACTGCAGGAGAAACAGACCACCAACTGGTTGTAATAGGAAAGAGGGATATGACTCTCCAACTTCAAGTTCCATTGCTGTCACTTAATCTTCTTACCCAAGCAACTTTAGGGTATCAGTAAGGTATCAAAATTGACCAGTTTTCAAAGAAATTGTTTTTCGCTTTTTCAGATAGATCTTATTACGATCTTTCATTTAAAAAAAAGTCCTATGAAAAAAGATTGATTCTATGCAAAGTTACAAACGAAAAACGTTTCCTTGCATTAATTATCTTCAATTAATTGATAGCTGTCAACGGGTTGTCACGAGAAGTACATGTATTGCAAGGCTTTCAGTAAAAGCCGCATGACAAGTTGCCGCGTATGAACGATTACCAAACGTTTGTGTTTGGTATAGTCGACGAGCTCGTCTGGGTGTTCTCCGTTTTGTAGATTGCTGATTTAAGCTTAAATATGTCGTCGAAGAAACGCAAAAGTTCGTGTCCATTTGCAAGTTCGAAGACAGCACCACACAGGAAACAGTTGGGGAAAAGGTTTCAAAAACATTCAATCAGAATTGGGCTGATGCGTTAGCTGCTAGCGACAAAGGTTCCTGCTTCAAGCAGGAGAAGTTGCTTACACTGGACGAGGAACCCGTTTGACATTCTCTAAGCATTACGTCCTTGGCGCTTTCACCGTTCGAAGCGGTAACAATAATAAACATCTCAACTTAATCGGTATTTCGTGGGCTTGTTTCACGTTGTTTATGAGTGGGCTCTTTCGTTGTCTACGGCATCTCTAAGCTAAGGAGTTTCAAAAATCGAAGGGAAGGAACAGAAGCGAAAATTATTTTCTAACCAACCTGGCGCACTAAGCGGTGGAATTCAGATCTTGCGAAGCATATTTCCCGCCGGATGCAACATTTGAAACTCCTTTGTAATTGATACGAGCTCTGTTGTTGAAATAAAATGAGCCCGCTTCACTTGGTCGATCAACGCGTCATTATTTTTACACACATTAAACCGGAAGAACGCCTCAAAGTATGTTTTCCTTCATATCTCGAAACGAAAATTTCAGTGAGTGAAGCGCACATTTTGAGTTCGTTTCCGGCGAGCTTTCAAGATTTTCGCTGAAGTTTGGAGGGAATGTTGCCCGATAACCGGGCAAAAAATATTTTTTTTTTTTTTTGCTGCTTTCAAAAGTTATGACTATTTTGATGAAGCGAATGCATGTTTTATCAAAACTCAAAGTTTAACTGTGTGTCAGAAACAAACTGAGACAAGCAATCAAAATTTCTCGACACGGTTTTTTTTAGAGAAATGTGTCCCTAGAAGACATAGCGATGTTGATCGCGTCCTCCCGCTCATATCCGACCGGAAACGAACTTGAGTAGTGAACCTCTGTACTTTTGGAAATAGGGCGTTATATTCGGAAAATCTTAACTTTGTTATTTTATTGAATATGCCTTCAGTCGTAATCTACAATTCTTAAGCTTTCAGAAAATATGTACTTTACTGGGGTTTGCGTGAAATGTCCGACCGTAAAGCGGCGCCAACGAATTTCATGTATGGTCATTTGGGGTATACTGATACCTTAAGGACATCATTGATTATTTGAAAATCTGGCATGTCTAGCCCTGCTTGCTCCTTCGGCCCTATCATTGTTCTGTATTTAATTTTAGCTTTATTATTCCTAAAAAGTGTGTAATTGTTTGATTTACCATGGCGGTGAATTTTGATGAAAAAGTTAACACAGATGTGTTATAAACGAGCTTGGAAATCGCTTAGGATTTTAGAATCGTTATACGGCCGTAAAGTGTAAGGTTTCTAGGATACCACAAGTTGAGGAGGCCTTTCATTTTGATTAGTTTCTGTTCAAAAAGTTTCTGTTGTAAACAATTTCATTATTATACGAGATGTTAATTTCCAGTGCGAATATAGAGTTGGCTGGCCAAGCACTGAATTCCAAGGGGTTTTGCTGTGTTTTTGTGACCTGCGCCTAACCACATGCCTTCAATTTTACTTTTATTTATTTCTAGGCCAGAGCATTCCTGAAAGTTTGACAAAATTTGAATAAATCTGCTGCAGATTTCGTGTCAGAAACAAAGGTAGTAGTGTCATTTATACTGCATATGATCCGTGCACTTAATGCTTTTAAGAATGACCTAAGGATTAATTCAAAGAAACAGTGTAGACCTGACAAGAAAGATGAACTCGGAAAATGAAGGCGTTTATCAAGAAGGATTTTTGCTCTCAAACTTCAAAACTTAGTAGATTTGATTGCGTAATTGTCTAGGAATTTGAAGTTGGCTCAAGGGCACAATGGCATTGCACAAAGGCAAGTCGCGCGTGATATGTGTGTGTGATATTCTTTGGGTAAAATTAACTAAAATTAACTGTCGATATTTGCAAATGAATAAATATTGCATTACTTTCTACTAAAACAAGCAGGACTAGGAGAACCTGTTAATCGTTGTTCGTTTTGACATTGTTTATGCACGCTGAAAGTATTGTCAACGCTCTGTTGATTTCTTTTTACGTATTAAAAATGAGAATGAAATTGAAGTTAACAACAATAAAAACCAAAACAGACATCAGTTCGTCAGAGGTTTGTTTCTTTGTTTTTCAGAAATCGTTTTAAATGCCGTAACCCCATGGCAAGATCGCGAAGACATGAAGTTTGTTTGGGTCAAAACTCCAAGAACTAGTTGACGTTAAAACAACACTTTTATTAGCAAAGACAAAGTAATCAAAGACGAGACAAACCTAAGAGAGGTCGCCCACAGTAAAGCCGTCAAGCGTAATAAAACCTGCTTAACTAAGCTTGCTCATGATAATTCTAGTTTACTGATTGGCAAGTTGAGGACAACGGGTGGGGGCGTTGGTTGACGGACATGCGCAATTACATGATTGGAAACGGAATAAACTGAGCGCATCCTTCGTCATCAGCCCGCAAAAACTTGCAAGTTGTTGTTATGGCGTCTTACCTGTTCTGGTGAATGAGTCGAAAGTACAGGTGAGTTGTTATGTTATGACTGCATATTTAAAAAGAAAAAAAAAGAAAAAAAAAACGGCGGTCAAAGTTGCGGGCGGTTTTGCAACAAAAAAATCTTGCGTTTCTAGATCATATTAAAAGAGGCAATTGTTCCGCGTACTTCCGATGATCTAGCTAGATCGTGATGAAGGCTTAGGTGCATTTCCGTCCGACTTACTTAACAGACTTTTATTTCAGGCAGCTGACCAATGTGTTATAGAAATGCCAGTACAAAATGCCAGTATTTAACAAAAACCGAGAAGAGGCATAGCTTCATCAGCCGATAGCTTTAGTCATTAACTTTTTGTGTCGAAATTGTAAAGACATATTTACTTATAAACATACGTCTGGGTTGGAAATTCCAAGAACTGCACTGTTACAAACTACATGTAGCTAGGTAAATCAAAGATCTTAGTTTTAAGCGAAATGCATCTTTATCCGTTCCTGTTCTTGTGTACGTCTTGACTCAAAATATTATAAAGCTCTGAAGCTCATTTTGCTTTAACTAGTTCAACTGACTCGTGTGGTCCGTCTTGCGAAGGCTCAAAATGAAAAGTTCAAAATGAAAGAGAAACAAATTGAGGTGCCTCTTGATGTATTTAATTCTCCTGATAGTCTGACCTCTCTCTCTTGGTCGATTCTAATCGTTTTGTGAAAATTAATTTGATATGACTCTGTAAAAACATCTCGTCCGCCAAATTGCCCGATGTTTCCTTGTCTGTCAACAATTCAACAGACCTTATGTGAACTAATCACAGTTTCTGTCTGGCCTTACAGATTCAAATCAAAGACATTTCTCAGTTCCATCCACATCCGATACATTAGTAAGAGCTTTCTACTTTCTCTTTGAAAATGACTGACCTATCTTTATAATCTTTATACGCGGAGCTTAATTCAAGCTTCTTGGTCAAGACCATCAGTCTTCATCATGGAAACCCTGCATGGCTGAAACTGTTCCCTCGGCCATCTAACTTACAGTGTTGCATTGTCCAAGTGAAATTAGCAGTTAAATTTGTTTGGTGTGTATAAATGAAACACAATTGTCCAAGCTAAAGAAGGATGTTTTGATGGAGTTTTAAATCAGTTTTGTCACTTAAATATAAATCGCTTTAGGTAACATATTGGCTCAAAGAATGGAACTGAATGATGACGAACGCGTTTCTAGGAAATTAGATAAGTTGAATACCTCTATCAGTAATGTTATGAATTTACTTTCGATCAAGTTAATTATGCTTTCGTTCACCGTCTGGTTTATCAAAACAATCACTACACGTTACTATTTAAAGTATATGTTAATTTCAAAGGAATTTTGAATTTATTTTCATGAAAGTTTACTGATGTATACCAATCACATAGTTACAACCATGAACTTGGCCACGATATCTGCAGACTTCAGTTCCATTGCCGTTTATTAAGAATAGATACTTTCACAAAATAGCTTCTTATATCTTTCTTGATGATATTCTTCCAATTCAACATTTCAGATCGGCACTGTTAACATACTAATGATTATAAACACTTGTGACATATTAGAAGAGAAATTTGCATTTTTGGGAGACAGTGCTAGAACATTCAAGCGAAATAATTAGCTTTTTCTGAGAAACAATGTTGACGAGTGCACAAAAAAGCACATCACATTATTTTATTTTCACCTGTTAGAATCAAGTAGATTACTTAGCTAATTTTGAAAATAAACCATCTTTCCATGGCAGTAGTGGTAAAGTTTTGTGAATGTTGGTTTTAAAGTCGTGATAAAGTTATTTCCAAAGTTTACACGAAAGTAATCTTCTTGACAAAGTTGTGGTAAATTCATGACGTATAAAAATAAACATTTTCATTGATTGACATTAATCGCATGATTAATTTCAGCATGGCATCTATGGTCTCCATTGGTGTTTTCAAAAAGCTTTTTAATTACTTTCTCATGTTGTGTTTATATTAGATCGAACATAGATGCAAACTCCCCCACCAAATCTACCGTTATGTTCACGATCGCAGCGAATGATATCATAACCAGGAATGTAAACCTCGTCGTCGGTGACAGAATCACCGAGCCTCGTCTCATTAATTGATTATATATCAAGAGGGTTATCGGAGAGCAAATCTCTCAGCTCGTCAATGTGTTTCGGCAAGCTTGCAAAATTTAAGGAGACTAATTTAAAGCCACGCATTGAAGTTAAAAAGGAAGACTCGCGAGACAAATCGAATTCTCTTCCATTACAGAGATTTCATCGGCCCTAGAAGACTCGTGAGAGAAAATTGAAATTTTCTTCGGCTGCAGAGGTTTGATCGGTACCCGTGGAAATAGCAATTCAGTGCATGGAGCTATTACCTAAGGCCAGGGGGGGCTGGCAGCTACCTTTGATCTCGCCGCTTTTCTGGTTTCTATGATCGCCCCAGTAAAGAAATCTGTCAATCATTTGAGAACTGTAACGAGCATGCGCATAACGCGAAAATAACA
>Ga0126338_10003637_pt1 | contig 10849 bp, 7 predicted proteins | sample OrbCmetagenome_2_FD_92529 | JGI IMG/M metagenome (GOLD analysis project Ga0126338, IMG submission 92529) | Coral microbial communities from Petempiche,Puerto Morelos, Mexico - Orbicella C C metagenome | ecosystem: Host-associated > Invertebrates > Cnidaria > Coral | place: Petempiche,Puerto...
GTTCGAGTTAGCGGGGTTTTCGAGTTATCGGGGTTCGAGTTATCCGGGTAAAAATGACTGAAAAGTTAGTTCAAATCCAAGGGAATTGAGACTCTGTTCGAGTTAGCGGGGTTGTTCGAGTTACAGGGGTTCGAGTTAGCGAGGTTCTACTGTATCTGGCATTGCATTTGCTTTAAAAACGAAAAGGGATTAATCTAGAGCACCGACATATTGAAATAAATACTTCTACTAATGTAACGACTGTTCAACCAGCAGAAACGTAAAAACAAATAACTCATCTCTTGATCTACGCGACAGCCTTCTCGGACCGCCATTTTAAGGTCACTGATTAAACCCGAAAACTTGGAAATTCAAACTTCAAAAAAATGAAATTACGAATACTTGTCTAGCTACAACGTTCGTTCTAAACTGTCAAGTTCTTAGCTTTTTATTTTCAATCATACATAACCTCGACCTAGTTGCTAAAGAAATTACACGACAAGGATGGAGTTGTTACCAAAATCCTGAAAATAAAGTCTGTCTGTTCGCTGTTAAAACAGACGCTATTCCAAATTTAGCTCTCAGTTGCTGACACTTTTATGTGGGCTATGTGGAAGATCTTTGGCATAGCATGATTTCAAAACGTGCGTCGCACTGGCACTAGCTCGTAGTATTTGGCAATCTGGGCAATTATTGTTCGTTGTTGCTCAATTTTAGATCCACGATTTAATTTCCATGAACAAATAGCAGATGGCGCCAAAAAGCTCACTAAAAACACTACAAACAGTTTGCGACCGAATTAGAGGCGAAGGTTTACTAAGTACTTTCAAAATTACCTATCGAGGCTTCCCTCAGATCTTTTCACCCGACTATAGAAAGAAGAAACAAAAGCGGCTGTTAATGTATCTATCGCACTATACGAACTGCATCTATCAATGTTAAGCCCGGACGGGTGGTGTGGAGGGTGAGGGATATGTGGTACTTTTGACTTCAATATTGCCTTCCCCAGGCCCAAGGGTGGGGAAGTTTGATTTTATTACGAGGAGGAATGGAACCAAATGACATTATTACATGTGTTCGTCTGTGCCGCCATCTTGAAATACTTTTCGCGGAATAACACGGACCGTTTTGGAGGTAAGCACTTGTTTTCGACGAATAAAACATCTACCTCTCACTATTCACTTTCAATATAAACTGATGGAATACCTGTCTTTGTGGGGATTTCGTGGATTTTTAAATTATATAGTCTCGCTTTTCGCCAAACAATCAAGCGTTGGAATTCTATTATTTTTCATCCATCGACAGCAAGGTATTATGCTTCTCTAAAATGAACGGACGCCTGTAGGGCATCAAGATCTGATTTTACTGATTTTTCGGGCCCTCCACTGAAGAGTGTGACCAAAAATTCTTCTGAAAAGTCATATTACCGACACATAATATGCCCGGGTTCCTACATTGATAGATGCATTTAATACCATTTCCTTTATAAAATAAATCAACAAATTTTAAAATATACTATGAAGGAAAGCAAAAAGAAATACACCAACGTATACACCTGGATTCCATTGCTTATTCATTTATTTTATTTTATTTTATTTTATTTTTGGCGACGGGTAAAAAGAAATATTAAAGTAAAAGTGCTAGAAATGATGAACCGAGTCCACTTATAGGCACGAGGTAGACCTTTTTCCTGTCCTTTGCAATTTCATTTCCTTTGTAGTTGTGACTTGTCTAAAGACGCATACAATTCTACAATTTCATTAAATACGTTAGTAAAACGTAACCTTCACAGAAAGAAAGATGTTCTACTTACGTTTGTAATTCGAAATAGTGAAACATTAATGTAGAGGACTCCCTTAACTGGAGTATAACTTGCTTTGTTCTTTTTTTTTTTTCATATATATACGGCACGGGGAGCCTGATTAGCCAATCCTGAATTCAACTCAAGATCCTGTTCAAACGAGATTTCCAAACAATGATAAAATTCGGTAAACGGGTAAATTGTTTTAGGAGGGAGTAGCCCCATGCAGTACCCAGGGATAAAGATATCGAGCAGACGGCTTAATAGTTAGATTTACAAGTCAAAAATTCCAATTTTGACCCATAAATATTGAAGCTGTCTTTTGTAACATAATACTGGAAGCCACAGGTTTGTCAAGCTTCAGTCCTGTACCTCTTGTTTGATATCGCTTAAAAAATCACAGATCCTGAAGCAGCTTTCATGCTGTTCAATTTTGACTGGTTTCATTTCGAATGAATGTGATCTTTGATGAATTTTGAAATATCCATTGCTTTCAAAAGGCTTCTCTCCTGTGTGCATTCTGTTGTGTTGCCTTAGATTTGCTTTCCAGGTGAAACACTTGCCACAGTAATTGCACCTAAGAGGTGTTTTCCTAGTGTGTAATATCTCATGCTGCTTTAGATTACCAGCAGAACTAAAAAACTTATCGCACTTGTTACATCTGAAGCGTTTCTCTAGCGTTTTGTGTCTTCGCTCATGCTGTTTTAAATTTCCTGAACGGGTAAACTGCTTGTCACAAAGGTTACATTTGTAGGGTTTCTCGCTTGAATGTATTAGTTTATGCTGCAAGAGATTTCCTTCTCGACTAAAACGCTTGCCACATACGTTGCATTCAAACGCCTTCACCTCTGTGTGTAATATTTTATGTTGCTTTAGGGTATACGCATGACTGAACTTCTTGCCACACTGAGAACATTGGAACTGCTTCTCTTGTAGATGTGTTAATTTATGTTGCGTTAAAGTTCCTGGTTGACGAAATGATGTACCACACTGATTGCATTTAAAGGGCTTCTCTCCAGTGTGAATCCGTAGATGTTCGGTGAGAGTTACCTTCCGACTAAAACACTTGTCACATTGATTGCACCTGAAGGGCCTTTCTCCGGTATGAATCATCTCATGGAGCTTTAAGTTGCTTGCTTGACTGAAGCGCATGTCACACTGGCTGCATTGAAAAGGCTTCTCTCCAGTGTGTATCTTTTTATGCCGCTGTAAATTCCCAGAAAAAGTAAAGCACTTGCCACAGTGGTTACATTCAAAAGGCTTCTCTCCTGTATGCACTCTCTCATGGGCCCTGAGATTTGCCTCGATGCTGAAACACTTGTCACAGGTCAGGCATTTCAACGGCTTTTCTGTTATATAAGCTGCTCTTCCCTCCGAGATGCTACCCGTTACCGCTTCAATTACATCCATCATCCTACTTATGCTTCCAGCTATTACAATGGGGTCCATTTTTGAGTCTGCAAAAAAAAAAAATCGTACATTTGAAAAGAATCATTGGCATAGTAGATTTCAAGCTGAAGTTGCTTAGTTCAAAGTACAAGATTTGAATGAAGTAAGGAAGTTATCACAGTTGTTCTACAAAGGTTCAGGCGCAATGACTTAATGATGCAGTGTACCAAAGCGAATAAAAATCATAGAGTATTCTAGCCTCGAAAAAGCAATGGTGACGCTATAGAATTCTAGACCAATCGAAGCGCGCAGGCTATAAGTGATGTACAGTTGGCCTGGGTTGTTCGAAAGGTGGATAACGCTATCCACTAGATAAATCACTATCCAGCAGATATCGCGGTTTGTTTTGTTAACACTTATCCACTGGATAGCGTTTTATCCGGTAGATAGCGTTTTCCAGCCTTCGAACAACCGGGGCCTGCAGTGTTCAAGAGTCTTCAAGGATGAAGACATGAACTATTCAAGTCTTATTCTGATACTGGAATCCAAGAGTATTCCGGCAAGGCGCACCGAGGTAAAACGTGATGTACACATGAAGTATTCAAGAGTGCTCAAGGATACAGATTGAAATTGAAAAATACGCGTTTTTTCCCTTTCCTTCCCCACGCACTTTTCCTACGCCGGCATGGCGGCGAATCTACTCGATCGCGAGCTAATACCGCTAATTGGTGAGCATGCGGAAAACGCTTGGGCGAATTTGGGTCCGACTAGTTTTTTTTATTTATTTATTTATTTATTTATTTTATTTTTTTTGCCCAGTGGTTTTAGGCGTGCACTGGCTCAGGAGGCCTGGATTTAAGCCGACCCTAATCCTCCTGAACTTACTTTGAATTTAGCAGGATTTAAGTTTAAGTGTTAATTTTGCATGCAAATTTAACTTAATAGAACTTTTTTTCTAGCAAAACGAAAAAATCCCGTTCTGTTTGGTCAAAAGCACTTTCAGAAAGAGAATTCAATTTCCTGAAAGAAGACTCAGTCTGAAGAACTGGTATCTAATAACGAAAGTCCTGTTGGGAACGCTATGTCAATTTAGATCCGGTTCAGGATGAAGCTCCTTTCAAAATTGAAATTATCAAAATTATATATCTATTTCTTAACAGCATACAGTTGCAACTCGATTATGCTTAGGTCCCTCGGCTACGCCTTAAAATTTTAGCTCCTTAGTTACAACTATTATGAATTTTCAATTGCATTTCCGTGCCATATCACTATGGAATCAAGGCGAAACTTAAAGAACGCGTAATGGGAGCTTTGATTTTTTAAGCGTTGTGCGCGGTCTCTTTTCTTGTATGATATTTCTTGTTTATTGACAATTGATTAAAACATCAGGGTTTTTTTCTTTCATGTGCGATTTAGGATGATTGAAAATTTTAACCAATCTCGAGAGATTTTTATGACAAAGAACATGACGGCCATGTGGGTGAAACAAACAAGGCAAGCTGATAACAAGCTGCCCCTTATTCGTTCCTCCGTTATTTAAAATTAAATATACTTGGCACCATTTGAGCTATTCCACTCGATTTTATCTAAAGGTGGATTTATACGGTACTTTCGGCTCGATTAGTTGTGATCTCATTCGTACAGGCCAAATTAATTGAACGCCACGATTTGTCAGCACAACTTCTTTGTTTTGCATATCACGTGAAGAAGAAGAAGAAAAAGAAAAAAGAACGAGAAAAACTGTCGGCGCAGTCGTTTTCTTTTGAAATTTAGGCTAAATCAGGCCTACAAATCGGAACTGAGTGTACAACTGAACTGGCCTTTAAAGCCTGTTTCTACTAGCGTAAAATATAAATGCATTTTTGGCCAAAGGTATAAAAATAGAATGAATAATAATCAAAAAAATATGAAACAAAAACTGACTTTACACGACGACATGATCGAAGGAGACCACGCATGCGAAAGGCATTAAGCTTTCCTCATTTCTGAGGAGTTACAAGCCACAAAAGAAATACGATTCAATCGTTAAAGAGCTTTGGAATATAAGCGGCAACGCTTTTCATCATTTAACGAAAGATTGCGAATACAAAACTTGATATTTAAAACGAGCAAATGATGCGGTGAGTGTAGATTTAAATGCGAATGTAGTTCACTGTACTCTTCTACCTCAAACGATGTGGGTTTTTGAAATATATATTTTTTCTTACCTTTATCGAAGGAAAACAGTCAATTATTGGAGCTGGTAAGCTTTGAGGGCTTCAAACCTTTCAACACCGCAACTGTAATGACAACACTGGCGCCCAGTCTATATCTAGCGATTCGTATCTCAAAGTCGACTGGGTATCGCTTGTTGTGCCGTTACAAAGCTTCAAAGAAAGCAAAATGTCGGCTCTGTGTGAATGTTTTGTTGTAATAGAAGCAAGCGGAACTTGTAATTAAAAGAGCGGGTCGTATTCAAAGATATAACATTTCTCGCCCGACTAACAGGGCCTAGCAAAGAGTTGTCAAAATGTCAAACCTCAAATGAATAAATCGGTCACTAACAAAATATAAGCCTTTCTTTCCTTCAAAGACAGCTAGCTCATTCGTCTTTTGTCAAAAAGACCTGTTCAATTAAGTACATGTACAAAGAGCGTTTTTTATCTTTTGATGTCAGAGACGCTTGTAAGATATGTCAGTGGAGAAGCGTTTTATGAGTTTGGAACTAAATCCCCTCATTGAAATGTCGTGCTTCAACTTACCATTGCATACGATGTCATTTTATTCAAATTGGCCGATCATAAAATCGAAGCGCGGAATAGCAACCAGACATGAGCACATTCATTCACGGTATTAACACAAATACAAAAGAGGTTTTCTGCCCTTAATCCTTCGATTTCAGCGAAGTTGTTTTACTGTAATTGTAGTAGTTAGGAAGTGCTGTTTTATTCATGCCTACACGACCACATCAGCTGCGCAGTATAATTGTTCTACTGCGTTTAAATAAATAATAATTATAATAATAATTACATTTCGATAGCGCCAATCCAATAATTGCCCAAGGCGCATCACAAATAAAAATGAGTAAAAATAGCCAGCGTTTTGAAGATTAAAAAAGCCTGTGTTTAAAAATGTAAATTAAAATGTCTCAGGCAAATTATTATCGCGAGAAAAAAATCTTTTATTGTGTTTTCATGGAATGGTCTTCGCTGTTAAAGCTCTTGCATTAAAATAATTAATATATATATACTTTTTTTTTGCTTCAGAAAGTAATTTGTGCCTCATTTGAATACCACGTGTTATCATTTGATACCGCTTGTAGTTCAGTCAACGCGTGAACAGGCCAAATGCCCGTCAACAGGTCAAATGCCGTTGAGGTAACCGATTAAACCGGCTAGTTGCAAACGATTTCAAGGAAGGAAAATAATGGAGAAGTCTTTTGAAATAGTAGTTTAAATAATTTTTTTTTTGGTGCCGGTAATACGCCTTTAACTCGTCATATCCATTTTAAATCTTCTTGCCGTATCACCAAAACACTGCAAGGCTCGTAATATAAATTATTGTATAGACACTTGTGTTTTACTTAACAAAGTAAAAAAGCTTAAGCCGTGTATTACACTGTGGTAAAACACGCTGGGCATTTGAAAACACAAGGGAAATGTAGAAAACACGAGCCGCTGCGAGTGTTTTCTACATTTCTCGAGTGTTCTCAAATGTACGGAGTAAATGAAAACACGCTCTTTCTATGTTTTATACTCTGATAAAACATGGGTTTTTGAGCAATCAGAGCGCACGCAGGGTCCTATCAATATGGAAAATACACCACTCGTATCGACGACTTCACTGCTACCATGTTTGACCCTTAAACTATACTTAATTTGTTGGTGTATGATCGAAACATCTTCGAATCTTCCTCGAAAGTCTTAGGCAATCTTTGGAAATCTTCGTAAATCTTCGTAAAATGTTCGGAATCGTTCGTGTGCTTTAGGGCACTTTTTGAAGAATCTTCGGAAATCTTCGGAAAGTGATCGGAAAACATCGTTATCAGTATGTCAGGTATGTTTATACAATAAACAAACTAACCCATGGTTGCTTGTAGGTAAGGAATACGTGCATCTCTTCTCATGTTCAACTTTATATTTCACGAGCGAGCAAAGCGAACGAGTGAGATATAGATGATATTACATGCCCGCGCGTGGATACATATTGTATCTTCGAGTGTTCAACTTGATATCTCACGAGTGAGGGCAGCGAACGAGTGAGATATCGAGTTGAACACGAGAAGATAAAATTCGTATCCACAAGCGGGCATGTAATATTCTGTTTATTATACAAACATGCTAATGACGAATTTTTTTTCGATTTTCCGAAGATTTCCGAACACTTTCCGACGATTTCCAAAGATTCTCCAAAAGTTGTCCGAAGGCCAGACAAACGTTTTCGAACATTTTCCAAAAATTTCCGAAGATTACTGAAGATTTCCGGAGATAACCGAAGATATCCGAGGAAGATCCGATGATGTTTCGATCACGCAGCAACACATCTAAGTTCAGTTTAAGCGATTATCATGTTAGTAACCATGGCGACACCAATATCCTCACACGTGAAAGATAAAAATAGTATCTTCACTGCACACGATGAAGATATGATTTTTTGGTAAAAGGAGAAATCTAGTATTTCACTAGTGTTAATATAATAAATGGATATATATATATTATATCGTATATTCAGAGAAATTCAGAGAAGGAGAGTGAAATATTTGAAAGAAAAAGATATGGGATCAACAACAGAGCTATCTGATTCGATGACTTTAATTATTTGCCCTCTGAACAAACTAGGTGGTGTCAATTATATATAAAAATATATAGCTGTCTGGAGTCTGTTGAACCACAGGGCTCACAGCATTCCCAAGTCTTCCAAGTTATCTAATACACAGATATCCCCTATGTACATGTAAAGGAACAAGTCATAAAACTCCTTAGAATGTCCACCTTCAGAAGGTTTAAGTTCAATAACATATATTGTGATATAGTATCTATTCTATAGATTACTAAGTAATTACTTTTTTTATCTACACGTACACAGTAGTGTGTTTTTAGTTAACCCTGAGAAACAAACTTGGTCGTTTACTGTGGTTTCTAAAAGAGTACAGACCTGTAGTCATAACTAATGTATCAACTGCAGTTTACATGGCCTTTGTCATTTATTTAAATCAATGACAAAAAAAAAAAAAAACATATGTCAATTTTGAAAGAATTTATCACCTTTCTATCTATATGCAGGTGTTCAGAGAACACACGAAGTATTTTTGCCACCCATGAAGAAAACATTTAACTTCTCTCTCTAACCACAATAACAATGATAGAAAAGCTTATTTTTTAGGGAACATTGGCCAGAGCTACATAGAATACACACAATAAACAAAGCTTTCTATCAAACACTTACAAGTGTTTAATAATAAAGCATAACAAACAAGTGTGGCTTCCTTATAATTATATTTCTTCATTTAAATCTATACATGCACGGTACACACATATATAGATTGTCACATGTGCACAATAATTTGAAACATGGTTGACCATGTTTTATACTCTAATAAAATACCAAGTAAATAATTAATTAGAGAGTGTGCAGAACCTAATCTACATTAAAAAGGATACTATCTTACGATTATTATAAATGTTATTTCTGGGTATGCATATCTGACCGGATCAGCAACTATTTTACTGTAAATAAGTCAAGACAGTCCAAGGTCAGTCACAAAAATCCCCCCTCCCCTCCCCTTACTTTTGGCAGCAACTAACCATTAAGCCACCAAAGCAAGCCCAGCACTTGGGCTGGGTTCACAGCAACCCCAGTCCAGTTAAAGCTGTCAGCTGGGCTTGGAACCTTATTCTGATAAGATATATATCTTAAAAACCATCACAGAAGAAAACAATGTTGATCAACAATTAACATAATTGCATCAGATAGCTTACCTTATACAGTAAATTAATTATACAATGCAGACTTGATATTTATCCAGCTTACAAGTTGTGCTGTGTAATACAATAAAGTATTAAATCTTCAGCATCAAATTTCACAGTCCATTTAACAACTACAATGTAACCAGCTATTGGTGCAAGTAACCAGCTCTTCTGACATTTCTAAATAATTGAACTGCATGTATTAAAGATAGCATTTCTATACAAATAATTTATCACTGACTGATAAACTTCTTCATCTTGGCAACTCGGAATGTTTCTCTACAAAAGAAACCATCCATGCACACAGTTCTTTCTATAAGGCACCTGCTAGGGCCAATAAACTGTTTCTTACTCAAAGCTAATAGCCCGGCAGTACCAGTCAAGGCATAAGTTGGCAGTCATGACTTGAAACTCAATACTTAATCCTCCATGCTTTCAAGAATTGACAACTGAGCTTTGAGGTTTGAGGTTCAAGTTTCGAGTTTCAATTCTAGAGTCTCAAGTTTCAAGACTCCCAAAGAATTTTCTGAAAAAATTTAATTCTCAAATGCATAACAATAGCAGCAAGTTATGGAAACAATAGCAATGCAAAATTAGATCAGTACATGTAGATAAGTTCTTGAGCCGAATGAATTTTGAGTGACTGTCAAGTTACATTTGACTGGCACTGCACTTGCACTTGGATTTGGATGATACAGATTGCCGTATGTGTACATGATGTACATTCTGCACAATCTGATTAGAAGCTAGAGTTAGTATGAATAATACATGTAGTTTAGCTTGTAGTAATCCTGTCTGAGGATTATATCATAGTGTTAAACATACACCTGTTATATGAAACTTAATGGCAACATCACTGAGTAGAAAAAGCACCATAGGCTGGAGGCTCATATGGTGCTGGAGCAGTGGACCCATAAGAAGGTGGTGGAGAAGTGAACCCATAAGAAGGTGGTGGAGCAAATGGCTGGGAATATGGTTGATAGTAAGGAACTTGTGGAGGTGGTGCAGCTGGCTGGACAGCAGCTGTAGGATCAAAGGTAAAGAATATACTGTCCACATCTATTGGGTAATCAGGACCTTTGTCTTGGTGAACATACTTCGCTGACACATCTGCTGATGTCACAGGTTTCCAGTGGTGATTTGCCAGAGCACAAAATAAATGGCATATTAGACTTCTGCCATGAAGGCCATCATAGCCAGTTAGTCCATCACCCCAAGGATTGCCAAGTAATTTGAACTCAAGACTACTGCCATAGCGCTGCACCCTTTGAATACCAATGACATACTGAGCCTGGATGACATCTTGGCATATCTAGTAAGTAATTACATTATTTGACAAAGCAACAACAAAAAAAATATGATGATCAGTCCAGAGTTCCCACTAGTTTTAATAGTTGAGGGTGCTTGGCACCCCCAGTTCCAAAGAGTTGGGAGTTCTTTTTGCTTTTCAGGGGTCCTTTACCTATGTAATTACTACAATTTTTGGAACCTTTTTCCTGCGTCCCAAGGGTCCCCAAGGATGCATTTTGCCATAAAGCTATGCATCCTTTTAATTTTTTTGCACATATAAAGATGCACACCAGTGCATTAATGGGCGTGTGAGCTCCCTGGATAAACATTATTATTATTATCATTATTATTATTATTATTATTATTATTACTATTATTAGCAGCAGCAGCAGCAGTAGCAGCAGCAGCAGCAGCAGTAGCAGTAGCAGTAGCAGTAGCAGTAGCA
>Ga0126338_10003639_pt1 | contig 10847 bp, 8 predicted proteins | sample OrbCmetagenome_2_FD_92529 | JGI IMG/M metagenome (GOLD analysis project Ga0126338, IMG submission 92529) | Coral microbial communities from Petempiche,Puerto Morelos, Mexico - Orbicella C C metagenome | ecosystem: Host-associated > Invertebrates > Cnidaria > Coral | place: Petempiche,Puerto...
TAACATATCTTTGCAATAAAAGATTAAAACGGTCAATACACTGCGTTCAATTATAGAGAAAAATAGCACAGATAATGCGGGCATTGGACAAATAAAGTGATCGCTCTATTGACGGCATGTTTGTTTTTTTGCAATCCTTGTGCCCGCGCTGAATCGCATCAGCAAAAGCGCGTGCAAAAACTGTGTTCGGCCACCTTAAACTGCTGCTGATTTGTAAGAGATGAAACTGCACACTCGGCCGACCAGGCTGTGATAACGCATGTGCAGAGGCATTACAATGCACATTTAGCCTTTTGCATAGCGCCGTTCTCGTTGCCATTGTCATTTGCTCCCAAATACCAAGGTTACACAGCAACTAAGTATCAAACTACAAATAATGGATATGATGCAATTATTATCCCGCACAAGCTAAAAGATATATCGCCTTCCAGTACGTGGAGAATTATATGTAAGATGTAAACCGTTACAAGTTAGTCGCCTTGATCGAACTCAACTGTCTTTTTTATAAACGGTTCGTCATTTTATTACCGATGGGTTCTGTCTACAATTCCATCAGATTTCGATCTTTTTAAAAATATTTCATTTTCCACTCAGGTTAGGGGTAAAAGGCCCTCGTCAGGGATAAATCAATCGTATCAAGGTGAAACAAAAGTGGAATAACCGATGTTCCTAGTTCCTAGCCCAGTTACAAAACTAACGTCTAATCAAACCCTTCCAACGGCGTGAAAAACCGGAACACATGAATAAAACGACTCTCAGTACTACTACGGCTTACTCCTGAATACTCTGTTGATATTCTTCTTTAACATCATTTTTATGGCTGAAAGTTTTTTTTTCTGACCAAGTTATCAATAGCCAGGTTGCACATGCGTGGACCCTCTCGTATTTACCGGTACCTGAGAATACCTGTACTACCTGCTGTAACCTCGACCGAATGGTAGTTGTTTTGGAGATTGCACGGACCACACTCGTCTCTTGCTGGAACTTATTTCTTATAAATTTTACAAAATAACTCTACAACTCGTACTGTAATTGATTTTACGATTGTTTTTTGTCTACGGAAACCTCCAGACCGCTGAGTCTCTAAACAGAAGCATGTTTTTATTGTCTAGGGAAAAAGTAAGTGGCACGTTTCCCTAGTTCTACAGATCAGTAGCAACACAACAAGAACTTACTGAAGTGTGCGTTATTCGCCACTTTGTAAACGAGAAAATATAATGGGTGCGTCTAGTGAGAACTTAGTCGAGAGACGTAAACAAAAAGATCAGAAGCTATTCTGACCCCAGCAACAGTCCTACGAGCATGAGATGAGACTCGCCACAGATTTCTTTTCGTTGCTGAAGTGGCGAATGGGCGCGAAAATGGCATTCCAACTACATAACAAAAAGGTCGAAGACCAGTCAGAAAGGAGAATTTTGTTTTTGTTTCGATAGTGTGTAACAGGTAATACAGATAAAATTAATAAAGACACTGCAGTGAAAAGGTTTGTAAGAGACTGATTCCACTAATGTCCATTTCAGATTGGTTTGACACTCAGCCGCCTTTCCTCAGTTCAACGAAACATGGACAGACTGGATGAAAGCATTCATTCTTTGAACGAAGCACTAAACATGTTTGGATACAATGACGTTTACAGAGCCGTGATCTTATCAAAGCTGAGTGTGGTGTATCGCTATAAGGGAGATTCTAAACAAAGTCTTCGCTATGCAGAGAAGGTTAAAGAAATTTCAGACCGGCAGCATGGCACAAAACATCATCCTGGTAGGTAATTTTAATTTGCAGTATTACTGAGTATTTTCAACCCAATTAACAAATGGTAAACGCCATAGCGTGCACTATTGAGTTATGGCTGCACGCGGGAGGTTGCTAAGCACGAAAGAAGCGTAAGAGTGCTTAGCAAACCTCCCAAGTGCATCCATAACTCAATAGTGCACGCTATGGCGTTTACCATTTGTTTTATAACATAACATTGAGACATTGGAACAACAGAAGTCCTTTTGTTGTGCTACATCACAAAAAAATGTTCGTGTACTCTTAGATGACAAGAGAAAACAAGCGCGCGAAAATTAATTCATGACTGACAACCGACTGCACACCCGTAACTCGATAAAGTTTCATCTTCAGACAACTGTGAAGACAGTTTCGCATTTCTGGCAGAAGAACGTCGGCCATTACTTTGGAAAAAATGTCTGTCAAAAGATTTGCTTTGTAAACATAAGCACACACGTCAGCAGCGTACACCCATGGGCAAGTAGTAGACGCTAAATTAACCAATCAGAGCGCGCGCTTTGCTTTAGTTATGTTATAATACTCCTTTACAGAACGAGCAATGCAGTATTATTTTACAGAATAAACGAGAACAAATTTTCTTTCAAATGACACTTATCTTTTTAATGGTTATTTATTCGTTCGGTAACAGAGACTTTCTTCTATAGCTTATTAAATTTCTCTCCGTTTTATACAAGTGAAGATAAATAGCCAAACTATCTAAATGGTTAAAAAGAGGTTTAAAAATAAAAATTAAGCTGCTGAAAATCTAGGTATTTTAACCATTTTTCTGTCGTTACAGTTGAAAAATGCAGGAAATAAAGGAAAATGTAGTTCTTAACAATAGAACGAGGAAACAAGGTAAAGTAAGGAGTAAATCTCCCTTAAGACAAAAGTCAAGAAAAACACTGGGACACAAGTATGGCGCGCCGTGACGTCATGTGAAAACTATTTCGAGTAGTTAAAGGGTAACAATTATGCCCCTGTCGATCCATTCAACTTTGCGTCTTCGCTCACTTTGCACAGCGGATTTATAAAACGAACGTCCTAATCTCTGGGGAGGAAAGAGCAATAATTCCATGCACCTGCGCTCGATAGGCAGTGATAAATACAAAAGAGCAGGAAATCTCTTGATTGTGTTTAAGTGCACACGCTCGTTTGCGAGCAAATAGCCCATTTCCGAGTTGCCTTAAGCCTCTCTATCAAAGCGAGGCCTGATGCACAACCATTCGTATGAAAATGAGTTTAATTTACATGTGAATGAAATCTCATTTTCATATGAAAGGATGGGCACCAGACTCGGTTTAAAAAGGGGGCCAAAGGCAATTCGGAAATGGCCTGTTTACGCTTGACACTATGCATCGCAGTGATGCGCAACGCACGATCGCCCCTTAAGTCGTCGACATTTTTGAAAATTGTAACAAATGATCCGAAATAATGACCTTGTCGAAAATTGTACGCCTTTTGTAAGTCAAATTGCGGAATCGAAACTTGTTCACGCGGCTCTCGTCGTAGACCGACTATTATTGTATTACTCAGAATTGATCAAGTCTATTGAAGTATGGAGACATAGACCCTAATTTAGGGGAACAAGCTTTACTGTAGTGCTGAGCGTAACTCTTTCGCAACGAAATTGTTCGAAGTTCGGTTTTGGATTTTCTCGCGGATTTTGCTGCGTTATATTCCTCGTTCAGTCGCTTTTGTTGTAGATTTACGAGTATGTTCATTTAAATCTTTCGCGTCAAACTCTACATAGCTGATTTAACCGTGGCATTCTGTGGATTTTTGTAGTTTCCAGGATGACATTATCAATAAATAAAGACAGGTATTAACAATAAACACAGGTATTTAACAATAAGTAATTAAAGCAAGAGAAGATCGAGGTAAAAGAGTTAATCCCCCGTATAGGCCTTATACTCAAGGGAACCCCTCTTAGCCTATTTTTAGACATGGTACCTAGCTCTTCCGCGGATGTTTAAGATGTTTACCAAAACTTGATTATTTTGACTTTCTTTGCTTTCATATTCATTGAGCGTTTTGACTTTGTTCGCCTACATTTTCATTAATTCAAAGAGGCGATTTTTTTTCATTGACATTTTTAGAAACCAGATGAAGCGTTCTCGCTTAACTGTCACTCAACTGATTGTGGCGTCTTTTTAACCAGCAGAGAAGATCCTATGTTTCCCTTCATTGAGCATTGTGAGACCTTTGTAGTCAATCACAAATAAAACATGTGTTAGCGCCCATGTTGTTTCCAATAGGTTATAATAGAATTGGTTCACACTTTTAGCTGTGCATATGTCGAGTTATGGGTGCACTTGGGAAATTTGGAGAGTACTCAAGAAGCTAGAGTTTATTCTCGACTGCACCTTGAGTAACTCTTACGCTTCCGCGTAAATGTACAACGTAGAATGTCTGTTACAGCTATTGCTACAGCATTATTGAATCTTGGACATGCTCAAAGTGACATTGGGGATGTGGAGGATGCAGTGAAGAATCTTACCAAGGCGATGGAAATTTATGTTGCACTCCACGGTAAAAATCATCGAATTGTTGCTGCCAACCTTAACTACTTGGGGTATGCATATCAGCAAATGGGAATGGTAGAAAAGGGAAAGAAACAGCTGGAAAGGGCAGTAGAGATTATGGAACAGTATTCGCCATTGCATCCAGGTAATAAGCATTGGTGTTAAATAGAGTGCTCAGCTAGTTAGTAATATAAGCTGTAAGTTACAAAGATAAGTGATAGCAAGTCACCGGTTGCCAGACCGCATCTTTTCATTTGCACATTTTCATCTCTTATATGGCTTATAGAAAGACAAAGAATCGTCGTGATATTTAGACGTTTGTGGCCTATATTATAGAATGTCCTACTCTGCGAATTCCTTAAAAATTCTCTCATTTACATTACAGTATAATCCAACAAGTATGTGAAGCAATTTCGGGGAATTTTGTTGGTTCTGCGCGAAATTGGCTCACATCCATGTTAGATTACATTGTAATGCAAATAAGTAAAGCTAACAGTGACAAGGTCCATTCAGGTCGCTTGCAGCTTCTTAGAACTAGTGGGCATCTTCAACTCCACTATTTTCCTTTGACCATCACCACTTTGATATCATCAACCACTGGGCGTAGATAACCCGAAATCGATGGTCTTGAAATTAAGGTATCCTCCTCGACTTCAACAGCTGTTTGAACTGATTTATTTGTTGGCTGTCGCTTTTTTTATTGATTTATAGAGAGAGCTAATTCACTGAAGAGGCTCAGCAAGGCATGCTTGATCCTCGGGGACACCGTCAAAAGTGCCGATTTAGCCTTCAGCGCATTGCAAGGCTACAAGGACACTTATGAAAACACCATGGAACACAGAGAGGTAACTAACTATCAAACTTGTCAGACGTTGATAAGAGAAGCGAAGGACAAACTAATTGAAAGTTTACAATGAAACACACCATGTTATTGTGAAAAACACTCGCCTAAAGTTTGGGTTAATTATGTTCGGGAGCATTTACCACTTTTATGGCAACTTTTTTCGTCTCGTTGACAGCGACTCGACCTTAGTATATCCAGAGTCTTTGCGCTTGTTGTGTTGTCTTCACAATACTTATGATTCGATAGCTCAAAGACTATCACTCTTTACATTAGTTTCTCTACAACGATGGTGAACACCTACTGACATAACAGGTTACAATAGCAACAGTTTAACACAGTGAGAAGATCAGAGACAACTTGTACAAAACACTCCGCCTATTTTGTTCTTCATAGCTATCCCTACTTACTAACTGCAGATAGTACTGGGCCTCATCAGTGCCGTACTGATATTAGGGTAGAGGTTGGGCTAGATGGCCACTTACATAACCACACACTTGTGGTATCATCTATACCATACTGAGAGAGGTGAAACTAGCGAACTACCGAGCTTCGCACAGAAGCTATTACTAGCTATTTTCAAAAAGGTAGTTTTTATATGTTTTTTTTTATTTACACTGCATATATTACATTACATTTACATATTTATAGTACATTACTTATACTACAATTTGCAACAGAGCACTAACATCTACTTATAATTTGCTACATTACTAGTTTACTATTATGACTTACAAAATGGTATTTTCCATTGCCTACTTTCGCCATATTACTTACTTACAAACATCACTTACTATATACGACATTACCTACTTATAATACGTTACATAACCTTTCTCACTTACAATCTGTTATATTACGTTCATACATCATCACCTACTTGCAATACGTTACGTTACATTACTCACGTACAATACACTATATTGCTTCCTTACAAGCATCACTTGCAAGCTCACCGTATTGGTCACAGCACGATACACAAAACTGGAATTATTTAAGCGTTGCAAATTGAAAGTGTGACTACGTACTGCGTGGATTAATTCATGAAACTAGACCACTTCTTTAAAAAGGTATTATGTTTTTTTGTTTCACAAGGACTATATAACGTTCAATTTCAATTTTGTCATTTACAAGATTTCTATAACCTGCAAACTGAAATTGAATTCTATTTAATGCTCTGCAATAAAGAAAGTACTTACCGATCAGAATAAGGTGGTTTTAGGGTTGAACAAGAAGACCAATTATTAAGGATCATTGAGAGCGCCGTAAATAATTCATTCTTGGAAAAGCTTAGGGTCTCTTTAGTAAAAAACTGATACCATTCAATAAAATCCGACCAGAAAGAACCAGCATAGGGACAAGATATACGAATAAATGACCGACTGTTTGGTCAAGGTTTGTGCAACCTTTTTCATTTTGTAAAGAAAATTGTGAATAATCTTGTATTGGAATTTTGAAAGTGTAATTTCTTAAGTCAGGAGAAAGGGTTAAGAATATATTTCCTGTCGTTCGTGGATACCAAATCCACGTTGTGTAATTATCTTCTCACCCGTTGGAGGAGAGAAGTTCTGATGAGCAATTAAAGATCCGTAAATTGTTTTGAACTTAAGTTTATGAACTGCGAGTAAATTGTCTGTGGCGGCTTCCTGTTCCTGTTTTTAGGTATTTTTTCTGGACACTGGATATTGCCGAAAGGAGACTGATACCGTAATAAATTGCATTTAACGTTACATTTTGCAAGACTCGTTAAAAGACAGAAATCGAGTGTTACTCTCTTCGAGAAGACTGAAAAGTTTATAGATACCGCCTTGATGCCAGCTACGGAAATACGCGTAGGTATTGCTAATTTATAAGAATCGATTATCCTAAACGATTTGGTCTTGTACGTCTTTCTTTGTTGTAATTATATTGTAACAGAAGTGTTCCGCCGACACCAGATAGAAAGCGCAGTTAAGACGCCTCGCCCACGGGGGGTACTCCCTTATATGGGCTATATAGGTATGTGCGGCCCCAAAGGGTATGGTTTTTCAGCCGTTTCGGTCATAAATAGGATACCAATTTTAGCTGATTTTGGCCATTTTGGTCATAAATAGGGTATGGTTTTTGCACTCTAGCCTTGATATGGGTATGTTTTTAAGACGAAGCTACTTTTTCATCATTATCGAAAAGAAAATCAACAAAAGCCCTTCACAAATTATGTTTACGGCAATTTAACATCGGTCTGAACTAGGGAACTAATTTTAACGCATGTCTGAAACAGGGTTTTGATTTTAGGGTCAGGTCATTAATAGGGTTTCGAATTTTTGGTTAGGTCAGGGAATATCGCAGATTTTGGTCATAAATAGGGTAAGGCTTTTGAGAGGCGGGCCGTACACCCCCACCCAATTTTTCCGGGAGTACCCCCCCCCCCCGGGGCCTCACCCAACATATTTTTAATGCTTTGTCAAATAACGTGAAATCGATCATGTTCAGCCCTCCTTTTTCTTTACTTTCAATCAAGGTAGATTTTTTTAGCCTTTGGATTTTTGTACTTCAGTCCATGCATAATCAAAAATTAGCTTATTAACTTCAGTGGCGAACGTGTCTGGTGTGTTCAGCACACTACAAACGAAAGTTAGCTTTGAAATTGCAGTTGTCTTTATCGTATTGATCCTACCGTATATGAATATATCTCGTGACGACCAAATGTTTAGTATTCTTCTTAGGAGGTGAGTCGATCAAAAAAGTTATTTTTGGCTGCGAGTTGTTCGTCATACGAAAATCCTAATCACATAAATTCTGATTTAGATTGATTTATTCGTAATCCAGAATAATTTTCGAACTGCCGGGGCAAGTAAATTAAAAAGGTTAGTTAGTGACTAAACGTCTCTAAGAAAAACAGTGGTATCATCAGCATACTGCGTCAGTTTTACTGTGTTTCTGTCATCTGCTCGATGCCTTTTATTCAATTGTGCTCCTGATGGTACCACAATTTCTATCCCAATAGTAAACAGGATACCAGAGGGAGGACAGCCTTGCTTGACTCCCCTTCCCAAATTAAACTGCTTAGTGGTAAAGCCGTCGTTTAGGTTGCAACTTCGGATGTCGCTATATATTGCTTCCATCCACTGCCGTACTTGCGGACAAAAGTTGAAAGTTCCTGGGCGGGAATTTCTAAAGATAACTCCATTCAATGGAATCAAAAGCTTTTTCGAAATCTAGGAAAACGGCTAAGCCAAAGATGATTTGCGTCTTCGTGAATGACATATCTGTAATAGTTCTGATACTTTCGCCGATCAAGATGAGACTTCTGAGGAAACCTAAACCAGTTACCCTGTTTTGTTTTTCCTTTTCGTTTAACGATTACGTCTGGTTCTAATTTGGTCCTTTTGTCTGTTGCAGGTGCGAAAATGTACCGTGAGGGTTGCATACGCGTGCTCTAAGATAGGTCTTTTTGATGTGGCAAAAGAATATCTCAGGGAAGTAGAACTTTGCTTCCCCAAAGAAAAAGTAACACATCCCGAGTTTGCTGCATTTCTTCGAAAGAAAACTGAAATTACTCTTGACAGTTTCGAGGTCAGTTGGCCTTTAGATGATCAGAACGTTCAAAAGATATTGTCGAAAGCAGACACGGATCTTGTCAGAGCAGAAGAAACCTTGTCCAATTCCCTTGGTCGTAATCATCGCCAATTCGCCGTGACAAAGAAGGAGATAGCGCGCCTGAAAATTCTGATGGGTTTTAACGAGATTGCCCTTAAGGAAATTCGTTCAGCTCTGAAAGTGCTGATTCCTAATGTTTCTCACCACTTGAAGGCGGACTTTTCGCTGATAAGAAGTGATGCTGAAAAGAAACTTGGACTGAATATGGCTCAAGAGCTGTCCTTAAAGGAAGCCGAAACTATTTATCGACAAACTTTTGGTGATAATCATCCGATGGTTGTGTTTACTCTACAGAAACTGTGTACTTCATATTTAGATTTAGAGAACCCCCCAAAAGCCTATGAATATTTTAAAGCTAGTGAAAAAGCTTGTGAAGTACTTAAAACGAATCTTAGGGAGCAGCTTGATAGCTGTCAGAGCAATTTCCTCAAGAACTACAATATTAATACACATCCTATTGTAAAGCGTCAGCGGTTACTAGCCAAGAGAATCACGCGTAATCAAGGTGCATGGTGAATCAGTAGGAACTTTCGCAAGAGCGTAACTAGGGGGGGTGCTCCTGGGGTGCCCGTGATCCCCCTTTTGTAAGCCTTTTTTGGGCAGACAACCTGCAACAGGTGGCGAAAACACAATGACAATCTGGTGAGTACCCTCACTTTGACACAGTGTGACCCCCCTTTGAAAAATCCTGTTTACGCTCCTGTTTCGCACAAAGTAACCTACACCGACGACTAATTACAAAATGTTGTAAAAAGCTATGTTGTAATGCTTGTCACATAAAAGTAAAACAATAGCAATATACAGACAGTAACAAAGAACCTTTAGTTATAAAAGTGTTACTCTGCAGGGCTGTTTAATCTGAGCATGTACTCTGTTGTACAGATAACCTTTTTGCTAGTTTTTTTTAGTCCGTACTCGTAGTGAATAGAAATACCACTCCAAGAAATCTGGAGGTATCCCAGATAAGTCTTCTCCTTTTTTCTCCAATTTATGGAGTACGATTAAGAAATATTGCTACATTTCAATTCCCAAGAAGACTATTGGGGGAAAATTGAGTGTTGTACGACTTACGAATCGTAAAATTGTTCAACAAACTAGTGATCGGGAGTAAACAGCTCGAAAACAGCTGCAAGTTTCAAACTACACGATTTGATCCACGTGTTATCTTGCTAAAACGTATGTTAGAGCCGCACAACCGTAGTTTTCTATCTTTAATCGGATTTGACATTACGCGAACTTTATATGAAGCACTAGATAAGAAACTTTGTAACTCGGTTGTAAGCACGTGGTTTTTGTCGTGTAGAGTTTTGGCTTTTTAAAGACTGGCTGTATTATGGTCAAAAAGCTACAAATATTGTTGAGCTGAACCTCTCCTAAATATGAACGCTCATCAACTATAATCTCATACAAATCAAGAGCGTAGTCCCTAATTATTAAATATGAAACGATAAAATCCTCTTGGCCATAGGTTTTGCAACATTGATCACACTTGTTATCCTCAAGGCAGAATTTTACCTTTCCAAGTGTTTTCAGTAATAAAGTGTCAACAACTTTACTTTTTTAATCAAATAAGGTTGTGCGTATGGATATATCCTTCATTTTCAAGACAGATTATAAATGAAAGCCCAGCTACCTTGATGATATCACTATCGCAGATAGGCTCCAGGGGAAGATTTAAACACCGTGACAAAACACTGTGGCAAACCATTTTCACAGGGGTTTTCTGCGAGAGCTTCTTGAGTCCCAGCCGCTTGCGTAACGTTTTTTCGGTGACTACTTAAGGTTACCGTAAACCTTCGCGGGTGTCCTTAGCGAAAAAAATATTACCGCGTTGTCTTAAAGACAACCACTACAAATTATATATCAATGCAAAGGTTATAAAATGCTCTATTCGATAAAAGTTGTTTTGCCTCAATTTTTTTTAATCATAAGGCGAGCGCGAGGGTTTATCGATATTCCTATTGGTTGTTTTGGAAAATTTCTGTCAAGTTTGATGTCCAAAAATACAGCGACACGTTTTACGACGAAGGCCATTGCAGGAGATCAATTTTGAAAAACGCAAATCCCCCACA
>Ga0126338_10003640_pt1 | contig 10847 bp, 6 predicted proteins | sample OrbCmetagenome_2_FD_92529 | JGI IMG/M metagenome (GOLD analysis project Ga0126338, IMG submission 92529) | Coral microbial communities from Petempiche,Puerto Morelos, Mexico - Orbicella C C metagenome | ecosystem: Host-associated > Invertebrates > Cnidaria > Coral | place: Petempiche,Puerto...
AGGATCTTCAGAACGCTTAATTCAGACAAACATTTCGCAAACGACTTGCCGACACGTGCCGAAACACAGATCTTATCTTGTAAAAACATTAAGTTCACGTGTTAAAATAGGAAGTTCAAGCGACAGTTTCAATTTTCTTCCCATGTTTGGTAGCTTAAGATCAAGCAACTATTAATAAACGGTAGTTTGTCGGTGAATTTGCGAAGTGAATCGAAAACTCAAAATATGATAGCTTTCATTGATTGGCAGGACATTTTGACAACATGCAAATTTCACTTTGAAGCCTTTTTCATTCCCAGAACTGTAATGTCCTTTGTTTAACAAACACTGCTTCACATAAAGAAACTTGTGGGAATGCATAACAAAGAGACATATATGCGTATATGTGCGCGTATTAACATACGCGTATACGCAAAATAGGCTCGTATAATATGCGTATGCGTAGTTCGCATATATCTGAGCTGCACTGTATTTTGAGTTTTTGATCGCTTCGCAAATTCAACTGTATTATGCATTCCCGTAAGTCTCGTATGAAGCATTGTTGGTCAAGGACATTCCTGGGAATAAAAAAGTGCTAGGCTTCAATGCAAAGTTGCATATTGTTAAAAAACGTCAATGAAAGTTATCATATTTTGAGTTTTTGATTGCTTCGCAAATTCAACTGTATTTCAACTGTGTTAAATTAGTGTCCACTTAGTTCTTTTCTCAGGAGTTCTGTAGTAGCCGAATAAGACTGAAAAAAATATATTGAACAAAGCAAATAAACTAAATAAACAAACCACGGGGGTCGCTGTAAATTAAATATGCAAAAATCCAGCATGCCATAATACTGTTTACTTTTAAAACCTAAAATTTCCAGATAAAGGCAACCAAATGAAAGAAATGTGACAGGAAGTTCAATAACAATAAATTTTCATTCAAGATGAGGCCAAAAAACTTATCTAAAAGCATAAAAATGTTCAAAATTTCATGGACATGCTTCGCTGCATGACCACATGTTCAAAAAAAGCCACGCAATGCCATTTCCAAAATTCTGTCTAGAAAATTGAAAAATAAACAAGCAAACGGATGCTTAAACCACCCTCATACCAGTGTCTTCGTTCCCTTTGACCAGCTCGTTTTGTCAAGCCAGCATGGGTAGTAAGGAGTGAAGACTCGAGGTACAAGATTGATGTTTAAACGTAAGACATGGGTCGCACTGTGGACTTTTTTTGATTTTGGCGGGGCATTTACTCCCAGAGGGTTACTGGCGTCCAGGGGTTCAATAACAATATTATTTTTGGCACTAGAGGGTAGTTTAGAAAAACGGGTGGGTAGTTTTGTGGAAGGCCCAGAGGGCCTTCCCAACAAGGGGGGTCGGGGGGCATACTCCCCCAGGAGATTTTGAAATTCTAGACTCTTGCAGATGCATTTTCCTGCATTTTAAGGCCTATTTTTATGTTGCTTTGATGTTCCTAGAAGTCAATCAATTAGGAAGACAAGGTTGATAACTTGTGGTATTTTAATTCTTTGTAGTCAAATCAATTCATGAACGGTACATCATATTTCACCACGAAAAGAAGCATAACATTTAAGTTTAAACACCGAAATGTGTCCCTTTCAATATTCTCAACTAACCTTGCGAAGAATTATTCTTCTTCGACCTCTTTTGTTTTGATGCTGGAGTGAAATATGCTAATAACGATTACCTTTAGGCAGCCATTATTATTCATGCTTAGTCCCAATTTCCTCTCGATTTCAGCTGAAGTGCCTAGCACATTTTTTCACTTCGTATTGAAGCGATTGTTCTTGTGCATTACGTTACACTTTCTTCATCTTTCGTGGTCCAAAAGGCTGGGTTAACACTAGAAAGTTTTTGCTTGTACCTTTCTTTTTCTTTACCTATAACATAAGACTTGTTTTGCCAAATTTCTTGAAGAGAATCCTTAGCTGCGAGGAAATTACCTGGTCTTACATTACCAGTCAAAGGAATTGCAGCACCTACATGTGCGTAAAATGCATGTAGTCTGCGTGTAGTATTTATCGATGGTGCTTGTAAGGTGCGTGTAATTACACGCGTGTAAAATTTACTGATCTGGTAGTTGTAAACACGCATTTGCATGTAATTTCACCTGTGTGCGTATATTTTAATTGGAGGAAGAAACCTTTGTTATTCATACACGCATTTGCATGTATTTTGCAAAACTAAAAGCCACTACTACCTTGTATGCGATACACACGACTCTCAATGTTCACAACAAAAAGTAAATTTAAAAGCCAACAAGCGTTGCTTAATTAGTGGACCAGCTCAAGCACCTATCAAACAAATACTCTTTCTTAATCTGTAGCAGCTCACACTTCTGCTTAACATCAAGCCTAAATTCTGATCTCAGAGATCCCTGAGCCTCTCCTTTTCTTTAAAACACGTACAATGTACGTTGCAACGTAATGTTTACCCATGAACAAAATGTCATTTCAACTCTTGTTCCTTCAATAACAATGAAATAGGGATTCAAAATGAAATTTGTGGACTCTCTCTTAATCTTAAACAGTAAAGAATCAAAAGTTTATTTATCAAAATCTAAGCGTTCGTTAATTTTCAATTCATCAGATTTGAGTGTAACCTTCAGACAAAAACCGGCAATGTTTACACCGGGTTCATTTGATTATTCAGCTTAAATTACAATACAATTGATTACTGATGAGCTAGATTCGAGAAAAGCATTCAGATTTTCATCAAGTCTGGTTGACAGATCGTCGCATGTCGGTATATGTATAGGTGTATGGAATAAAATGAAGTAAGTAATTTAACAGAACTTTCACACTGCACAGGATTTCCCCCTGGGTAGATTTTGGTCACATGCTAGGCAATGCTATTCGAGAAACAGATCGACTTTCATTTTTATCAGATCAAAACAATATGTTTTCAGATTCTAGTAGAGAGCATTCGCTTCTGAGTACTATTTATGACGAATCTTCAAAGGCTTTTTGAACTTAAAGAAGGATAGCTGATGTTTAAAAATTAACTGAAAATCTCAAGTGAAATATCGTGTTTTGCTGTTAGGATTTTGTGTTCATCAAGCCTCAGGTCGTCAATCGCTGGCACCCTGGTTGTTTATCATGAAAAGAAAAAAAACACGACGGGAAAAGCTTTTGAACACTGGTTAACTCTGAATTCTGTGGAGTACGAAATATTTTTAATGATCTTCGGATTGATTTAAAGTACACTGATTGCTGTAATTTAAAATTGAAAGCAACATTATATGTGTATGTTCAGCTATCTCTATCAAGGTGATGTATGTATGTATGTATGTATGCGTGCATGCGTGTTTGTATGTATGTATCTCAGTGAATCCTAGCGTGCCCACCAGTCACTGGCACCGCTTGTTGAAACTACAACAGAAAAAAATACTTTTACTGTAAAGCAGTAAGCCGGCTTAAGGAAACTGGTCGATTCTATTGGAAACGTTTGATGACCAGAAGCAAGAAGGCGAAAGACTAAACTGTATCACAGTGCAGTCCAGTATGGTAAATGTTACACGGTAAATGTTTTGTTTTCATTACACGCACCTTTAATATTTCGTTCTCATTACACGCACTTAATGGGTTCCAGTTGAACGACTGCGAGTAATTTTGCACGCAATATCATGTCTACTGCGTGTAATTACACTCATTTTCGTGTATTTGCATGTAAGGTGCGTGTAATGTACGTGCAGTACACGTGCTTTACGCAAGTGTAATGCTGCAGTCCCTTTGACTGGTGCTGTAGTTATTTGTGTACGGCTACCCGGGACAGTTACAAGTGGGTAGATCTACCCACTACGCGGCTATTATTGAAACCCCTGCTGTGGGGAGGTAACAACAAAGCTGCTTGTGGCCGTGTAATTTGCTGATGAAAACAAATTGGCTGTGAGTCATTTCCACAATGCTATGAAAACTGAAAGCGTCGAAATTTGTATGGATTAAAGTGGTTGGCTATACTGAAGAATTACAACTGATAATGTTTTGTGACAATTAGAAAATGTTGGAGCAAGAGTTCTGTACACACGATATGTGCTAGTGTTGTGAAATCTAATTTAATTGCAGAATTTCAGATTTGATTGACATTGGAACAAAAGAAAATTTAAAAAAAAAAAGTTTTCTTAAGGCCATTAGGCAAGATGTGACCTTCTTCATGGCAGGATATCGGTCTCTTCGATCTTATGGTGTAGCGGACATAGGTATGTCTGATATGATCGCGACATAAGTGTCGCACATGTCACGAGCATGCGATGACATAATTTATGTCCAATGTAAACATCGATCCTGTTAGTACGACCCCTGCCTAACTAGAAGACAATGGATAAAATGCAACAATCACTCCAGTCCCGATACCTGCATTTAACAACTGGAAATCTAACCGACACTTGTTACAACCTTCAGGTAGCTCACCTTTTCGATACACTGTTCTCCATTGCTTTCTGGTATCTCAACTGGTTTGACAGCAAACTTCTTCAATTCAAGTTCAATTTCACCAATATTTTAGTCCACAGATAAGTTTAGTTCAGATATTTCAGTGCTCATGCAGTGCTCTGACAGTGCTCATTCAATTCACTTCAAGACAGGCAAAGATCCAGCCTACACAGCACTCACAAATACATAAATTTTATGTGGACCCTTGACCTATCGCATGTGCGACTTGCTTGTCGATCTAAAGTTGTATGTGTGGACGATATGTTCTTATTATGAGTTTGTCCTTGAACGCAAATTTATCTGATACTGGATAAAGCACAATCCACACTCAAAATCTTTGTTTAAATGCTGAAATTAAAGGCTCTCCGCGAATTGTATAAACTGCAAACAACAGTGGCAAAGGACAAGTTTCTCATTCTCCAAAACCAAAGACAGTGAATTTTTGGTGTGTCTTATTTACTAGCTCCCAGAGTGCATTTCGTTTCCACTGAGGGATAAATCGTGCGTGACATAAGCGCAGCGCAAAAAAGTGCGAAATCACTATCCAAAGGAATGCTGCGCGCCAGCATTAAGCGACAACTACGTCATCACTTAATAAATTCTTCACGCTAAAGCGAAAGCTTGAGTTTTTGCCGATGACTTTTGCAGTCATTTTTTCAGCCGTGGCTTTACCAAGAATTCAACTTCAAAGTAATACTGTACATTACCATTTTTGTTTTCTAAACACGCTGGGACCAAACAGCCCTGAAAATGGTCATCAAGGTGTTGCAAATTTTGGTTATTTCAGCATAACTTCAAATGTAGATATCTCATCATGAAACTTGGCAAGTGAATAGAGGACAAAAAAATGTTGATTTTTTTTTTACAACAAAATTGACAGCAAATATCAAATTATGACATCACAGTTAATGGCGTCATGTAATAACCTTGATTAACAGTTTTTAAATTCCAACTTTTTTTACTTCTTTAGAAAGAGCACAGCAAGAGTAGTTAAAAGCTTCAAAGCGTTTGTCAATATCTCAAAAATTAAAGGAGATGTGACATTTTAAATTTTAGAGAATGCTCAGCCAAAAAACGGCGAGCCCCCCTTGATAAATATTTTCAAATTGAAGGTGTGTTTTCCTGTTAGAAATCTCACTTATGTTGCATATTGACTGTACTATGTGAGTAGAACAGGTGTAATTCAAAAAAGTGCCCATCAATGTTTTTCCTGCCCTTCTAAGCACCTCAAAACGTATTTGTGACGTCATTAGAAGTGACATCATCAATTATTCAAAGAACAAAAACTTTTTAGCAGTACCAAGTACTCTATATTACCAAATTCTCAGAGTTCCTCAAAGAAAACTGAAGAAAAGGGGGTTGATTTAAGAGGAACCATATGGTTCCAGGCGGGAAACTGAAATTTCTTTGAATTGCTATAACTCTAGAAATATTTGTCATAGCGAGGAACGGTTTTCAGCATAATAGTCCCCTAGTCATGCCCTTTTAAATGATGTATTTGGTGGTTTGAAGTTAGAAAATTTGTGTGACACGTTTTTGTGACGTCATCAAATATGACGTCACAGTATGACATTTTGACATTTTGTTACACTTGAATGATCAAGACAACGATCCAAGGCAGTGTGCAAAGTTTGGTATAAAATTTGCAAAGGGTGCAAACTTGCCCTAAATGACCCATTTTAAGGCCATTTGGCCCCCAGCGTGAAAGTCCAAGAAGCTGCTTTAAATCCACAATCTGTATGCAAAACTCAATTGAAGGTGCACCAATCGTCATGCTTTCGCCGTGGTTGAAGGAAGGAAAATTCTTCACCATAAAGGTTCAGCATATGGAAGTCATGCAAATAATGCTCAACAAAATCCATATTGTAGTAATGTCTTAAAACCCACTCTAGTAAATCTGCGAGTGCTGTAAAAGTGAAGGGGGCAGACCACAGGCCGATCGGAAGGACTAAGTCTTTGAAAAAATTTCCCAACCACTGCATTCCCAGGAAAAAGCGGTCTCCTGGGTGGACTGGAACAATACAGTAGGCACTCTTAATGTCAAACTTGGCCATCAGTGTTCCACACCGGTAGGCCATAATCCCATCAATAATGTCCTCAACCGACATATACTGAACAGTGAAAGGGTCCTTTGGAATGCCATCATTAATACGCACCCCAGCTGGACTGGAGAGATCTAGGATTAGATGTCATTTGCCTGATTGATGCTTTTTGGGTATGACACCAAAACGACTAATGTAGAGGTTGCTGATAGGAGGGGCAGAGAACAGGCCGGCTGTTCTTCCTTTTTTTTTCAGTTCATCCAACAAATAGTTGTTGATAACAGAGGGTTGAAGCAAGGCTGAAGACATGTTTTGGAGGGAAGATTTAAGGGAAACAGACTCTGGATTAAATCCAAGTCGGAAACCATAACAGAGGCCCCTGGTGACAAATTTTACTGTGGCACGGTCTGAACGGCAACCTAATTCAGCCTCGAGCTTGTCCACCTTAATAGGAGACACCATTGACGGAGGATGTAAGGGAGAAAAATGTCCTTCCGAAGAAGGGGTTGATTCCAGTAGTTTGGGAACATCTTGAGTAAGACACGAGGAGCCTGAGGAGACCAGTGATACCTCTTTTCTTGAATGAGAGATGCATGAAGCCCTCTCATTAAGACTGGAGCCCGGGGAATCCTGAGGTGAATGGCCACTTTGTTCTGGAATGAAACTTGAATACGGGACACTGTGCAGTTAATGATTACCACTGGGGATGGGATGATGAGAGCCTGGATGACTAGAATGTGAATGATTGTAGCCAACATAACTGGAAACTGGAAGAATACTGGAGTAATTGGCAATGGAAAAACTGGAACATGGGTAACTGAAACTTGGATAACCAACAGATGAAAAACTGGAACTTGCAGCACTGGAATGGGAGTCATTAGAACGTGAACAACTGGAACTATATACACCATTTACAAGAGCTGGAGACTCTGGCTTAACACTGTTGGCACTTGATCCCTGATGGAGTGAGTAAACTAGACCGCTGAACACCCTGGGAAGACTTGTATGGGCAGGTTGCCTTGCGGTGATCCCTGCGAACAATGAAGCAAAACAAAATCGCCAAGAAAAGTGGGGAGAAAGCACCAGCTTTTTGAGGAGAAAAAGAAAAAAAACTAATGGGAACACAAAAGCCAGAAATATGTTGATGAATAGCCAAAGATGTGCGGGAAACTGCTCAATCCTACAACCAAAACATTCCAGGGACCATCACGCTGGAACACGCTAGTACCATGGTGAAGTACACTGAGCCTGCAATACCATACAAATACTGCTGACCGGAAGTACCAGATACTCTTTGTTGTTAACTTTGTTAAATTGCATTTAATAGCATTTGCCCGAAAATTTGCCCAATGATGCAAAGCGGAAACATACGTTATGCATGAAAGCCCACTTGAAAAGTGTCAAAACTACGCGGCAAATAACTCGATGTTTTTCGGCTCTGCCGAAGAAAAGTAAGTGAAGTGAGATGTACAGAGTTGTTCACAGATAATTTTGCTTAGATGAGTGAATTATTTATATGTAAGAATTATTTATATATAAGATATATATAAGATATATATGTTATTTATATATAAGGAATTATAAGAAATTTCAACAAATGAGCTTGTTTTGATTAGTACTGAAAACCTTTTCCCGCGAGAGTAAATGGTCTGAAATTGACCGTGAAATCCAATTAACGTGAAATTCGTTGGTTCACGGTTTGTCACTCTAAATTTACAGCGAAAATAGCAAAATAGTTTCGAAAATACAGTATACTTAGGAACGACTTTTTTCTGTTGCTGGCTCTTCGTCTATAAAGAGTGAAGAGGGTATAAAATTGTTCCTCAGCCTGGCTCGACTGGCTTTAGAAAGTGACGAAATGATAGAGTGTCATGTCAATCGGTTTGTTGTTTTCACTGGTTGCCTAGCACATGACCAATTTCTTCTCCGCTACTTCCAGTTTCGAGTTTCATTTTCAGCAGACAAAAATATATAACCTGTTTGCACTGAATTAAAAATAATTTAATGCTTGATTTTATCATTCTCCAAGACATTTTGTGCAATTTCAATTCTCATATCACTTAGGTCTCTTTACGGAGTAAGTGTCGTTATGCAGAATTCTGCTCACGTGGTTTGCTATTATAACAGCACACTTTTTTCATTCACAGTAATTAAAAAAGAAGAGAATTAAAAAACTCTTGGGAGTTTGTTTTTGCTGATTCATATGTTGATCAGTGGCGTCAAAATATGATTTAGTTAACTATACAATGATCTCCTGTAGCCAATTAAAGAGTACTTATTCTCTGCTGCAAATTGCAGGAAAATGCATCTCTGCAAGCTTAGGATTTCAGAATTTTCCTGGGGCATGCCCCCAGACTCCCCTAGCTCTTATTTTTTCTGCCCAGTTGTCATACCCTGATGCCTGCACTTAAAGCCTTATTGAAACTCCTGTTCAAGTGGTTTTTTTCTGCTGGAAATCAATCAGTATGCTCAACAAATGCCTTGTTTTACTGGCCATGTTATCTTAGCGTGGATATTTTGGATGCTGAACAGGTTTTTCATTCTCACTCTCTGCTGTGATCGGTACATCGCTTGGCGCATACTCGTGCTTGTAAAAGTCATCTGACTATAAAGTGCATGGTTTGTTCTAAAACCTTAGCGATGCGCTGTTTTGGTCAGTTTGGGGCCTGCTGTCATGTGAGTAATTTCTATCCCCTGATTCAGCATTTTTTTTTTTGATGCATTGAAGGAACAAAAGTGTTTGTAGTAACTCAACTCCTAAGGACAAACATTGATGTCAGAGTAGCCCTCAACTCGATAGGGTAATTCTAAAGGAAAGGTGACATAGAATAAATGTGAGATGGGTAACTCCAGTATAAATTTTGAGAAGGACATACAGGAGTATCTTCGTTAATTCATTCGTTCTTCCATCCCTTCCATCCCTTCCATCCATTCATTCATCCATTCATGCTTTTTTTAGACCAAGGTAACTGACTAATCTGACTAGTCCATTGTCAATAACCAAAACTTGTATCTTTTTGTTTCAGGTAACAGTTCAAGAAGCTTGGGAATGACAGGAAGAATATCGTCTATATGTAAATCCAGTTCAATTGAGGTTATTTTCAAATTAAAAGCTACATTACTTCCTGGGTCACAGGGCAAAGCTGTGGACTATTGCTTGAGTAGGAGACATTTAATTGTTTTACAGCAGAAAACAAAGAGAAGCAGTCAAAATGTACACTGTTGGGCCTTTTTACTCTCAAAAAGGTTTTTTCAAGGGTGATAATGTGTAATATTATTGTGATGTAACAGTGAATTGTGTTTAACTAGAAAGCCGATAGGATTTGCAGATTTGCAACAGTGTATCTATCAATTGTATTTGGTAACATTGTTCAGCTAGTGTGGTATTTTTTGCTGCCAGCAGGGTTCTCTGGCACAGTTGAAATAGGTAGAGATATTATTTGTAGTAGCCTGCACTGAGTATTCAGAACCTCCCAACCTAAAAAGGACCATGATTTTGGTTCTTATCAGTTACCTTTGAAGCACAGTGTGTATTTAATGCCAAAAGCATCTCTCTCAATGACCCTAAACTATTCAAGTTTGGTTGCCTCAATGAGAAAGGCATTGTTAGTGGCATACACCTCACATAAAGAATAACACTATTCCAATAGGATGCATAATTACAGTCTGAGACTGGAGTCTCCCTGATGGCCCTATGGAAAACTAAAATTATAGCAACAAAATTAAATACCAAAATACAAGTCAGTAGCACAATGTTACATGGAGAAAAACCTCATTATAAATGCGCCAAGGCTAGAGTCCACAGACTATTAGTGGGAGGATGTGATTATTATCATGATTTTTCCTTCATTTTTGAGTTTTCTGCAAAATTGTCATTGTATTTTCAGCGTGGAGATGTACCAAATAAGTATTTAAAAGCAATAAAATTGATATACTGTTGACATAGTGTTTTGTATGTGCATTTTGTGTCTTGAAAATCTCAAAAGTGGCTGGGATGCTGAGGAGTGCTGATGGCAAATTTCCACCGGCCGCCGGTGCTCACGAGACCCCTGCTGGTAATATGTTAGGTCTTTGTGTCATGTTGTGGTCATTTTTGTGCATTTTGTTGTAGGTTTAAGTTGAACTGCTTCAACTGCTACTCAGATGTTAACAGACACTTTTTGATACTAACCTGTCTGTTTGCATTTGACACAATGAAGCCCTTTTAGTCTTTGAGACCATAACAAACCCTGGACCCTAACATTCCATACTGTACGTTTTCGCTTTTCATGTGATGTTAAAGTGCACCTAACCCCCAAATTTTTTTTTCGCTAGAACGAATCTACTTATTATTTGAAATAGTTCTGCGAAAAAATTTTTGAATTCCGTTAAATC
>Ga0126338_10003641_pt1 | contig 10846 bp, 2 predicted proteins | sample OrbCmetagenome_2_FD_92529 | JGI IMG/M metagenome (GOLD analysis project Ga0126338, IMG submission 92529) | Coral microbial communities from Petempiche,Puerto Morelos, Mexico - Orbicella C C metagenome | ecosystem: Host-associated > Invertebrates > Cnidaria > Coral | place: Petempiche,Puerto...
AAAAAAAAAAAAAAAAAAAAAAAAAAAAAAAAAAGATCCAAGGAAAGCCAAGACTTATTTCTGTTGAAAACATAAATTCTTTATAGCCTTTCAATATGGTATGAAAACGAAAGAGGCTTAAAGTGATGTTGACAGTGAACCAGGAGGGCCTAGCATCTAGTCTGTCACGATGTGTCACACACGGCATTTTGATGCATCAAAATGGAGGGTTCTGTATGTTTTGCGAAACGTGGATAGAATTTGTATTTTTATGTGACACATGATTTAGCCTTTGAATTTTTACGTGAAACGTGATTGCTTGCTTTTTTCTGTGAACGTGAAGCCGCTTTTCGAATTTTTCGTGATGCGTGAAAAGGCCAATTACTTATGCGTGAAATTGTTTTCAGAAGAGGTATAGGGGACACTCTTGTTTCTGTTTAGCACATACCCGTTGTAAAGATTTCAAAAAAAGACAGAAATAAAACAGTTCAATTTGCTATCATAATGAATTATCTTATTACGATAAAATATATCTCTGAACACTACATCTCTGAAAGCTACATTTCAACCCATTTCGTACATATACCACCCCTAGAAATCTTTTCATTAAAATTATACAGTAAAACATTTTTAGTTAAGGTTTGTTGCATGGAAACATCGATAAACCTCTTGGGAATCTCGGGTAATTTTAACATCACGAGTTTTACTGAGTGCTTTTTGATTGTGACCTGTGACCTGTGATCTGCAAAAGAAATCTGCCGTCTGATAAGTTTAATGTTAACTCGAAATCCTTCTCCTACTTTTTTAACAACGCAAATTGATCAGTCAAGCCCAGGTGACTTCGTCCTCTACAGGCCCTGGAAAGCGCCGGGAAAAAGGGTTTATACTACTTTAATTTAAACTCGAGCGTAACCGGAGTCAGTGTAAAATTTTTGCCCCTCAAAAAAAGATAAAGCTTCATTTGCCGACCAACTTCTGGTCCTGTTTTTTCTTGCAAATTTCCATGTACGTGTTGAATGAAAATATATTTGGGACATTCGCGTTATCTCAGCCAGTGAAATCCGAAACTGTTTATTACATTTGTCATCGTTACTAGTGTACTGGGTTCTCTAGTTCCCGCGCGTACAGCTGCCATATCGGGAACCGTGGTTTACTAGTACGTCAGAACATAGGCTTTGCAACTCTATTGACCAATCACAGCGCGTGTAGTATCTAGCTATTATATAAAGATATATATCCAGATTCCAGGAAACTAGAGATGTAATGCGGAATCGAAGACCTCCTCCAACTTTTACTAAAATGATTGATCATTACCAATTACACTCTTAACTCTTGGCTTTTGACATCATACCTCACCGTTGGTGCTATAATTTAGTTATTATATATCTTCTCATCTAATAGCTCCTTGCCCAGACCCTGGCCTTCCCTATCAAGGAAACAGGATTGGCGATGACTTTCGTCATGACAGAACAGTTACGTTCACGTGTCCTAGAGATTACCGTATGGAGGGTGTGCAAACGATAACATGCTCAGACGGACAATGGAGCAACAGAAAGCCAAGTTGTAGGGGTAAGTTTTTTTTCTTTTAAACAAAAACCACACCGGGCCAGCAGAGGGCTTGAAGCTGCACCCTCAGAAAAATTTTTGGGTGTTTGATCCAATGATAGAACGTTTTATCCCAAACAATCCTTGTTTTTTGTTTTCCTGATTTTAACGGTTTTTGGTGAGAAAATGACGTCACCGTGCTAAAGACAAATTTTCATTTCTCTGTTATGGCACAAAAAGTACACAGAACTCGTTGAGATAAAGTGGAACGCGAAAGAAATATGGAAAATCTCATCCGCCTAGAAGATATAAGGCTTGGAAGTTTGAAGTTCTCGTAATTTCCTTACTATTCGTTGAACATGTACAAAATTCAATTTTTTGCCGAGGGTGTAGCTTCAAGCTACCCCTTTGTCGACCCGCAGTGACCCAAGGTAATCGAGTCTGACCTATTATACTAATAAACACACACAAACGAAAACCTCACTGAACTCGAACTAAAAGCGAAAGCAAAAGAGAAAAGGCGTAAACACTGAACTATTGGTGTTGGTTTTGCTAAGCGCAAATGGAAAATAACTTCCTCTAATTTATCATTTTGAACAAATCATATATGACTCGAAAGCGAGGCATCAGAGGCATGCTTTTCACCGCTCTCACTCGTCGATTGAGAACTAGTAACAAAATTACTAAGGTAACCAGGCACTGCCTGCAAACGCGTCGTCTAGCCAAATCGCGTTCTGATTAAATAGATAACTTCCGCCACTGGATCAGGATGATGTTGAAAAGTTACGACTTTGGACAGTTTTTTTGTGAATTCGATGACTTCGTCTTGAGAAACATTCAGTTAGGACAACAACAAACCAAAAATAAGAATAACAACAACAACAACAACAAAAAACAAAACGAAATACTCGGCAAGAAATTGATACCCGAACAAACAAACAACCAAACCTAAGAAAGAAAATCGTTTTATCTGATTTTTCTTGTTTTATTCCACAGCACCGTGTGCCAAACTCGCCCCAACAGCTCATGGCTGGAGATCAGGAGAAGACGACTTCAGACATGGGGCCTCTGTGAAGTTTTATTGTACACGTGGCTATACAAGGGTTGGTGCCTCTTCCATCACATGCTATGATGGTAACTGGAACAATCCAGCTCCAATCTGCAAAGGTTAGACTAAACTTTAAACAAGTTTAAGCTTTGGGATTGCGCAAAAGAAAAACAACATAGAAACATCGAACACTGATAGAGTTTTCGGTTGAACAGGTATTTGCCCACCACCACCGAGAGCCCCATACAATGGAAGAATACTTGGGGACAAGGATCGATTTCTCGAGGGCGATGAAGTTGCCTATTCCTGTAATAGCAACTATGACTTGTCTGGAATCGACAGAATACGCTGCGTTGGAAAGAACTGGGATTCCACTAGTGTACCAGTTTGTAATGGTGAGCTTGTTCCCGATAGATGACCGTCATCGTTAAAATTTGATCATATTTGTATGTACAGTATTTGTATAGTGCACGAAATAGAGACAAACCTTTTCTAACCCTTGGAAAAAAAAAATTGCTCGAAGACTTAAATTAAACTGCAGATTTAAAATGTGTATTTTAAATTATTGAGAGCTGCTGCACTTTAGTACGTGATTTTAATCGAGCAAATCTATTTAATTTGACTTATGCAAAAGGGGAGTCAATGGATTAATCCATAGACTGTGATGAACCAGGATTATTACTTTTGTATTTTTGTATTTAAACAGCTCAAACACTATTCTCATAAGTTATTGTCCATTGAAGCTATCTTGTGGCAACTTTTTTAAAGTACATTATCTTCCTAGCTCGTTGCAGTTTTTCAAGAAGACCCGGAGGAGGTTTGTATGTGGAAGGCAGAAGTAAGAACAATGAAATGATCAAGCACGGTGAAAAAATAACTTACGGTTGTCTACGAAATTACAAGATGATTGGATCTAAGACACAGGAATGCGACAATGGACGTTGGACGAGTGATGCTCCAGTTTGCAAAGGTCGGTTAATAAAATCATTATCAGCAATATTAACTTTGAACTCGATACATACCTTAATTCGACATATGTTCCTGAGAGTATACACATGTACGAGCACAATCCTACTACAGATATGCGTGCATGACTGTTACTATTCTTGATAAATCAACAGCTGAAATTATGAAGAGATTTTGGAAATTTCATTCAGTAAAAATTTTCCAGTAAGTTTGAAAATAAACAGTGCATTGCGACTTTCCCCGAGTTATTATTTTTGGTGACAGCAACTTCATGCAAACGGTGGTAATTACAGATATTTAAAAACCGAGCTCAAGAAAGAATGAGATTTCTTGAAACTATCAGAGGAATATTGGAAAGGAGATAAGAACGTTACCATTGTGCTCAATACCACTTGAGACATTTCTCTCAGAGACACCAACTGCGGAGCCCTATGTACTGAAACAAGAGGAACAGAACCGAAAATCAAAAGTTTGATGGAGTTTGTAGCTTGGGGATTTCAAACTTCTTAGCGCATGTACAAAACGTTTAAGAGTCATTTGTTTAAAGAATTTAATACGAAACTATATATCTTTATGTAAAGTTATTATATGGCAAGATAGGCTTCAAAATATATCCGAGCGTTCTGATTGGACTGATTGGTATGTTGAATGTTTTGTTTCCGAAAGCCGACAAGTGCCATCATATTATAAACTACTTACTAACCTAGCTTGCTCGAGAAGTACTTGCAAGAGTAGCGATCCATCTTTTTTTGTATTTCTCGAGTCGGCAGCACCAAACAATATGTAGCTGATATAAAGGGACTTTGTCCGACAGTTCAAGCATTTGGATTGATGACCTCGGTAACCCAATTACAAACTCGCCCCTCAGAAGATACTCGCTATAGACCCATCAAAGCATCTCTATTTTTATTTTCTAGCTTCCTGCCTATCTCCTGGTGACATTATTCACGGGAAAAAGATCGGTTCTGATTACAGGCACGGCGAAACAGTTTGGTATCAATGCGATGCAAGGTATACACTCAAAGGCAACGACAGACTGACATGCAATGATGGAAGCTGGAACCTCGATCCCCCAGAATGTAAAGGTAAATAAAAAAAAAATGCAAATACTTAATAATGAAATTTCAAATGTAATTATCCTTTATTTTTCCCTCAGAAACACATTTCGCTAATAAAATTCTAAATTATTTAACAGTGTTAACCCTTTTTCGGCCAGGGGACGTTTTGGGCCTAAACGAATTATAGCAACTTGAAGCTTTGAAAGCTTGAAGCGTTGGACTCCAAACTTTGTGGATTTTCATGTCATTGTTCAAGGAATTTGCCATGATTTTTTTTTTTTTTCCGAATGTAGTACTAAATTCTTTATTCCGGCTACTCGAGGTTTATTGAATGAGTATCTTGCCTTTTAGCACCATGCGACAACCCAGGAACACCACCTAATGGACGCATGCAAGGAAACGACTTTAGACACGACTCGTTTGTGGTATTTACTTGCGATCGAAGTTATCAACTAGATGGTAGTAGAAATATCCACTGCAATGATGGCTCTTGGAGTGGTTCTGTTCCTAATTGTGTTGGTAAGTAAATCTGTGTTTTACACTTGACATACATTTGGACAGTCTCAGTTCAACGTAATCGCGATGGAGCCACAACCGTTATTTTGGGAAACCTCAGTCAGGCTGAAATATTGCGATCTCATAGTGTTTTACTCTTGACATACATTTTGACAGTCTCACGTTTGAATAGATGGTTTTCCCGTTCCACATACTTAGCGTCCGCAAAGTCCGCATTCCCTTTGCTCAGCACTGTAAGTAACGAGCTCTCACCGGTAGGGCTAGAGCTTATTTCTTATGCTGACCACTTGGATCGTAAATTTTGGGGACGATACTACATTTTACAGTGAAATGAACTTGCTGGTTCGCTTCTCTTTTAATTTTAACAAATTTTCTCTTACAATGTTTGATCTCGTCTAAGAAGTTGATCGGCAACATGCATGGAATACAGCTTTTAAAAACTGATATCAAGGCATTAATTGAAATGACAATCGCGGCAGATCTTTTAACCTTTATTTATTTTTACGTGTTTTTCTTTTAACTCCAGATATCATTTGTCATTTTTTTTTTCTCCTTTTTGGCACAGCGGTGTGTCCAGATCCCGGTGAACCATCCAACGGAAAACGCCTGAATAACAATTTCCAGGAGGGACAAACAGTGACTTTTAAATGCAATAGAAATCACGACTTAGTGGGGAATGACACAATTCGGTGTAGACGTGGAGCGTGGAGTGGCGTCATACCTGAATGCAAAGGTGACACGGTTATTCATATCAACCATTACTCGCAAATTAGTGTTAGTTTGCACATTACGGGTTTAAACTACTTGATCTTCGATCTATTTGCAATCCGCTCACTGAGAACGAGACATTCCGGCCCTCCTTATATGTGATTTTATTCATCAAATCTTCTTTGTATCCCCTTTTGCCAAAGATAAATTTGTTAGCCGACAGTGCAAATACACTGAGTATAAAATGTAACGCTGTGCGTGGTGAATAGTGTTAGTTGCAGTTTGTTAATGTTCAATTCAAAGCTTCTAAGCATTAATTTCTGCGATACTGGATTTGTTTAGCGTTTTGCATTGCTCTCTGTGGTTGCTAACTCCGCGTCTTGAGAGTCCAAGCGTTATAAAGAACTAAAGTGGGTGTATTTTAATGTTTGTATTTTACAGCTCGATGTGCTTTAGATGGTAACCTAGACAACGGACACACGACAAACGGCATTTTTATAATAGGTGAACTCCTGCCACATGGCAGCCATGTAGAGTACGCTTGTGCTGTATCGTACACTTTAACTGGCACCAACATTCGTCATTGTGACGATGGGTTTTGGGATAGAAATCTTCCTTCTTGCAAGGGTAAGCTCATTTCAGACATGATAAATGGGTGGTTGTGATCGTTATTGTACCCGTGAAACCAAATGAAAAAGTTGGCTCAAGTAATTCAGATCTGTGGTATTGATGGTAATGTTTTGGACTGTGAATTTTTCCACTCTACTTAAACTTTTATACTGTGCTCTCGCAAGGACACGTGATCAATTAGGAAAACATTTGCTCGTTTGGCCATGATTTTATGACGTCATAGGGTCATAGGGTTGGTCCAACTCGTGCCATTTTTTTTTTTTAAGTCAAAAGATACAGTGAAAATAGTAAAGGCAGGTGAAAAGAGATATAAAACGAGAAGAAAAATATTTTCTAAGGAGCAAATGCATGCTACTTTGTTGTATGGTCTTCGGTAAAAGCCTTCTTAAAAACTCTATGACGTCACAGGGTTTGTAACATAAACATCTCGTACCCAGTTTTCCAAAAAGGTGTTCCCCGTTTGTAATGTCAAATTTGGACCTTAGGACCTTTTTTTAAATTTGCTTGCGAAATTTAACGCAATTTTTCTTTTTCAATTTCAACACCCTAATGCCTTTATTTCTGTTGAGAAATATTTTATTCCACAGGCACATTATATTATATTTTATAATATTTTCCTATTATATATTCCTCTGTTAGCATCTTGTGATGATCCTGGTCATTTAGCTCGAGGGAGAAGAAATGGCAACCAGTTTTCGCATGGTCAGATGGTGGAATATGAATGCACTACACAGGGCTACAGTTTGGTAGGCAAGCCACAATTGAACTGTAACGATGGCATCTGGGATTCAAAAAGGCCGGAATGTAAAGGTAGATATCACATAACATTAAATTACCGTTTAAAATACCGAGCAATCTATGAATTTAAGTTGTCTCCTGTTTTCTCCCCTTTTACAGCGACTTGTGATCCACTGCCAGCGCTCTCAAATGGCAAAGTAAATAGCCACAATACAAACCATGGAGCAGTAGTCTCATTCTCATGCAACAAAGGATTTCAACTGAAAGGCTCCAAGGAGATTACGTGCATCGATGGCAAATGGAATGCAAATTCTCCAACTTGCAAAGGTTTGAGCCATTCACTTATGTATATTTTGTTTAGAGCGCCTCCTTTTATAACAAAAACACCCTAAAATGTCAAATTGTCAGATGAAATACTTTTCTTTTACATTTTTATTCAAAAGCGATCGGTTTTACTGGCAGGCAGGCAGGCAGGCAGGTAGGTAGGTAGGTAGCTCGGTAGCTTGGTGGACAATCGATCGACGGATCGATTATCACAGAGCGGTGAGAGTTTCGGACGCACTGCTTATCTGTTTCTTGTCAATATTTTCATGCAGGACTTTGTAGAGATCCGGGACCACTCGAGAACGGACGCGTCATCGGGGGCGACTTCAGTTATGGCTCCTCAGTTATATTTGGGTGTAATTTTGGCTACGATTTACAAGGCCCAGCCTCTTTAACTTGCAGGAAAGGAATATGGGACGGTAGAATCCCAGCATGTAAAAGTAAGTAATGATGCAAATAGAAAACGTAGTTCCAGCTACATCTTTCTGCCCTATTGAGTTACAGGATCATACCTCATAACTTATTCAGGTAAAGCTTTCGAGTAGGCCAACCTTGGAGTCAACCGCGCGAGAGAAGAGTTAAGCGATCATCTGTGTTTCAAACGTCAGCCTGCCGAGCCCGGCGTAATATTACAAAATGCAAGTAACCAACATGTTCACGGAATCTTTCAAACTTTGTCCCTCCAGAGTTAATATTTAGAGAACTTAAAACATATCTTGCAATATAAATTAATAGGCCGAAAAAAAAAATAGCACGCGGCAAAAAAACAGAGGTGTCAATCTACAAATTATATGCGGATAAAAGCGGAAACCGCACAGACCTATGGACTCTAGCGGCTCTACTCTGGTGAAATGTCCTCCTAAAAACACAACATTAAGTGCCCTTCAGAAACAAGTGTGGAGCAAAAAAGGTCGCGAGACCGAAATTAAGAAAAATATACTAATGTCAAGAAGCGTAGGAGTCCGGCCATGTACGGCCTGTCACCCTCGTTTAACACTGGCATTTAATCCAAAATCAACCACTGCTTCGCGAAATATTCAAAGATCCCCTATCGTACCATACAAAAGGTAGACTACGAGTAGTCCCTCTTTCGCTTTGTTCGTGCGTCACGCGAAAAATAACCGCGAGAAAAATATGGCCGCGCGAAATCCTGGGGGCGAGGAGCGCGCGAAAGGAGCTCCTCGCCCCCAGGATTTTGGACTAAGCAAAAGAGGGACTACTCGTAGTCTATACAAAAGGGGCAGATCCTTACAGATAAACCAGTTCGAGCAAAACTTTCAAAGCGGCTATTTCACGTGGATAGGAGTTGTGTAGGCCAGTAACCCCAATGTTTCCACAGACAATCTCAAATATTTTATTTTGCCAGTATGCTACTACACCATATGGATCTGTTAAACAACATCGTCTTCGTTAAGTTTTTACACTCGATATTTGTATTGTCACGTGCCAGAGCAACATGACGGACGTACGATAATCATTATTCCTTGCTTTTGTTTCACTGTCGACTACATTTGTCGGCTAGCAGCGGCAGAACGTTAAGTGAAAAAATAAATAAATAAGTTACAACACTGAGTACTACCTTTCCCAGCGTTTTCTTAAGGTACCCACTAAAATTTCGTTATAATTTGCATAAACATTCTTAATTATTCATTCTTCATAAGAACGTTGTCAGGATCCAGGAAATCCTCAAAATGGGTGGAAGTTAGGTCAGAACCACTCGCATGGTGGTAGTGTACAGTTTCGATGTAAAAACAGGACTTTTGATCTTGTGGGAGCTTCAACTATAACATGCAACGAGGGAGAGTGGAGTCATCATACACCCTCTTGTGAAGGTAAGTATCGCAAGGGCCTGACTTAAAATAATTGATTATTAATGTTTAGTAGAATGTACTATTTGTATGTCGACCAAAAAATGTAAGCCACCTGAACACTAATTATTGAGGGCTTAGAAACATACCAGGCTTCCTAAACGAGATCTACACATTTCCAGACAGATAAAAATGTGTTTTACCCAACGTTCAATCCGATATTGTGAAATATTTGAACGTAACATGCATGATCGCATAACATGGCTGCAGAGACGGTATAGCCATGTATTCCATGATAAACTGTTCGTTTTTTTTAATATTACTGTTATTATTAGAAGCCCTGCTAATGTGGAAATCGCTTTGGCGAAAAGTTAAGTGTTTGGGACTTCGAGCAGTCTGGGCTCGAGTTCCGGCAAGGGTCATTATATTGTGTACTTAGCCAAGATTATTGTACTTTTTTATTGTGTATTAAAATTAGGAATTGACAAATACTTGTGAAAACATAGTTCGTGGCAAGTCTGACGCGGCGTTTCGTCTCGGCCGAGAGACTCTTCAGAGACCTTTCAGAATTTAACAGCAAACTCGTTGAGCATCGCGCTCAAAGTCCCGTTTGTAAATTCAAGATGTTAGCAGTCTGGCAGGATGTTAGTACCAAGGAATTTAATTCTGGCGTAGTATCCCACTCACAGTGAAGTAGAAATACTGCTCGTCGTTTAATTTCATGCTAGTCGTTAGCTATTTCATAACCATAAGCCATAAGGTTATTAACACGTTGCTATAACGTGTCTTTAACAGCTCGATGCAGTGATCCTGGCGTACCGGACAACGGGGCAAAAGATGGCGATGATTATCGAAGCAGAGCAAATGTAACCTTTAGATGCAATCCTCCCGCTCTAGAGTTAATTGGAAGTCGAGTAATATTCTGCCGGAATGGGAGTTGGTCCGATTCCAGGCCCATTTGTTCCAGTAAGTATAGACTAACCTTGCTACGATATTAAGCTACATTTCGTATATTAGCCCGGGAACGCAGAAAAAGTTCCCTTCTGAAATCATTTATGAACAATACATATATTTCAACTGCTTCGGTCTCTTTTATTATGTTTTGACAATGTTATTTTAGTTTCATTTGAGTTTTTGCAACTCGTTTCAATATCATGTATAATTTGTTCTAAATTTTCTCGTTGTTTGAAACCTGTCTCTCCAACGTGAATGATTAAATGTTGTGTGTTTCAGTTTGTGCAAGGCCTCTTGGTTTGGAGAACAATAACAATCGAGCTATCAGGATTAGATCACCCCTATCCTTAACAGATCTTGCTTTTCCACCGAATGCTGCACGACTTAATGGTCCCTCCGCTTGGTGTCCATCAAGAACACAAGCTTACTTACAAATTGACTTCGATAAAAGTTACAAGCTCACAGCTATCGCTACTCAGGGAGGAACAGTCCCTAACAAATGGGTTCAGAGATATACAATCAGCTTCACAGCTGGACACAAAATTTTTGTAGATTACAGTGAGTCTGGATCA